>Ga0334898_1002284_pt1 | contig 18030 bp, 13 predicted proteins | sample GraSluR3_MG_10_FD_207228 | JGI IMG/M metagenome (GOLD analysis project Ga0334898, IMG submission 207228) | Sludge microbial communities from methane-producing bioreactor in Wageningen University, Netherlands - Granular Sludge_3_08-R3 | ecosystem: Engineered > Bioreactor > Anaerobic >... | reverse complement strand
ATGTTCTCGGGGTTATAGCCTAAATCCTTTTCCTGTATAAATGAAATTTGATGATAAACAACAAATGTGGATATTAGCAAACCAATTGTAATTATAAACTGAACAACTACTAATGACCCACGCAAAAGGCTATTTTTCATGCCAGTTTGCAGCTTACCTTTTAGCACTTTTAAGGGCTCAAAGCTAGCTAGGAAAAACGCAGGATAGCTGCCAGCAGCAAATCCGACAACTAGTATTGTAGCAATAAAAATTCCAATGGTAAGTGCAATAGGAAGTGTTGTTAGGGACATCTCTTTACCTGCAATACTATTAAACCCTGGCATTGCCAAAAATATTAACCCAATGGCAATTGCTAACGAAACTGTTGAAACAATTACCGATTCGGTTAAAAACTGACCAATTAGCTTCGAGCGGGTCGATCCAACAACCTTCCGAATACCAACCTCTTTTGCTCTTTTGGCCGACCGAGCTGTTGATAAATTCATGAAATTTATTGCTGCAATTACAAGGATAAAAATGGCAATTAGCATGAACACGTATACCATTGTTAAATTACCGCCTTTTTCAAGTTCAAAAGGCATATTCGATTTTAGGTGAATATCGAGCAATGGCTGTGTAAAATATGAGTACCTGTTACCACTACTCTCGAAGTCGCTGGTAGAAATGTTAGCGAACTGCTCAAATTGAGGACCAGCATGTGTATTAACCATATCAACAAACCGTTTGTCAACCTCACGCGGATCTAAACCATCCTGAAGTAAGATGTAGGTGTAGTTATTGTTTCCAATCCAAAAGGTAGATTGCGACATGGGTAGCGTAACAAACGAGCAGAGTATATCAAATTTTAGGTGGCTATTTTTTGGCAGATCGGCAACAACAGCGGTTACCTCCCAGTTCTGTCTGTTCTGACCAAACTGAACAACTTTTCCTATGGGATTCTCATCACCAAAATAACGTTTGGCTGTTGACTCGGTCATTACCATTTGGTTTGCCCTGTTTAGCACATTATCGGGATTACCTCTAATAAGCGAAAAACCATTGAATACCTGAAAGAAAGTTGAATCAGTATACATCAATCGTTTCTCAACAAATGTTCTATCCTCGTAACGTATTACAGGTTCGCCCGAGAAGGAAAAAATACGGGTGTAGTTTAAAATATCAGGATATTCATTAACAGATGTTGGCCCAATTGGAACACAACTTATAGGCCCTAGCAGTTCAGTATCCTGAATTTTTGCATCGAGGCAAATTCGGTGAATATTTTGCGCATTGGGGTGAAATTTATCATAGCTAATTTCATCAACTACGTATAGCATTATAAGGAGTGCGCTGGCTATACCAACAGCTAAACCAAAAATGTTAATTAACGTGTAACCTCTCTGCGAGATAAGATTCCGAATAGAAACCTTAATGTAGTTCTTAATCATAGCGTTAGGGTATTATGTGTTAGTTTTAAGCAATTTCGAATGTATTTCCCATTCGATTTTATCATACCACATGCCAAACGCCATACAAATCTGTTTATCTGATCATTAACTATTTACATTTCTTGGAATTTTGTTCATAATCGTATAACTAGTGTTCGTAATCGAACAAAAAAAGGCTGTCCAAAATTTTTATTGTAAATCTTTTGGACAGCCTAGTAATTTGCAAATTAAAGCGCTACTCGTATTTCAATGCATCTACTGGGTTTGCTCGGGCAGTTCGCCACGAATGGTACGAAACGGTTAAAAAAGCAATTAGCAGAGTTATTATAAGTGCTGCTATGAAAAAACCGAAATTTATAGCTGTTTTATACGCAAATCCCTGTAACCATTGGCTCATTGAGAAATATGCAATAGGCCATGCAATAGCATTCGATACAAACACAAGCAATGCAAACTCTTTTCCCATAAGGCCAATAATTCTTAGCGTTGACGCACCCAGCACTTTGCGAATGCCCATCTCCTTAACCCTTGCCTGAAGAATGTGTGCTGATAGACCAAATAGCCCCATGCAACCAATAAATATTGCAATAAAGGCAAAGTACCCAAACATTCTACCCATCCGTTGCTCGCTTCGGTATGAGTTTTCAAATGTTTCGTTAAGGAATGAATACTGAAATGGAGCGTCAACTGCATAATCGTACCACAACTCCTCCAGCGAAGCAATGGTTGATTTTATGTTATTAACATCCACTTTTATGTTGTAAGTGTTGTATGCCGAATTTCTGAAGCTAAGCCCCAAGGGTCCAATATCGCTGTGCAACGAATTAAAGTTAAAATCTTTTACAACGCCTATTACTGTCGCATTTATATAACCTCCTCCTAGCTTTTTATCGATAGGGTTTTTATAACCCATCATTGCGGCCATGGTTTCATTCACAATCATTGTTTGCATAATGTCGGCTGGCCTGTCCCACTCAAAATTTCTTCCCTGAATAATCTCTAATCCAAGCAAATCAACATAATCAGGGTCAACTGGCATGTACGAATAGTTAAATGCTTGTCCCAACGAATCGAAAAAAGTCTCTTGCCACATAACCTCACCCGGTTTTGAGTTGGAGCGAGAAACTGCTTTTACGCTAGGTATTTGCAACACTTTTCGCTTAAACACATCGTAATCGTATCGTGCCTTTCGAGGCATGCTTATATTTACTATTTGCTCCTTGTCAAATCCCACATCAAACTTGGTAAAGTAATCGAGCTGACTGAAAATAACCAAAGTTGATATTATTAGCCCAGTAGATACAGTAAACTGAAAAACGATTAACCCTTTTCGGAAAAGACTACCTTTTGAGCCCTTTACCGCTTCGCCTTTAAGTACCTTTGCTGGGGTAAATGAGCTTAGGTATAACGCTGGGTACAAACCAGCAAGAGCACCAACAGCTAATGCTCCCAACAACAGGATTATGACAAGTAAAGGCGACTTCAAAAAACCCAAGGAGAGCGACCGCTCAACCAAACTGCTAAAAATTGGCGTAAATAGCTCCACAAGGGCAACTCCAATTACAAGAGCAATTAGTGTGGTTAAGATTGATTCACCTAAAAACTGAAAAACTATATTCGGCTTAGTTGCTCCCGATACTTTCCTTATTCCAATCTCTTTTGCTCTGCTCGATGCTCTTGCAGTGCTTAGGTTGATGTAGTTTATACAAGCAAGTATCAGAATTAGAAATGCAACAATTATCATTACATTTATAAAACGAATATTCCCATGCTTAATAGGCCCTTCAAAAGCAACTGCACCCCTAAAATAAATATCGGAAACGGGACGAAGGTAAAAATCATGCTTCTGATCATCCTGATAAAAATTCTGAATGTAATCTGCAATTTTTTGTTCAATTGCCCTACTCTGCGATGCGTCGGCTAACCTAACATAAGTTGGGTTGTTCATATTATTGAGAAGCTGAATACGGGTAATATCCCTATTATAAAACTCAACCGTTACCTCAAAAGGCATTAATGCGTTAAAATTGAAGTGGAAATTTTGGGGATTTTCAATTACAGCGGTAACTGTAAACTCGTATTTATCAAATAGTGTAATGCTTTCACCCAGTGGATTTTCGTTACCGAATAAGCGCATTGCCTCCGACTGGGTTAGCACTAAAGAGTATGGTTCGGCAAGCGGATCGATTGCGTTACCCTGCAACACTGTAAAACCAAAAAAATCGATAAACTGATTGCTAACCGGTAAGTAATTCGAGATGGTAATTGTTTTGTCGTTAATTCTAACTGGCTCATTGTTTACTGAATAGAACTGAACGGAAATTGCCTCCTCCACTTCGCTATACTCATTTTTGAGCATTTTGGCAAAATCGGGTCCTAATATTGCCCAATCGCCCATCTCAACCCTAAAAATCCTATCGGCATTGGGAATAAACTTATCAACCGAATACTCATGCTTTACAAAAAGCATTATCAGAATGAAAACCCCTATACCTAAGCCCAGTCCTAAGTTATTTATTACAGAGGATACCGAGTTTCGGCTAATATTACGTAATGCAATTCTCAAGTAATTTTTAAGCATGGCAATGTTTTTTCTCGGAACTTGCTATCATTATGCCAAATAAATTAGTATTCTAATATACAAAACATTAACATGCATTAAAGGGATATACTCCAGTTTATTTTATAGTTCAATAGTGAACAGGTATGTTCGTAATCGAACACAAAAAAACCTAGCATAAAATGCTAGGTTTATAAAATGAAATATGAGTAAAATACTATTTAATCATAACTCTTTTAGCCTTCGATTTTGCTCCATCTGCATTAACCGAATAAAGGTAAACACCTTTAGGCAATTGGTGAACTGGCACTTCAATGGTACCATTTTTACCAGATACAGCCTGCTCATAAACCCTAACCCCTAGCAAATTGTAAAGCGAAAGCTTAGCATTACTTAAATTGCTAGGCAACGAATACTCGATATAAAACGCTTGGCCAGCTACCGGATTTGGATAGGCTTTTACCCCAATTTCGTTATTGTTGAGGGTAACACTAGTTGGCCAAATTGCAATATTTACCGTAACGGTTACTTTGTCGTCTGGGTTATCGGCTACAAAAACCTCGTAAGCAATTTGGGCATCGCCGCTATTCCCTTCAGGGTAGAACTGCATGTAAAAATCTTCGGAACTGGTTGATTCACCTGCGCCTATGATATATGAATCGGGCGACTCAACTGTTTCAGGCGGAAAACAGCTACCAAGGCAAAACGTATTATAGCTTCCCTCAATATCTGACCTTACGGTCTTTTTGGCTTTAACAGCTACTTCGGCATCGGATACATTGGTAATTATAAATATTGCCTTGTATTCGTTTGCTGTGGCCGAACCCCCAATGGTAATTTCACCATTGCTAACATCTTCTCCGTTATAATGTAACGTTAAGCTTTGACTATGTAAGAGCAAACTTGAAGTAGCTAAAATGCTAAGAATTAGAATAAATTTAAATTTCATAGTTGTACGTTTTTAGATATACAAAAATATGCATTTTTTCATAATTAAAAATATATTTGCATCACTAACCTAAATCGTTTTCGAAAAACAAAATCTTATGAAAAAATTTCTACTTCTTTTTGCTAGCATCTGTTTAAGCCTAGCAATAAATGCCCAAACAAAAGTTGGGATTGAGCACCTATCGCAAAACTTTAGCGATGGAGTTACTGCTAATGGATGGACAATTGACGCTCAAGCGGGCAACTGGTCGGCTGTTCAGAGTGCAAATGCAGGGGGTATTTCGCCCGAGGCACGTATGTCATGGACCCCTCAATTTAATGCTACTACCCGATTAATCTCTCCCACAATTGACATTAGCGGACAAGAAAATGTTGTTGTGCAGTTTAAGCATGCCATTAATCATTACGATGGTGCATACACGGTAGGTTTGGCAACCCGCTCCGACGGAGGTGAATGGAATACCGTTTGGAGTCGAAGTGGAGCAACCGTTGTTGAAGCTATTAGCGTCCCAGTAACAAATGACGACCTTGGTTCGTCAACCTTTCAAATTTGCATGTTTTTTTCAGGAAATTCATACAACATAAACTACTGGTACATCGATGATATATTGGTTTACACTCCTTATGCAAACGATATTGCTGTTAGCTCAATTAACAACGATGCTTACGCAATTTATGATAATTACAACATTAGCGCTACTGTAAAAAATGTTGGTTTAAATCCAGTAACCTCCTTCGATGTTAGCTACCAAATTAACGACGATGCAATTATAACCGAAAGCATTTCGGGTGTATCAATAAGCAGTGGCCAGACATATACGCATACTTTTGACCCAACATGGGAGGCAGTTGCGGGTATTTATCAGGTTGATGTAAACGTTAGCAACATTAACGAAAATGGCGATGACGATGATATGAGCAACAACTCGTTAGCTAAGCAAATACATATTGCATCGCAATCGGTGGCAAACCTTCCTCTTTTCGAATCGTTTACAAGTTCTACTTGCGGACCATGCAATACATTTAACTCAAATACATTTTCCCCATTTTTAAACTCGCACATAGGCGAATATGCAATTATTAAGTACCAAATGAGCTGGCCACCTCCAGGCGACCCATACTATACAGCAGAAGGTGGAGTAAGACGAGCATACTACGGAGTAACAGGTGTTCCTTCTCTCTTTACTGGTGGATCGGCAACTTCTACAAGTGCCGTCGGACTTGAAAACGCCCTTTACGACTCAAGCAGCAAAGGATGCCTTTTTTGAAATTAGCGCTAATGCTGATATAGTGGATAACAGTATATCCGTTTCTATAGATATAGTGCCACATATTACAGTAAATAATTTCACATTACATGCAGCAGTTGTTGAGCGTGAAACAACTGGAAACGTAGGGTCAAATGGTGAAACCTCGTTTAAATACGTAATGATGAAAATGCTACCAAACGCTAGTGGCACCCAATTTAGCTCAGTTGATGGTGAAACCCTAACCTTCAACCTTGGCGCAGATCTATCAACCACAAATGTTGAAGAGTATGATGATTTAACAGTTGTAGTTTTTATTCAGAATAACGAAACAAAGGAGGTGTTCCAGTCAAAAATGGTTAACGCTGTAGAATATGCCATCACTTTTAACGTTACTGACAATGAAGAAAGTCCATTAACCGATGCAACGATTACAATAAACAACATTACATTATCGACTAACGAGGCAGGTATAGCAACAATAGAATTACCTAACGGCGAATACCCATACACCGTTGTTAAAGATGGGTTTGAAACATACGAAAGCACTGCAACAGTTGACGGACAAGATCAAGAAGTTAACGTTGCGCTTACCCCTGCCAGCAATGCGAATGTACTAAATAGCATGCAGCTTTCAATTTTCCCAAATCCCTCAAATGGCGAAGTAAACATCAGTTTACAAAACGAGAAAAAGGTAAGCACACTCGAAGTGTACAGCATTACTGGCGCATTGGTTTATTCCAAAACATACAATGCAAACCTTAGCAACCTAAAGGTAAACATTAACCAGCCACAAGGTGTTTACATGGTAAGGGTAACCCTAAGCAATGGGGAAACCTCAATCGGTAAACTAATTGTAAAATAGTAATGCATCAGTTTTCGCTCAAACTAACATTATCATTAACACTAACCCTTTGCTGGCTTGCCCTTTTAGGGCAGGCTAGCGATGGGATTGTTATAACCAAGCATAACATTGGCCCCTACGCTCAGGCAAATTCAACCCAAACGGTTTGGGCCGTTATTGAAAACTTTTCCGCTGAAGTGCTCACCGAGTTCGATATTTATATTCAGGTTGATGAAGGTAGTATTTACTGCCAATCGTTTACCAATTTAGAGCTAGGCAATTGGGAGCCTTTTCTATTCAACATTACAACGCCAATAGGCTTTAGCAAGGCTGCAGAAACTAAGGTTAAGCTTTGGCTTAATGGTATTAATGGCGTACAATACGATGATGTTGATACGCTTACCGTCGCGGTAAGTGTTCTATCAACAACGTCAAGCCGAATGGTTCTGTACGAAAGTTTCTCCAGCTCTAACTGCATATCGTGTGCAAATGTAAACCCATACATACGCGAGCTAGGCGAACAGCACAAAGGCGAAATGTTTATTATTGGTTACCAAACCGATTGCTACTCGAGTAACCCAATGTGTATGCTTGCGAGCGAATACATAAACGAACGAATCAATTTTTATGGCATAACCTCAACACCTCGTTCAGTGGTTTTGCCATGGTATACCGGCATTTCCACATCGTTTAACTCCGATTTTATAATTGCCGAACTGCAACGGCCTGCTCCCATTAGTATTGAGGGATCATTCGAAATATCAACAAATGAAGTTAATGTTAGCTTTACGCTAAATCCGCATACACCTATCGACCTGAACAAGGTTGAGCTTAAGGTAGCCTTTACAGAGGATATCGTTACGTTTACTGAACCTCCTGGTGGAAATGGCGAAACTACATTTTACCATGTTCTGCGAAGGTTTAAAACCTTCGATGGCAACGATATTAAGGATTTGGCTAATGGAAATTCAGTAAGCATTAGCTTTACTGAAGATTTTTCTGATATCATCTCCGATGTCAATCTAAATGCTTTTCGAATCGGGTTATTCCTTCAAAACACTGAAACTTTTGAGATTATTCAAGCTGCTGAGCTAAGCAAAGTTGCCAGTGGCATCGAAATACAAAGCATAACAGATTTACGAATTTTCCCTAATCCTGCTAACGAGCAAATTAGCCTAATTTTTACCCCACAATCGGCAGCTGCGTATACTATTTCAATTACCAATTCGCTTGGCCAAAGCGTATTCACCAAGAAGTATTCGGCTAAACCCTTTGAGCAAATTTCCGCAACAATCCCTACTCAACATTTGCCAATGGGCATATACTTTGTATCTGTAAAAAACGCAAATGAACATTCAACTGCAAAGCTAATTGTACATTAATCCATATCATCTAAATATCATAAAATGAAGACCATATCAACTTTAGCAATACTAATCTTTTCTGTTATTTTTGCTGCTAACGCGCAGCAATCGAAAACACTACCCAGTGTTTCCATTAAAACCCTCGACGGAAAAACGGTATCAACATCAACTCTCGATAACGATGGTAAACCCATTATACTATCGTTCTGGGCATCGTGGTGCCGCCCATGCATTAAGGAACTATCGGCTATTGCCGATTTATATGAAGACTGGCAAGACGAAACAGGCGTCAAGCTCATTGCCATATCAATTGACGATGCGCGTACCCTAAATAACGTTCGGCCAATGGTTAACGCTCGTGGTTGGGAGTACGAATTTTACCTCGATGCAAACAGCGACCTACGCCGTGCAATGGGAGTTACTAACGTTCCCCACACATTTATCCTTAATGGTAAAAAAGAGGTTATTTTTCAGCACACTAACTACACCGAGGGATCGGAATACCAGCTTTTTGAGGAGATCAAATCGCTAATTAAGTAGTCAAATTTCTTACTAACCCAAACGCATAATTGCAATGGTATTTATTAGCAAGGGATTACCTAAACTTTTAGGTTTAATCCTCGTTTTTACACTTTTCGGCTATGGGAATGTTCATGGTCAAGGTTTTATTGATAACGCAACCATACAGGGAAATTTCTACAGTGAAGCCAACTACTACCTCAACGACACGCTAATAGGCACCGAAGAGGTTCCCGAATATGTTAGGGCAAATATCTACGGAAATATTTTTTACCGCTACAAAGGGTTTAACGCTGGAATAAGGTACGAGGCATATATGCCTCCACTTGTTGGGTTCGACAGTAAATATGAGGGTCAAGGCATTGCCCACCTATTTTTAAATTATTCCGATAGCCTATACGAAATTACTGTTGGCAACTTTTACGAACAATTTGGCAGTGGAATAATTCTTAGAGCATACGAAGATAAAAACCTAGGCATTGATAACGCCTTTAATGGGTTTAAGCTCGTTTTTCGTCCGGCCAAAGGGCTAACTATAAAAGGGCTTATAGGTAAACAACGATACTTTTGGGACTATAGCCCAGGTGTTACAAGAGGTTTTGATGCCGAATGGAATGTTCTTCAAACGCTTGCACCCCAGTCGTTAACCACATTTATTATAGGCGGTAGCGCTGTAAGCCGCTATCAAAGCGATAAGAACCCTTTATATAATCTGCCTGAAAATGTTGCTGCATTTGCTGGAAGAGCCTCGCTTTACACAGGAGGAGTTTTCCTTTCGGGCGAGTATGCATGGAAGGTAAACGATCCAAGCGCATCGAACAGCATGATATACAAACCGGGCCAGGCACTTTTCGTTTCGGGATCATATTCAACCAAAGGATTAGGCATTCTGCTGTCGGGAAAATACATTGATAACATGGATTTCCGATCGAGTCGCGATGCAGTTTCAAACGATCTTATGCTAAGCTATCTTCCACCTACAACTCGCCAACATACATACAGTTTACCCGGCATGTACCCGTATGCAACACAACCCACAGGCGAAGTAGGTGCAATGGCTGAGATAAACTATCTAATTCCTCGCAAATCGTTAATAGGCGGGAAATACGGCACCAATATTACCCTTAGCGCTTCCATTGCAAATGCAATTGATAAGCAACAGTTACACGATACGCTAGCTATTGGCACATCGGGTACCAAAGGTTATTCGGCAAAGCTAGGCTCAATAGGTGATGAGAAATTCTATCACGACCTATCCCTTGAGGTTAACCGTAAAATATCGAGTAAGCTAAAGGTAATTGCAGGTATGGCCCATCAGTACTACAACATTGCTGTAATCGAAGGGCATCCGGGTGAAGAGGCCGTGAAGGCATTTGTTGCCTATGCCGATGTTTCATATAGAATTGGTAGAGCACAGAATATCCGAGTTGAAGCGCAACATTTAAGTACAAAGCAAGATAAGGGCAACTGGGCAATGCTTTTGGCTGAGTACACTTTTGCCCCAAAATGGTCGTTCTCAGTAACCGATCAGTACAACTACGGTAATATCGATAGCGACAGGCAAATCCACTACTACTCTTTAAATCTAGGTTACAACCAAGGACCTCATCGTTTGGCAATTAGCTTTGGCAAGCAACGCGAAGGAGTAATTTGCGTAGGTGGTATATGCCGAAGAGTTCCAGCCGCATTCGCAGGTGGATTAACCTTTTCAACCACATTTTAACCTTTGTAAATACAAATAACTGATGAAACGTATATCGCTTTTTATCCTATTGGGAATTTTTGCAAGTGCCTGCGACGTTATTGAGGAGCCATACATTACCGGTAATAATGATGGTGGACAAGGAAGCTTTGAAATTTTGGATGAAGATTTTGAAATTGAGAATGTAGTTCAAAAGGTGCTTTTGGAGGAATTTACCGGTCACCAATGCCCCAATTGCCCCGAAGGAGCAATTACTGCTTATAATTTGCATAATTTTTATGGCGACAAGTTTATCACAATAGCCTATCATGCTGGTTTTTTTGCACGAACCAGTAGCGAATTCCCAACCGATTATCGAACCAGCGAAGGAAATGCCCTAAACACTGAATTTGGCGTATCATCCTATCCTGCTGGAGTTATTAGCAGAACTGAAGTTAATAGTAATTTGGTTTTGGGCAACTCTCTTTGGCCTCAGGCTACTGACAACATTATAGTTAATACACCAAAATTAGGTTTAGAAATAATTCACGCACATGACGCAGATAACCTTTCAGTAACCATTAGATTACAAGCCTTTTACGAGATCGAACCTCTTAGGGTTTGTGTTTTTATAACTGAAGATAAACTTATTTCGCCCCAAATTACTCCCGAGGGAGTTGTTGATGATTATGAGCACAACCATGTTTTTCGAACTTCGTTACTTAATGAAACTTGGGGAATACCAATCTTTACTGAAGGTGCTAACCCAGGGTTAAAAATGAGTTTCAGAATCAATAGAAGTATTGATGCTAATTGGAATACCAGTAACCTCAATATTGTATGCTTTGCCTACGATGAAATTACTGGCGAAGTGCTGCAAGCCGAGCAGGTTGCGCTATAGCTCCTTGTCTATTTTGGCAATGGTAAAAGGTGCAACTAAAACCTTTCCAAGTAGGATGGCAATTGCTAGAATGTAAATCCACAAACGAGTTCTATTCGATTGCTGTGCCGAAATTGATTCAGACAGAATATCCCCCTCAAAATACTTTGATTCGGGGATATTTCTGTAATGCCATTTGCTAATTATGGTACCCTCTTTAAGCAGTATAACTCCGGGATTCGATCGTACAACAGTTTTTAGCATAATCTCATCGGCTAGTAAGAAGGGGAAAGCCACTCCAGTTCGACTTACAAAATCGTCAATCTGGTCGGGTGGCGAAGCAGTTACGCATGCAAAACCAATTCCCTGCTCTTTTGCCTTAAAGTAGAGCTCGTTGAGCTTAGCAAACGATTCTTTTTCTGCTTTATCGAGCCTATGAGACACAACAAGAATGTAGTAACCCTTGTAGTTTAGTATGCTGTCGGTTAAGGTCCACCCATCAAAATTGGTTAGGGTAAAATCTGTTATGGGTGGCGTATAGCCCCTTTTAACCAAAATCGATTGGCTATCAACAAACTTCCAAGTTGTATCCTGCCAAGGAAAATTATCCTGTGTAAATTCCTTTACAATCCCATCCTTCTCGTAGTATAAAATTGTACTGTACTCATCAACAGGAGCACCCTCGGGAAACGACATGGCCTCGTGAATGTTAGTGCCAATGCTATAAGGTCTAAAATCAATTAGAGGTAGATTTAGGTATCCGTGAATAGAAGGAATAAAAGAAATAACAAGAAGTGCTAGGGCAATAATATGTGAATAAACAGAAGGAAAAACAGGATTTATTCTGTTTCTATACTTTAAAAGGAAGATGGACGCTGCGAAAAGCGGCAAGTTTTTGAAAAAAGTTTCCCAGTTTGTTAGGATTATTGCATCGCCAAAGCAACCGCAGTCCGACACCGGATTGTAAATGGCAAGCACAAGCGTTAATGGTGTAAAGGCAGCCATAAATAGGAAAGCGCCCCAAATTGCAAGCGTATCTTTAACCTTAAATAAAAGCAGCAACCCAATTAGCAGCTCGGCTGCGCACAGAATAAAGGATAAGGGTAAGGCAAATGGTTCGAGAAAATTTAGCCCAAATGCCATAAAATAATCGCCAAACTTATATGCCGATCCAAGCGGGTCGACACCTTTTACAAAACCTGAGAAGATGAATGTGAAAGCAAGAATATAGCGCGAAATCCAAATAAAGAAACGAATCATAGCAAAAATGTATTTATAAGCCTAAATGCTGTTTGAGAACAAATTTAATTCTTTGAAAAATTTCATCGGGTTGAGCCATTTGGCCATTCTCTTTGGCACACGAAATTACTTTAAAGTTCGTATCAAACTCCTCTTGCCTAAGGTAAACCCTTCTAACCCGCTCCTGAAAAGACAAATCTTCTTCATGTATATCCGTATTTCCCTTAAGGTATTCCCTATCGCTACCTGACCTACTATTAGTTAGCCTCGAAACTGTAAAATCGAATGGTACGTCCAAAAAAATGTTCAGATCAGGTTTCGGAATTTTGAAGTAATCATACTCTAACCTATAAATCCAGTCGCGTAGGGTATCTTGTTGATCTAGGCCATTGAGTTTTGCGCACTGAAAGGCAATGTTTGAGTATACATACCTATCGAGCAAAATTGTTTTATTACTCGCTAACCAGCTTCGCAGCAAATCCGATGCATCCCTCCTATCGCCTGCATACAGCAAAGCAACCACATAAGGATCAACCTCATTTAAAGCGCCTAGCTCTCCTCGCAAAAAACGCGATACAAGCTCGCCAAAAAAGGGCGAGTCTGTCCTTGGAAAATGCATTGTTTCACAGCTAATCCCATTCTGATTTAAGTAGTTACCCACATATTTTAGCTGCGTAGATTTTCCGGCTCCATCAAGACCTTCGATAACAATAAAGCTCATAATTAATAGCGTAACATTAAAAAGGATTCAAATTTAGGCATTTTCAAATTAATGATACAATCGGTTTTAGCTAAGAATGCTTAATATTTTTGGTTATGATGATTGCACCTAAAATGAAAGATGTTCGCAAAATGTTTTGTAATTTAGCATCGCTTTGCTAAACATAGCCAATTTACAATGGATAATAATAGTTCGTTTATAAAATCTAAGAATAGCCTTACCTGTAATGGAAAGATTCTTAACCTTTCCAAGCCTTTGGTAATGGGCATTATTAATATTACCCCCGATTCGTTCTATGCCAAAAGCCAGTTTATGCTTAAGCGCCGCATAGCATCACGCGCTAAGGAAATTCTGGTTCAAGGAGGTTCAATAATTGATATTGGCGCTTGCTCTACCCGTCCGGGGGCAAAAATGGTTAGCGAAAAAGAGGAAATATCCCGTTTATCCAAAGGATTATCCGTAATCAGAAAAAAATTCCCCGATGCCATAATCTCTGTCGATACCTTTAGAGCCAACGTTGCTAAGCATGTGGTTAACCATTACAATGCCAACATAATAAACGATATTTCGGCGGGTGAAATGGACGAAAAAATGGTAGAAACCGTTGCTTCACTGTCTGTTCCGTTCATTGCTATGCATATGCAAGGTACGCCTCAGGATATGCAGCAGAACCCCAGATACGAAAATGTTGTTAAAGATTTGGTTACCTTTTTTGCTAATAAGGTTGAAAAATTTCACAGTGCAGGGATAAAAGATGTAGTTATTGACCCAGGTTTTGGATTTGGGAAAACCCTTGAGCATAACTATACGCTCCTACAAAACCTCGATGCATTTAAGGTATTTGGTTTGCCTATACTTGTTGGATTATCCAGAAAATCGATGATATACAAAGCCCTAAGCATAAACCCTGAGCAAGCACTAAACGGAACGAGTGTGCTTAACACAATAGCTTTGGAAAAAGGGGCTAATATACTTCGCGTTCACGATGTGCAAGAAACAGTTGACGCAATTACCCTTACCTCGTTAACCTCTAACCAGCCAAAGGGTTTTATGTAAACACCTAAGCTATATGGATACCTCATTAGTTACCCTATTTATTAGCATTCGATTATTAGATGTAATTGATATACTTCTGGTAGCCTTTCTTTTATACCAAATCTACATGCTAATTAGAGGAACGGTTGCAATAAATATTTTTGTAGGTATCTTCCTGTTGTACATCTTTTGGCTCATTGTTCGTGCGCTTAACATGGAGCTGCTAAGTGGTATTCTCGGACAGATTATTGGGGTTGGCGTTATTGCCCTCATCATTGTTTTTCAGCAAGAGATCAGGCGATTCCTTCTGCTAATCGGCTCTCGATACCTTACAAAAAACACGTTTAGCCTCGAAAAATTTTTGTTTATCAAATCAAATAAGTTTGAGAGTAATGTAAACATTGAAGCTATTGTTAGAGCCAGCCGCAATATGGCCGAGGCCAAAGTGGGAGCGCTAATGGTAATTGCCCAAAAATCGAACTTACAGCTATATGCCGAAACTGGCGATATTATAAATGCCGAAACCTCAAGCCGGCTAATTGAGAGCATATTCTTCAAAAACAACCCTCTGCACGACGGCGCAATGATTATTAACGACAACCTGATACATGCCGTTAGGTGTATTCTGCCGCTAACCGACAAAACCGACTTGCCTGCCTCCTATGGATTAAGGCACAGGGCTGCCCTTGGAATTAGCGACACTACCGATGCCTTAACCATTATCATCTCAGAGGAAACAGGCAAAATTTCGTTTGCAAAACAAGGCGAAATTGACGAAGACATAAGCACCCAAAAACTTAGGGAGCTACTTGAAGATAACTTGATTTCACAACCATAGGTTGTCTTAATAAAATTCGTAAAAATACTCTCCATACCTCATTCCTTGGCATATATTTTGACTATTGCCACCAAATTTTTTTAAAAACCTAACCAGTTTTCGCATGAAACGTTTTGCCACTTATCTTCTTTTAGCCTTGTTCTCATTATCATCATTTGCCGAGGTTGTTACCCAAACAGTTAGAGGAACAGTAATGGATAAGCAAACCCGAGTTACGCTTCCTGGTGCCAATGTTATATTAACCCACACAGAACCAAACAGAGGCACTTCGGCTGATGATAATGGTTACTTCCGATTTGAAAATGTTGAAGTGGGCCGAATAAGCATAAGGGTTACATACATGGGTTACCAAGATGTAATTTTGAGCAACATAAGCCTACAAGCAGGTAAGGAACTAGTGCTTAATATTTACATGGATGAAATGGTGTTGAGCGTTGACGAGGTTGTTGTAACCCATACAGCGGATAAAACTAAGTCGTTAAACCCAATGGCTAGCGTTAGCGCCCGCGCATTTTCGGTTGAAGAAACCGAAAGGTATGCAGGCAGCCGCAACGACCCAGCACGCATGGCAGCCAACTTTGCAGGTGTTGTTGGGGTTGACGATTCACGAAATGACATTATAATTCGCGGAAACTCCCCAATGGGCTTGCTTTGGCGATTAGAGGGAGTTGATGTACCAAGCCCAAACCACTGGGGAATGAGTGGTTCAACGGGTGGGCCGGTGAGTATGCTCAACAATACGCTGCTCGAAAATTCCGACTTTATTACAGGAGCATTCCCCGCCGAATACGGAAACGCCCTTTCGGGCGTATTCGACCTACGAATGCGAAAAGGTAATAACGAACAGTATGAATTTTTAGGGCAAATTGGTTTTAATGGCTTCGAAATTGGAGCCGAGGGGCCAATTAACAAGTCGAAAGGTTCCTCATTCCTCATTAACTATCGATACTCAACAATGGCCGTGTTCGATAAGCTTGGTATGGATTTTGGCACAATGGGCGTTCCTAAATATCAAGATTTATCGTTTAAAGTTAATATGCCCAATACCAAATTGGGTCATATCTCAATTTTCGGTTTAGGCGGATTAAGCTACATTGAAATTTGGGATAGCCGAAAGGATACCACAAAGGAGCAGCTTAACTACTACGGTGGCGAAGGGTTTGATATTACATCGGGCACAAACATGGGGGTCACAGGAATAACATCGCACTACACAATTAGCAACAACACATACCTTAAGACAACCATTGCAGCCATGGCGCAAAAATCGCTCAACTACATGGATACTTTGAGTGAAGACCTTTCAAAATTCAGGTTCTACGAATCGGATTTTACTGACAACCGGATATCTGCCTCAACAACCATAAACCATAGGTTTAATCCGAAACATACAGTAAAAGCCGGTATTTCAGCAAAACTGCTAATGAGCGATTTTTACGACAATGTTTGGTACTACCGCTTTAACGAGTATAGAAGCCAAATAGATTTTGAAGGTTCAACATGGCTGGTTCAGCCATTCGTACAATGGCAATTTCGTCCATCGGATCGGATTACAGTAAATTCAGGCTTACATCACAACTTCTTTGCTTTCAACAATAGCCACTCGCTTGAACCCCGGCTAGGACTTCGATATGGACTCACCCCAAAACATTCAATTAGCTTTGGTTACGGATTGCACAGCCAGCTATCGCCACTCTTTGTATACTTTCTGCGCGAACCCCTTGACGATGGCTCATACGTTGATACAAATACCGATTTGGGCTTGACCAAAAGTCACCATCTAGTGGCTGGTTACGACTATCGAATCAACAGCTTTACCCGTATTAAACTTGAGGCCTACTATCAGTTCATATTCGATGCTCCTGTTGATGCCGAGAGCTCAAACTCATTCTCAATGCTAAACAATGGTGCTAGCTTCGAGTTTAGCATGCCATCATACTTTATGAAAAATGCAGGAACAGGCGAGAACTATGGCCTTGAGCTAACCCTCGAACGATTCCTAAACAAAGGCATGTACTTTCTGTTTACAGGATCGCTGTTTGAATCGAAGTACACAGGAAGCGACGAAAGAACATACAATACTGCCTTTAACAATAATTACGTGGTGAATGCCCTGTTTGGCAAGGAGTTCTTACTAGGAAAAAACACTTCTAGTGCTAAACGATCTCTTGCTATTGATTTCAGAGGAATGTTTGCCGGTGGAAAAAGGGCTACTCCTTGGGTTGCCGAATTTAATGAAGAAACACAGAAATACGAACGAGAATGGGATTACAACAAAGCCTTTAGCATTAAAATGGACGATTTCATTAAGGCTGATCTAAAGGTAACCTATCGAATTAATAAGCGAGGGGTTACGCAAGAGTTTGGCATTGAAATAACCAATTTGCTAAACTACGAAAATATTCAGATGGAGAAATTTAACGAAGTTACTGGTGAAGCAGAATACGTATACCAAACCAGCATGATGGCTATACCCCAATGGCGAATAATTTTTTAAAGGCACAAAACAGCTGATTTAACCAATTATAAAATGCTAATTTTGCTCAAGCGTATTAAGCGCTAAATATGACCACAAATAATATTTTGAGCATATGCAAAAAATAGCAATAATTGGTGCAACCGGATTAGTGGGAAGTAAGCTACTTGAGCAAATCGTTAAACATAAAAGCAATTCAAAAGTATTTGTTGTGTCCCGCAACCAGCCAGCAAACTTGCCAGATAACGTAG
>Ga0334898_1002281_pt1 | contig 18045 bp, 22 predicted proteins | sample GraSluR3_MG_10_FD_207228 | JGI IMG/M metagenome (GOLD analysis project Ga0334898, IMG submission 207228) | Sludge microbial communities from methane-producing bioreactor in Wageningen University, Netherlands - Granular Sludge_3_08-R3 | ecosystem: Engineered > Bioreactor > Anaerobic >... | reverse complement strand
AATCTTATCGCCTTTAGCAGCTGGGATATTTGCCCACGAAAGCTTTGGGCATAAAAGTGAATCAGACTTTATGGTGGGAGATGAAACGATGAGAAAGGAATGGACCATCGGTAAACACGTAGGATCTCCTCTTCTATCCATCATCGACACGGGGACATTGCCCGGAAAAGGATACGTTCCATTTGACGATGAAGGTACAAAAGCAAAAATCAATTACTTGGTTAAAAAAGGTTTCTTACATGGTCGCCTGCACAGTGTATCTACTGCTACAGCATTGGAAGAATCTCCAACAGGAAATGCAAGAGCGATGAATTTTGAATTTGAACCCATTGTGCGAATGACTACTACGTACATTGAAAAAGGAGATCTTTCATTTGATGATCTTTTGGCTGACATTCACGAGGGTATCTATGTAGAAACAGTAAAACATGGTTCTGGTATGTCTACGTTTACATTAGCCCCAGCACGAAGCTATATGATTCGAAAAGGAAAGCTTGCTGAACCTCTACAAATATCTGTTATCACTGGTAACGTTTTTAAAACACTGAATGACATAGAGGGCCTATCTAATTCATTGGAAATTCCAGGCTTTACACTAGGAGGGTGTGGTAAAATGGAACAGCACCCTTTACGAGTTAGTTTTGGAGGCCCTGACATTCGCATCAAACAACTGAATATCCAATAGGAGACAATGATGATTCGAGATATCTTAAAAAACCAAGTGCAAGAAGTCGCTATTAATGTTCAACAAAGCAAAATTGAATCCATTCGAAAGAAAGATATTGCAAAAACAGCTGTACGGATATATGATCAAGGCTATATTGGTATTGCTTCTGGCATAGGTAAAGTGCAGGAAGAAATGCTAACAAAGAAAGCACAGGAAGCTATTGATCTACAAATATCTTATCCAGTTCCCCCTGAGAAAGAACATACAGAAACCATTCAATCCAGCAAAACTCTTCTCTCAGAAGAAGATTTTCTGAATGAAATGGAAGAACTGTTACAAGTTTTACGACAACAAAATCCTCAGTTTACTTTTTCCAATAAGCTTATCAAACAAAGCTGTACGCATTCATTGAACAACGATATCGGTCTTTCTTTGTTTCAAACAATAGACCACTATCGAATCAGCTTGCTCATCAATCACCAAGATTCTTCCAACCTCTTTGACGCTGCCATGGGATACCAAAGCAATCAATACGATCGGACAATTCTAACCGATTATATACACGACATTTGTGAAGCATATAACACGCCTATTCATGACTTCCAAGAAGGAATCTATCCCATTCTGTTTGACAGCTCCGATCAAACCTATTTGGGTAAGCTTTACCACGACCTACATGGACATATTTTTGCATCCGGTAGTTCTCTGTTTTCAAATCGTTTAGGAGAACCCTTGTTCAATCCTCTCTTTTCATTTTATGCAACGCGATCTCCGAAACATTTTTCTTCGCAACCATTCTTCGACCTAGAAGGTGTTTACAAAAAAGATTTCCTTGTTCCTCTTGTCCAAAAAGGCATCCTAGAAACCCCCTATACCGACAAAAAAACAGCTCACAAATATCATTATCCCACTACTGCATGTGCTGGTGGTTCGTATGACTCTGTTCCCACCATTGGAATCCCTCAAGCATATATACCCTCTACGGGAAAAACAACAGGTGAGATTCTGCAGGGTGAAAAAGGGATTGTTATCGTCATAGCTAGTGGTGGAGACTTCACACCTGATGGCCATTTTGCAACTCCTGTACAACTAGCATTTCTATACGATGGGAAACATCTTGTTGGAAGACTCCCTCAGCTTTCCATATCATCCAATTTATTCACAATGTTTGGCAATGATTTTATGGGGGTTAGCTCCAATTCATTATTCCCCCTTGACGATAGTCGTCAAACAATCATGAAAATGAATGTCAAAACAATCGACTAGTGTCTTCTTTTTTCAGATTCATTTTTTTCACTAGTCACATTGTGGTAAATCAAGAAGAAATTTGTATGATGAATCTATGAAAATTGACAAGAATAGTGTAGGAAATGCATTTTTTAATGCGGGAATCGAAATCGGTTTCTATCTATCGATTCTAACCCTTCTTTTCATTACAAAACTACCCCTTTATTGCCAAGGATTGGGAGCACTGGTTTCTCTCTTTTTTTGGGGAAGCAAATGCATCGTTTATAAAAAGTGGTTTTACAAGCATTATCCATGGCATTGGACAGAATTGCTTCTCTGTGGTTGGATATGGATCGGCCTATTTTGGTCTGTACAACCTTCTCAAACCATCCTGCAAGGTATCATATTTACGTCTGGATGTATCATTGAGGTTTTGTTTGTATCAGTCTTTACGAAAAAAAGACAAATTCTACGAATTCTTATTTTTCTTTTTCTTCTTCTTGCAGGTTATGCCATCTATTATCTTCATCTTCATTGGGACAAGCTCTCTGGACTTCTGCAATTCGGTACGGTATGGCGGTCTCAATTGGAAGTTGCAGGTGTCCAAGTTGATTTTGGAACCCCCATTGGGGGAAGAAATTCCTTGGGAGGACTGTATTCTTTTCTGGTTCCCTTCACCTTTTCAATATCTTTTTTTGGGATCCAATGGAGGAGTTTTAAAACCAAACCATGGGCTTTTTTTGCTCTAAAAACCTGGTTTCTTTTTATTTCTCTTCTCTTTTTTGCCATGGTTGTTTTCTCAGGCTCACGCGGATCCTCAATTGGAATGGCCTTTGGATTAATTTTTTTAGTACTAGCAAACTTGCAGTGGTATTGGACTTTAATTGCAGGGTATCTTACAGCTATCTTGGTTGCAATTCCATCTTCTCGCAACTGGTTTCTACGTATTCTTATGGATACCCTATCTGGGGATATGTCCCGAATTCTTATCTGGCAAAACAGTGTAGAACTCCTAAAACTACTCTGGATTGGAGGAACTGGTTTAGGAACATTTCAACATGTGTATAAAATGTTTTTCCCTCCCCAAAATCAGAATGCCTTTATACATGCCCATAATATTTTTTTAAATGTTGGCATTGAGTTAGGATTTGTTGGCGCTATACTATTTCTCATTTTAGGTTTGCAATTCATATTCTATGGGCTAACACTAGGAAGAAAAAATTGTTCTTCACATCCCTTTTTTGCCAGTATTCAAATTGGCCTTGCGTCCATGGTGTTTGGATACCTTATTCGATGTTTATTTGACTATACGATATAATAGTATTGCATGGTTTCACAAAACCAACTGCGTTCGAAAACATTGTTGGAGGCTTTTATGACCATAAAAGAACAGCTGATTGTCAGTTTAGATTTACCAGATATCCAACAAGCTCGATCATTAATGCATCTCCTTTCCGAGGATGTAGTATTCTACAAAATAGGTCTTCAAATGTATCTGAAATATGGGTCCTCTATTGTAGAAGAATGGAAAAAAGCAGGGAAAAAAGTATTTCTAGATTTAAAACTTTCCGATATCCCCCATACCGTCTCTAGCGCACTCCTTTCCTTGCAACCACTCCAAGTAGATATGATAAATATGCACGCTCTTTCAGGGATGAACTGTATGAAAACTGCAGCTGATACAATTCAACTTCACATGCCCAACACTCGCTTAATTGCCGTAACTGTTCTTACTTCTTTAGACGAAAACGAACTAGCTTCGATTGGAATAACCAATTCGCCTCAATTGCAGGTAGAAAGGCTTTGCAAATTAGCATTGCAAGCTGGCCTATCGGGCGTGGTGTCCTCGGCATGGGAAGCACCTCAGGTAAAAGCGATTTGTGGAGAAACATTTATTACGGTTTGCCCAGGCATTCGACGTAGCAGTGATCAAACAAACGATCAAATCCGCATTATGACGCCTCAAAAGGCCATCCTTAATGGGGCTGATTATCTTGTTGTTGGAAGGCCTATCCTTCAATCCAATGATCCAAAACAAGCCGCCATCTCGATCCTTAAGGATATTGAGATAGCGCATAATAGAGGTAATTCATGAGACAAGATGAAGTTGTCAAACTCTTCGAAAAAATTGGTGTAATGAAAAAAGGACATTTTCGCTTATCTTCAGGGCTTCACTCTGATACATACTTGCAATGTGCTTCACTACAACAATACCCTCAGCACAATGCTGCCATTTGCAATATTCTTGTAGAACAAATAAAATCTTTTCAACCCACACTAGTTGTTGGTGCAGCAGTTGGTGGAATTATTTCCTGCTATGAACTCGCGCGGCAGTTAAGCGCACGTTGTATCTTTGCAGAGCGGGATCAAGGAAAACTTACATTTCGACGTTCTTTTCATATGGAGCCAACGGATCGTGTTGTAGTTGTCGAAGATGTTATTACAACAGGGAAAACAACCAAAGAGCTTCTTTCCCTAATCAAAGACTTTGACTTATCTCCACTCGCCCTTTGTAGTATCGTTGATAGAACGATGGGGAAAATTGATTTTTCTCATCCGCTGTTTTCTGTTTTAAAAGTTGAAGCCCATACATGGGAGCCCGATACTTGTCCGATGTGTGAAGCCGGTATAGAACTCACGCAACCCGGTTCGAGACATCTTCACAAATAGACTTCATGAATATCCAAAAAGTCTCTCTTCAAGTTTCTCTTCTAAGCCCCCCATCTTCTCCATTGAAAATAATCGCCGACAGCGCTCGCATAACAAGAGGTATTGAAGAAAGTCATTACACCGATCAAGATTATTTTCATCTTTTGTACAAACTTGGTCATCATAGCGTCATGGAGCATGTATGCTTTTCTTTTCGCATAGAAGGAATATCACGAGCTTGCTCTCACCAACTTGTTCGATTTCGAATTGGTGTTAGCTTTACACAAAGGAGTCAACGATATACCAATGAGTCCAATTTACAAATCATTGTTCCTCCTAGTATTGAGAAAAATCCTTCGAAGTACGAAACTTATATAGAGTATATCAAACACTTACAAGCACTGTATTGTGATCTGTTAAAAACAGGAATACCCAAAGAAGATGCTCGTTTTCTCCTCCCTAATGCAGCTGCTACATCTCTTATTATGACAATGAACTTCCGTGAATTAATGCATGCTTGTCATTTACGTTTGTGTACAAAAGCCCAATGGGAAATTCAACAATTGTTTCAAGCAGTTAAGCAAGAAATGCATCAATACTCTCCTTTTTTGGCTCATTATTTGCAACCGAAATGTGTTTTTCAGGGTCACTGTACAGAAGTGAAACCATGCAAAAGTAAAGATCAAATCGAGGAGGAATGGAATCAATTACAAAATAACACTCTGTAATTTTTTGAAATTGTTAATAATTTGTCATGATTTTCTATGAAAATGAGTTCAAAATTTGTATACTGTAGCCGATGAAAATTAATGAAATATGCAAAATTGTGGATGCGGAAATCCTACAAAGCAAGGGCCGCTTAAATATTGATATACATACTGCATTTGCAGCAGATCTCATGAGCGATACTTTGTTTATTATCATGAGAGAAGAAGACCCTTTGCTACTCATTACGGGGGTTACCAATCTTTCTGTTGTTAGAACAGCTTCTATACTTGATATTCCTGCTGTACTATTTGTCCGGGGGAAAAATGTCCCTCCCGAAACAATACAACTTGCAGAACAAAATGAGATTTTGCTTCTTCGATCGAAGCATATTATGTTTGTTTCATGTGGTTTGCTTTATCAAGCTGGTATTCAAGGTGTATCATGGGGAATGTAAGTGTTTCTGAATTACGTTATACAGTTGGCCCCAGCTCCTACGATAGTGTTGGTAGCAAAGCCATGCAAGTAAAGAAGTTTCTGCAAGACTATTTTCCCAGCCAAGATTATCTTCGAAGACTCGGTGTTTGTGTTTTCGAAGCAGAAGCCAACCTAGCAATACACACAACTTCCGGGGGTGACTTACTGATCGTTATTTATAACAACCGAGTAAAGGTAGTCGCTCAAGATACCGGGCCAGGTATCCCTGACATTGATAAAGCTTTAACTCCTGGCTTTACAACTGCTCCCGAGATGGCAAGGCAGTTGGGATTCGGTGGGGGTGTAGGATTGAACAATATTCAGCGTTTTGCCGATAGTTTTTGGCTCGAAAGCTTAAAACGTGGTACCACTCTAGTATTTGAGGTATGGAATGATGACTCTACGCAATTTGATTACTAAGCTTCCCTTTGAGGTTCTCACGAAAAACTGTAATCTTGATGTTACTTTCCAGCACGTATATGCGTCGGACTTGTTGAGCAATGCACTAGCATCTGTGAACCCAGAGACAGCCTGGATTACAGTACAGGTGCATCAAAACATTTTGGGCATTGCTTCTATTAAACAATGTCCTATTATCATTTTTTCTGAAGGTTCCACGCCAGAGGCATCAGTTATATCTCTTGCAGAAGAAAAAGGTATTTTTTTAGCAACAAGTTCGTATCCAACATTTGAATTATCCGGCTTACTATATTGTCTACTTAAGGAGGAATAGTGTGGAAAGCCAAATCCAACAAACACTTCATTTTCCGCAGATTGATCGTGTAATTCGTCGAGAAGGTAGTTCTCCAGATTCTCTTATCCAGATATTGCATGGAACGCAAGAAATTTTGGGGTATCTTCCCGAAGAAGCACAGCTTTACATTGCTCAACAATTGAAAATACCCCCTACCAGGGTATATGGCATTGTATCGTTTTACAATTTTTTTACGATGGAAAAATCTGCAAAACATGTAATATCTGTTTGTATGGGAACCGCCTGTTATGTTAAAGGAGCTGGTTTACTGATGAAGAAACTAGAAGAACTTCTTGGCATAAAAGCAGGTGAAACTACCAAGGATGGAACCTTCTCTTATCGTGAAGTTCGATGCCTTGGTGCCTGTGGTATGGCTCCTTTGATTAGCGTCGATGGTGACATCTATGGAAGAATTCAACCAGATGCTTTGCAAGAGATATTAGAGAAGTATTCCGATCAATGAAAGAGCTTTCACTCAATATCCTCGATATTTTAGAAAATTCGATTCATGCTGGTGCAACCAATATCGTTTTATCGATTGAAGAAGATACCAAGGAAAAGGACCGACTTTTTTTTTCTATCCAAGACAATGGCAAAGGAATGGATTCTGATTTTCTAAAAACAGTATTTGATCCTTTTACCACAACAAGTACAACCAAAAAAGTTGGCCTTGGCCTACCCCTCCTCAAGGCAGAAGCCGAAATGGCTGGAGGAGGAGCGAGCATAACGAGTGAGGTCGGGAAAGGAACATTTGTTTCTTTCTGGTTTCAACACTCTCATTGGGATCGTCCCCCTATGGGTGATATCGCTGGTACGGTTTTACTACTGTTTATGGTTCATTCCACGGTTGATTTTTTCTATACACACCGTGTCAATGAATATTCATTCTCGGTTTCTACGAAACAGCTTAAAGAAGTGTTTGATGATGTTCCACTTCACCATCCTTCCGCTGTGAAAGGAATCCAAGAGTATTTGACCACTTCTATTCAAAAATTACATGGAGGTAAGAATGGCCAAGATTAGTTCTTTAGAAGAGCTTCGAAAGATTCGTAACGATGCCAAAGAATCGATGAAAACTCGAAGCGGAAATGCAAAAGTACGTGTTTTTGCAAGCATGGGTACTGTAGGTATTGCTGGAGGAGCTAGAGAAGCTCTAAAGGCAATGATTGACGAATTAGAAAAACGTAACTTTCATGATGTTGAAATCGTTGAGGGTGGTTCGATGGGTCTTGATAAAGAAGAACCCATTATTCGAATCGAACGAGATGGTTTTGAAACTACATACGGAAAAGTTACCCCGGACATGGCTCGACAAATAGTTGCACAGCACATTATTAATGGACAAATGATTAGTGAATGGGTAATAGCAAGGAACGAAAAATAATGAAAATTTATCGGATTCATGCTCTTATTTGCGCCGGCGGACAATGTATCTCAGCTGGAGGCAATGATTTTGAAGCAGCATTACGAGTAGAAATCGAAAAGCATGGGCTCGAAGATGAAGTACAAATTGTAGAAACAGGTTGTATGGGCGCCTGCGAAATGGGTCCTATGATGGTAGTCTATCCAGAGGGTACACTATACATTAACCTTCAACCTGAAAATGCGAAAGAAATTGTTGAAGAACACTTTTTAAAAGGCAGAAAAGTGCAACGCTTCATGTGGCAAAAAGAAGATGGTCATTTCCCCACACTGAACGAAGTTCCCTTTTTTGCACTACAAACAAAAATTGTACTTCGAAACTGCGGCATTATCAATCCTGAGAATATCGATGAATACATTGCTTACGATGGTTACACAGGACTTGGCAAAGCAGTGGGAGAAATGACTCCCCAAGAAGTCGTAAAAGAAATCGAAGATTCAGGGTTACGGGGTCGTGGTGGTGCTGGTTTTCCGACTGGTTTAAAGTGGAAATTAACTGCACAAGCCCAAGGAGACCAAAAGTATGTTGTATGCAATGCTGACGAAGGAGATCCTGGCGCTTACATGGATCGTTCCGTTTTAGAAGGCGACCCTCATACACTTATCGAAGGTATGGCAATCGCAGGATATGCTGTGGGAGCAAATCAAGGATTCATCTATTGTCGAGCTGAGTATCCCCTGGCCATTAAGCGATTGCAAAAGGCTATCCAACAAGCAAAAATGGCTGGTCTTTTAGGCAAAAACATTCTAGGTACCGACTTCTCTTTCCAATTGTCAATTCGCATTGGAGCAGGTGCTTTTGTATGTGGAGAAGAAACCGCCCTTCTCAGCTCCATTGAAGGAAAGCGTGGAGAACCTAGAAAAAAACCACCGTATCCAGCCACTAGTGGTCTTTTTGGACTACCAACCCTAATAAACAACGTGGAAACTTTTGCTAACATTCCCGTGATTGTATCCAAAGGTTCTTCGTTTTTTAATGCAATAGGGAAAGAGGGATGTCGTGGTACAAAAGTGTTTTCTCTTGCAGGACATGTCAACACTACCGGATTGATTGAAGTTCCTTTGGGTATTTCTATGAAAGAAATTATCTATGACATTGGTGGTGGTATTCCTGGAGGAAAAGTTTTTAAAGGAGCTTTAATAGGCGGTCCTTCAGGAGGAGTTATACCCTCTTCTCAGTTGGACGTTCCTATTGACTACGAACATCTCAACACACTCGGTGCTATCATGGGTTCTGGCGGTCTTATTGTCATGGATGAATCGAGTTGCATGGTCGATATCGCTAAGTTTTTCTTACAATTTACCGTTGATGAATCCTGCGGTAAATGTACTCCTTGCCGAGAAGGCACAAGACAAATGTACGAGATACTTGATCGTATTACGCAAGGCGAAGGAGTCCCCGGAGATATCGAAAAATTAGAGAGTCTTGGGAAAGTGATTCAAGATACCTCTCTTTGTGGATTAGGTCAAAGTGCTCCTAATCCTGTTTTATCAAGTATTCGTTGGTTTCGAGATGAATACTTAGCTCACATCGAAAAGAAAGAATGCCCCGCTGGGGTTTGTACAATGAAAAAAACTACAACAACCAAGGAGGAACCACGTCGTGGAAGAAAAAAAGCATCTACTTGAACAATTACATGACATCCAAGATGCGGACAAAGAACACCATTTATCTACAAAAAAAGTGGTGGAGCTTTCCGAAAAACATGGCTATAGTCCCGCCAAAGTCTATGGAGTTGAAACATTCTACACAATGTATTCAACAAAACCTCGTGGCAAACACATTATTCGCATTTGCGAAAACCAATCCTGCCATATGGCGAATGCTAAAAACATGATTCATCATCTTGAGAAAAAATTAGAAACTCATGTTGGTGGAACTACAGAAGACGGCCTTTTTACTCTTGAATTAAGCAGTTGCTTAGGAATGTGCTCTGTTTCACCTGCAATGATGATTGATGACGTTCCCTATGGAAACCTTACTGAAGATCGCATTGACGAAATCATCAATTCTTACAAGGAGGGCAAATAATGAAGTTTTATAGAATGCACGTCCTTGTTGCAGAAGATACTAGAAGCATCATGGCAGGAGCCAAGCGCGTAGAAGAGGCTTTAAAAGAAGAAATACGCATTGCTGGCTTAGAAGATGAGATTCGAGTAGTACCAACAGGATCTTTAGGATTTAGTGATAAAGATCAAGTTGCTATTGCGATCTACCCTGACAACATTATCTACTGCCCCGTTCTTGTAAGCACAGTTCCAGAGATTGTCAAAGAACATTTCTTAAAAGGTAGAATTGTTAAAGCCTTGGCTCATCCCATGGAGCAAAAAGAAGTTACCATGGAAGAGCGTACAAGTGAAAACCAGATGAATCTGGATATTCAGAAACGAATTTTGTTACAAAATGTTGGCAAGATTGATCCTGAAAATATTCAAGAGTATATAGCTGCAGATGGTTATGTAGCCCTTGAAAAAGCTCTCTTTGACATGAGCCCTGAAAAGGTGATTGAAGAAGTTAAGACATCTGAATTACGAGGTCGAGGGGGAGCTGGCTTTCCCACTGGCTTGAAGTGGCAATTTACACGTCCAAATCCAGGGCCTGTAAAATATGTTATATGTAATGCTGATGAAGGAGAACCTGGCACCTTTAAAGATCGTGAAATTATGGAAGGCGACCCCCACAAAATGATTGAGGGAATGATATTGGCCACCTATGCTGTTGGTGGAACACATGGTTATATCTATATTCGAGGAGAATATGCTCTCTCCATTCAACGACTCCAAAAAGCAATTGACGACTGCTATGAATACGGACTCCTAGGAAAAAATATCCTTGGAACTGAATTTTGTTTTGAACTCTGTATTCATTCCGGTGCCGGCGCTTACATATGCGGAGAAGAAACTGCCTTGATCAATTCCATTGAAGGAAAACGTGGAGAACCTAGAAAAAAACCACCTTATCCACCCTCTCAAGGTCTTTGGCAAAAACCTACACTGGTGAACAACGTAGAAACATTTGCAAATATACCAGCTATCATTTCTAATGGTGGTGAATGGTACCAATCCATTGGCGTAGAAGGATCCCGGGGAACCAAGCTTTTCTCTCTTATGGGAGATATCAACTGGAAAGGTACGATTGAAATTCCTTTTGGTACCCCCGTGGGAGATATTATTGATAACGTTGGTCATGGTGTTCGTTATGACCGTCAGTTAAAAGGAGTGATTCTCGGTGGATCTTCTGGATCGCTTCTTGTACCCGAAGAATTGACTACTCCAGTAGATTTTCATGCTTTAGCTCATATTGAAGCTGGTCCTGGGTCTGGTTCCATTGTAGTCATGGATGAAACTCGATGCATTGTTGACATTTGTCTCAATATTGCAGAATTTTTCCGCCATGAGTCTTGTGGTAAGTGCACCCCTTGCAGAGAAGGTACCGCACAAATATGCCACCTTCTTGAAATGATTGCTTCCGGAAATGGCTTACCGGAAGACATTGATCATTTGGAGAAAATTTCTCAAACAATGATGGATGCATCTTTTTGTCCCCTTGGACAAACAGCTCCATCTGTTTTGCGACAAGCCTTGAAAAAATATCGTCAAGAATTTCTTGATCACGTTCATGGTAATAACTGCCCCGCAGAGGTATGTAATATGAACTTCACAGAGGAGGATTGAAGCTGTGGAAAACAAGACTGTAAATATCAAAATCAATGGTAATGATTACTCAATTGACAGCTGTGCTACAATACTTGAAGCCTGCCGTCAAGCTGGTATTTCTATTCCAACACTATGTTACATGGAAAACATCTGCGATGAAGGTTCCTGTGGAATTTGCGTCGTTGAAGTTGCCAAATCCCATACTCTTCAACGTGCCTGCATTACCCAGGTTTACGATGGAATGGAAATCCAAACGAATACGTCTCGAGTCCGTCAAGCTCGTAAAACAATACTGGAACTCATCCTTGCCAATCACCCACAAGACTGTTTAAATTGTGCAGCCAGTGAAATTTGCGAACTTCGCAAGATTTCCTACGACCTTGGCATCGATGAAACCCCATTTGAACCTACAAAAGAATTGGACTTACCTTTGGATACGTCCTCTCCTTCAATTGTGCGAGATCTCAACAAATGTATCCTGTGCCGACGTTGCGTAAAAGAATGTGAACTGGTTCAATCGGTCAATGTTATTGAAATAGCCGGTAGAGGTATCAATAGCAAAGTTAGTTGTTTTATGGACAAAGGCTTAGGAGAAACCTACTGTACCAACTGTGGCCAGTGCATTAAAGTTTGTCCTGTTGGTGCTTTAACTGAAAAGAACGATGTTGATCGCGTATGGGATTACCTATCAGATCCCAAAAAGCATGTTGTTATTCAAACAGCACCAGCTGTTCGTGTAGCATTGGGTGAAGAATTCGGTATGCCAATTGGGTCTCTTGTCACTGGCAAAATGGCAGCTGGTATCCGCCGTTTGGGATTCGATGGAGTCTTTGATACCAATTTTGCCGCTGATCTTACAATTTTAGAAGAAGGCACCGAATTCATCGGTCGTCTTACGAAAGTTCTAAGTGGAGAACATGCACACCTGCCTTTAATCACATCTTGTTCTCCAGGATGGATCAAATTCATTGAACATTTCTTCCCAAAATGTTTGCCCAACGTCTCTTCTTGTAAATCTCCTCAACAAATGTTTGGTACCGTTACAAAAACATACTATGCCAAACAAAAGAATTTGGATCCTAGAGATGTCATTTGCGTTTCCGTTATGCCATGTACAGCCAAAAAATACGAGTGTTTACGACCTGAGATGGACGATGCTTTTGACCACTGGAAAGACCAGCTTATGCTCAAAGATGAAGACCATTTCCAGGATGTCGATGTAGCCATTACAACAAGAGAATTAGGCCGCATGATGAAAGAAGTTGGAATTGACTTTGAACATCTCCCCGAAGAATCGTTTGATTCTCCTCTTGGTGAATCCACTGGTGCTGCTGTCATTTTTGGGGCAACAGGTGGCGTTATGGAAGCAGCTCTTCGTACTGTATACGAAGTAGTCACTGGTAAACCTCTTCCAAAAGTTGAATTAGAAGTAGTTCGTGGTATGAAAGGTATTCGTACCGCAGACATACCTATGGTATCGGTAGATGGTAAAGAGATTACTGCAAAAGTTGCTATTGCTTCGGGCTTAGGAAATGCAAGAGTTCTTTTAGAAGAAGTAAGCAATGGAAACAGCCCGTATCACTTCATCGAAATTATGGCTTGCCCTGGTGGATGCCTAAACGGGGGTGGCCAACCCATAAACAACGATCCTAGCGTATGCGAAAAACGTGCTGCTGCCATCTATTCCCAAGACGAAGCACTAACCATTCGTAAATCGCACGAAAATCCAGAAATCAAAAAGATTTATGAAGACTACTTTGAAAAACCAAATTCACATTTAGCTCATGAACTTCTTCATACTAGTTATGTAGAGCGTGATTTGTACGAACTAGAAAAAGAAGAAAATTAATTTTCTTCTTTTTTAATTAAAAAAAGCCTCCCGAATAGGGAGGCTTTTTTTAATGCTTTTGTTTCTGCAAAACAGTTAGATATTGTTGAATCATACTCTCCCAAGAAAAAACACTTTCCGTTACAGTATGCAAAAGATCTCGCAGTTCTTTTCGTTCGATTTCAGATAATTCTTGTAAAGCTTTGAGTGTATCTACAATGCCCTTGTTTATTGAAAAAACCAACTCTTCATCTAGTGGCAATGGCTTAGTATAAATATGCGGGAATAGTGGCCTAAGAGCTTCCCGATATATTGTATCAATTTCTGCAAAAGCACCGCAATTCGTCATTAAGGGTAGAATTCCAGAAGAAAAAGATTCAATGGCTACTTGCCCAAAACTCTCAGGAACGATAAAAGGAAATACTGTCAGGGCCATACTTCGAATCAATTTACTAAGAACTGGTTGATCTAGATAGCCGGTAAAGTATACATCTTTTTTAATTTCATTTTTGGCAGTATAGAAATACTTTTCTCGAAATAGCGGGTCTTGCATCCAATCAAGAAAGGATTGAAGATATTTTACAGAGGCAATGTCAATGAGAGAATCCCATAGGTCAGGGTGTTGTATCGATTCCAGAAACAACTCCTCTCGACCATGATGGAGATAGGAAATCAATGTTTCTGCATATGTTTGGGTTGGACCGAAACCTGTAAAAACAAATCTGGCATTTGGTAATTTTTGCAAAACCAAGGGTATAGCCATGACAATCAATTGAATCCCCTTTGTCCAAAGATATCTTCCATCATACAAAACAAGAGGATGTAAGGTTGTATCAACGGTACTTAATCGAAAAATTTCAAGAACATCCGTCTCCCAATAATGCTCTTCTCCGATAAGATACGGTCCCATTTGTGAATTGCCTTTGGTACTCTGCAAAACGCCTTTCAACAGAGAAGATCTTGATTCCTCAGATGCAAGAGGGCGAAACATTTCAATATCAACTCCCGGGGGAATCACTCGCATTTTATTTTTCCATTCATCTAGATCGACAGAAGCTGGTAAATCCGAAGACGTTTGCAAAATGCGAATAAAATCCTTTTGCATATCCTCGGAAGTAAAACACAATGTATCAAATCTTTGCAATCCTTTTATGGCATATGTTTTCAAAAGAGAACTTCTTTTCATACAGCTGATACCACTTCCATGTATAGTAGCAATACACTCTGTATCTTGAGAAATATTCTTCAAAGATGCAACGACTATAGGTTGCAATACACAATGGTGGGCTCATATAATATCAATGGAGTGCTGAGAAAGGACTACATCAATGGCACTGGCATTTTTGTGGATATATGTTTCGAGATCTTTTTCTGACATAAAACTCATCTCTTTTGCATTATATGTAGATTGTGGCTCATAAAGGAATACAGGTAGAATATCTCCCACATTAGAACGGTACAAAGAACATGTTCCAGCAAAGGAAGATTCTTTTTTAAAAACAGTTCGAAAAGATTTATCTTCTTCTTCAAAATTCAACACTTCCGAAATGATGTCAAAACTCCAATAATCAGTTTCTTGACAAACTAGAATCACATCATGCCCGAGCTTAACAAGGCTTTTGCATGTATGATACACAAATAAATTGCTACTTGCTCCTTGTAAAAAATATCCATGAACGATTAAAAAAGTCATTATAGCTCCCCTTCCAAAAGAATATATAGCTCAGGACAGTGTAGAATATTGAAAAAGACATTTTTCTTATCGTATCACGGCATTGGTATTCTGTAAAGAAAATAACAAGAAAAGTTACATTTTAGTGGAAACAACGCTTTACAATCAAAGTTACTTATCGTAAGGTAAGAAATGAAAAATCGCTATTGAAACGGGGTTTTTTCAGATGTATCTCATACTATACAAAAGTTTTATAGGTGAAAGATCATGATAGATGATAAAGACCGTAAAAATACACTCCTAATAGCACTTGTGGTTGCAACTCTTCTTTTAATTGTGATTAGTTCTATAGTATTGTATCAAGTTGGAATAAATCAACCTCGTTATCGTCCTTCCAATAATGCGTTTCCTGCAAGGAGCTTCCGATAGAATAATAAAAAAAAGTGGTAGGCTGAGCCTACCACTTTTTTTACCTTATATCGATGTGGATAATTTACCAGTTTCGATTTCGATTGCCACCGCGGAAACCGCCACCGCTATTTCCACGATCTCTATTTTCACGAGGTTTTGCTTCAGAAGCTCTAATTTCTCTTCCTTGAAGATTTTTGCCGTCAAGCTCTTCAATAGCTTTTAAAGCTTCTTCTTGGTTTGGCATTTCCACGAAGCCAAAACCACGAGAACGGTTTGTCATACGATCTTTGATGACGCTACAAGATGTAATTTCACCAAATGGTTCAAAAGCAGCTCTTAAATCAGAATCCTGAGTGTCAAACGATAAGTTACCTACATAAATGTTCATACAATTGCCTCCAGCAATTTTTTTATTTGTATCACTAGACTATTATGCTGGAGTGATGTGATCGAACCAACGTAACAGAACTAATAATCGATTACTATACTAGCAGATATTGAAAAAAGTTCCAATACCTTTTTAAAAAAAAGTTGCATTTTTTCTATTTTTTTTTTTTTTTGCGTTGCATTTTTTTAGTAAAAAAGAGCTAAAAATCCTAATAAACAAAGTAGTATCCCCGATAAATAAGAAAGTACTGGAACATTTCTTTTTCGAAGGACAGATCCCATCCAAATTCCTAAAAAACCACCTAAAAATGAAAACCCGAAAACAGATATCGCTGTAGGACTAAAGGGAATATTGTGAGAAGAAAATGTGAACCCTACGGCAAAGGCATCGATACTGGTAGCTATACCCAAAAGAAAATATGTAAAAAGTGTGGTTGCTTTTCCATTCAACCCTTTCTCGTCTTTTCCTTTCCAAGCATCTACCATCATTTTTATACCAATAAATAGTAGAATAGTAAAAGATATCCATCGTTCAACATTGCCTATATAAGAGTGTGTCCAGCTATTTAAAAGAGTGCCAGAAACAAAAAAAAGTACTTGAAAGAAGCCAAAGTTTAATCCTGCAAGAAAGGACTGCTGCATTCTGTACTTTTTTTGTAGAACTCCTAAAGAAATTGAAACAATCAGTGAATCAACTGCCAGGGTAAAGCCAATAGCTACAATGCGAAATAAAATCATACAATCTCCATTACGTTTTGAGTAAAACTATACAACCGCGCGCCGTAAAGAACCATGTATCATGACATAAATCCACTAAAAAAGCCTACTGCACAAATAGTCATTTGTGCAGTAGGCAGATCCAATAGCAACGTTACAAAGGAAAGTCCCTAGTATTTTAATACAAGAGAATTCAAGATTTCTTTTATACCTTCATCGTCAGCATGACCATTGCCTTGAAGAGTAATGACGAGTTTGTTTTGATCTTTCGTGTTGACCATCATAGTTTGCTCAACATCACCATGTGCAAAGGACGTTTGATAGAAATTAATATCAGAATATGTGACCAATTCAGTTGGAGTACCACCATAATTTTGAGAGAAATTTGTTACAGAAGTTTCATCATCTTGATCAACCCCTTTCTCTAATTCTATAAGCACATAAAGCTTTGAATCCTTTTTCTTGGCGCTGATAATATGGTACTTGGTATTCTCTTCAACAGTCCATTGATCCAGATAGTCGAAGGATATATAATCCCCATCAAAGTGGTTCATTTCATTGACAACATCTTGGTTGTTGTTGGATGTTGGTTCCTTAGGATCACCAGTACATCCTATAACGGTAAAAACTATGGTAAAAATGACTAAAACAGATAGAATTCTTCTCATAAAAACCTCCAAGCATACAAGATATAATTACTAGAATGGATATAATCGTAGACCTGTTTTTACTATAGAACCTGTTTTTCTTTTGTCAATTGATTTCACACGATACTTGAATTTGTTTTCACTATTCAAAAACAAACATCACACTTTCCACTCCAAAACTAAATCTAGAAATGATTTGAGCGCAGGTGTAGTTGGGGCTTGAAACAAATCATCAGAAAGCCCACATTCGACAATGGTATGTTGTGACAAAAAGAGTAGTTTCTTACAGGCATGTCTAGCAAAGCCCATTTCATGGGTTACGATAATGGTTTTTAAACCATCTTTTTGCAGTTCTTGAAGCATATCGAGAACACTAGCAGTATATTCAGGATCCAGTGCAGAAGTTGGTTCGTCTAACAATAGTAGTGCTGGCTTTACAGATACAGCTCGTGCGATAGAAACTCGCTGCTGTTGACCACCAGACATCTGATACGGAAGTTTACTTCGTTGATCATAGAGCCCAAAACGATCAAATAAAGAATCTGCGATATGGACTGCTTCTTTACGATCCATTCCAAATGTTTGAACAAGTGGAAGTACAACGTTTTCAAGAGCTGTCATGTGTTCAAAAAGACCATTGGATTGAAAAACAAAACCAACTGTTTTATGGTAAGCTTGTAGTGATTTTCTATCAAACCGTACTTGTCTTCCATCTACAGGTAGTGCAACTTTTATTGTGTAAATTTTTTTATCCCTCCTTTTCTTCGATTAATTGAAAGAATGGAAGATTTTTTTTTACTTTACCAAAGCGATTGCTCTTCCAAT
>Ga0334898_1002280_pt1 | contig 18054 bp, 9 predicted proteins | sample GraSluR3_MG_10_FD_207228 | JGI IMG/M metagenome (GOLD analysis project Ga0334898, IMG submission 207228) | Sludge microbial communities from methane-producing bioreactor in Wageningen University, Netherlands - Granular Sludge_3_08-R3 | ecosystem: Engineered > Bioreactor > Anaerobic > Unclassified... | reverse complement strand
GCTATGACGGCCATCCCGACCTGGAAGCGGTTGACCTTTCTATTGTTGGTGCCTGGGGAGAAGGCGCCGGTTCGGAATTATTGAGCCGGGAAGCGCGCGAGGCGCTCGTCGATTCTTATACCGAATCATTTGTAAAAACCCCGTTAATTGCTTTGTTGATGGATGAGAAAACCAACGAATATGCAAATTCCAGGATTTCAGTGGGTTGGAGGGTCGATTGCATAGGCGATCTCGGTTTCTGGGCCGATGAACAAAACGGATGGACCCACATGTACGATTTTTATCCGCGGGAAATAATTAACTGCGGTGTGCAGGATAGCTGGAAACAATCGCCGCTGAGTTTTGAAATTTGCGGTACTTTTTTGTCCTGGCGCGATAAACAAGGTTATGGGAGGGAAGAAGTTCAGTATATTTTTGATGAATCCCTGAAATGGCACATGTCGTCTTTCAATGCCAAATCGTCGCCGGTGCCCGAAGAATGGAGCGATTTGGTGGACGACTGGCTGAAAAAAATGGGATATCGTTTTGCTTTAAGGCGGTTTACGTATCCGCCGGAAGTAAAACAAAACGGAAAGCTGGCATTTACCTCCTGGTGGGAGAATAAAGGGGTTGCACCTTGTTACAAGGATTTTATTCCTGCAATCCGGTTAAAATCAGGCGAGAATGAAGCCGTGATGATTTTGCCTGATGTACACCTGAAAGAGTGGTTGCCGGGCGATATTGTTTTTGACGATGCCGTTTTTGTGCCGCTTGACCTACCTGCCGGAGTTTACGATGTGCAGATTGCCCTGGTCGATCGGTTGAAACATCAGCCGCGAATTAACCTCGCCATCGAGGGTAAAGTGGGTGAAGGTTGGTACCAGTTGGGAAAAATTAACGTGATAAATAATTAGGGATTGAAAATGGAAAAATTGTATGATGTACTAGTTGTTGGAGAATTGAATGTTGACCTCATTTTAGATGAAATCGAAAAATTTCCTGAAGTGGGGAAAGAAGTACTGGCCCAAAAAATGACCTTAACACTGGGAAGTTCATCGGCCATTTTTGCCAGTAATATTTCCAGTCTGGGCGCCCGCGTGGCTTTTATCGGGAAAATAGGAAACGACAAATTCGGCGAGGTTGTGCTCGAAAGCCTTCAGAAGAATAAAGTCGATATTTCGATGATCAAGGTGGATGAGCATTTGGGTACAGGCGCTACAGTGGTTTTAAATGTGGACGAAGACAGGGCAAATACAACCTATCCCGGTGCAATGGATTTCCTGACCATTGACGATATTGGAGATGAGGAACTAAAAAAAGCCAGGCACCTCCATTTTTCTTCTTACTTTTTGCAGCCCGGAATGTGGGGCAGCCTGGGCGATTTGTTCAGAAGAGCCAAAGCGCATGGTTTGACCACGTCGTTTGATATGCAATGGGACCCTCAGGAAACCTGGAAGCTGGATGTAGCCGATGTTCTTCCGCATGTAGATGTTTTTCTTCCAAACGAAACTGAGTTGGTGCTGCTGTCCGGGAAAAACAGCATGGAAGAAGCTATTGAATCGGTTAAAGAACACGCCAATATTTTGGTCATTAAAAGAGGGAACAAAGGTTCGCTGGTTTATAACAACGGGGAACTCACTGAATTGCCGGCGTTTTTAAACAGGAATGTGGTAGATGCCATTGGCGCCGGCGACAGTTTTAACGCCGGATTTATCTCTAAGTTTATAAATGGAAACAGCATTGCCGAATGTCAGAAGTACGGAAACCTTACAGGCGCAGTGTCAACAACAGCCGCCGGCGGAACAACTGCATTTCAGGATTATGAACAGTTTAAGAAGACGGCCAAAGAGCGATTTGGATATAACTAAATAAAAAAGAGCGTTTAACGGTCTGTCCGGCAACCAGAAGTTTTTCAGTATCAATGGCAGGAAAATCAGCCTCTGCTTCCGGAAAAACCTACTTTTGCCGGGTTCGTCAGAAAAGCGCGAACGTAAAAGTCTGGTCGGATTGGAGCAGTTGGTATTAGCTATTTGCATTTGTATAAAAACCCTTTTAATCTATTTTCCGGTTCGTTACGAAACGAAAGATTCTTTTTTGTCAACAATAAGTCCGGTTCAAATGTATTTACACTTGATTATTGTCGTTCCCACAGTTTAATATCTTCTTTAAACAGGAGATCGCCATTTAACTTTCACACTCCTGCAATATTACAATAATAACCCAATTTGCTTATTTTACATTGTATTTCCTTATTAATATTTTGTTTTTTCTTATTATTTTTTTTCAAAAACTAAAAAAATTACAATATTTATAAAAAACTAAAAAAATATAATATATATTTGTCAGGTATTATACACTTCGCATTAAGGAATAGAGTTTTAAAAGATAAGTTATTAATATTTTAAACTTAAACTTTCGTTTTATGAGAAATCTTTTTATTATTACTTTCGCACTAATCTTTGCTTTCGCAGGGACTGCGTTTGCACAGCAACGTACTCTAACCGGTACTGTTACTTCGGCATCTGATGGTTTACCGTTGCCGGGAGTTACAGTAGTTGTGCAGGGATCTCCGGGTATAGGTACAGTTACCAATGCCGACGGGGAGTATTCTCTTCGGGCACCTGAGGGCGCAGAAGCATTGGTATTCTCCTTCATTGGAATGAAAACACAAACTGTAAATCTTGGATCATCCAATGTTATCAATGTAGTTCTCGAAACCTCAACTGAAGCACTGGATGAGGTGGTAGTAACTGCTTTTGGTATTGAAAGACAAAAAAAGGCTTTGGGTTATTCTATGCAAGAGTTAAAGGCAGAAGAATTTACAGAGGCCAGAGAAACCAATGTGGCAAATTCGTTAAAAGGAAAAGTGGCCGGGGTTCACATTAATTCTTCTTCATCCGGTGGAGCCGGTGGTTCTTCATACGTGGTAATCCGCGGGAACAGTTCGTTAACCGGCGATAATAAACCGTTGTTTATTGTTGATGGAGTGCCAATCGACAACCGGACAATCGATCAGCCCAATAGCTTTGACGGATACGACTACGGTGATGGAATCGGGAACATCAATCCTGATAATATAGCCAGTATGTCTGTACTGAAAGGGCCGAGTGCTGCCGCATTGTACGGAGCCAGGGGAGCCAACGGCGTAATTTTGATTACCACTAAAACCGGTAAAAGAGGGCAAGGAATCGGTGTTGAAGTAAATTCAAATTTCACTTTCGAAAATCCGAGTGTAAATCCTACCTTTCAAAATACCTGGGGCGGTGGATACGATGATGACTATAGCGCTTTTGGAACTACCACAATTGATGGTGAGGAAGTTTTGGTATGGCCGGGGTGGTTGCTCGACCAATGGGGTGGTCGTATGGACGGGCGGCCAATTATTTATGAATATGCCCCCGAATGGGGTGTGCAGTCTTATTCGCCACAACCGGTTGACAATATTAAAAACTTCTACAGAACGGGTAGTACTTTTTCCAATACAGTGGCCATTTCAGGGGGAACGGAAAAAAGCGCATTGCGCCTTTCTGTTTCAGATATGCGCAATGAAAGTATTGTGCCCAACTCCTCTCTTAAAAGACAATCCATATCTTTAAGGGCTTCGTCTCAGGTGTCGAAAAAATTATTTGTGGATGCAAAGATTGATTATACAAGGCAGGAGGGGAATAACCGTGTTCAAAACGGCATTAGCCTTATCAACCTGCCGGCAAGTCTTGAGATTTTACCCCGAAGCGTTGATCTTGAATGGATGAAAGATTACAGGAAAGAGGATGGTCGAATGCAGAATTATAAATCCGGTGTCCCTTTTAACCCTTACTGGATAACCGAAAGGTTTAAAAACAACGATACAAGAGATCGCGTAATGGGCCTGGCCCGGGTAAAATATGATTTTACTAATTGGCTAAGTATTCAGGGGCGCACGGGTACCGACTTTTATACCGACAGGAGATTTGCAATGATTCCGCAGGGAACTCCGGGCGCAGCAAGAATTAATGGACAGGTTCAAAATACCATGTGGAACGTAAAAGAGGAAAACAGCGATGTGCTGCTAACGGCTACAGGTGATTTATCTGCTGACTTTTCGGGAACGTTTTCCCTCGGAGCCAACCATTTAAACAGGGAACAGGAGGTGGTTGGAGTGCGTGGAGAAAACCTCGATGTACCTGAAATTTACCACATCAATTATGCTGCGCAAGTGTTTCCCAGAAATTACCTTGAGCAAAAACAAATTAACTCTGTCTATTTTACGGGGCAGTTGGCGTATAAAGACTTTCTGTTTCTCGATGTTACCGGAAGGAATGACTGGTCATCAACCTTAGGACTGGACAATCAATCATTCTTTTATCCCTCTGTTAGTGTAGGTTATCTATTTACGGAAACATTTGACCTTAATCCCGGCTTTGTTACTTTCGGGAAATTGCGTGGTTCTTATGCACAGGCGGGTAATGATGCCAACCCTTATCAGACCAAGGCCGGATATTCTTACAATTCAATTGCCTTTAACGGACTTCGGATGGCAACTATAACAAGCCGGATACCCTTACTGGATTTGAAGAATGAGCTTACAACTTCTTATGAAATAGGTGTCGATTTGAGGTTGTTTAACAACAGGTTGGGTATCGACTTAACCTACTACGATCAATCCACCCGGAATCAGATTATACCAATAGAAGTATCGGCAGCAACCGGCTTTTCAAACAGGATGATCAATGCCGGTGAGATACGGAATCACGGGTTTGAATTAATGCTCAACTCCACAGTGCTTAAACTGGGGCAATTTCAGTGGAATATGGACCTGAACTTGTCCAATAATAAGTCGGAGGTAGTATCTTTGGCTCCTGGTATAGACAGCCATACACTTCTCAGTGGCGATGGCACTATCGAGGCACGAGTGGGAGAATCATACGGAAATATCGTAGGTTTTGCCAAGATGAGAAATGAGGCTGGACAAATTGTTGTTGACGAAAATGGAAAATGGCAAAAAGCGGAATCAATGACTGTTTTGGGAAATATTCAGCCTGATTTACTTGGAGGGTTTACCAATACTTTTTCATATAAAGGTTTGTCTTTAAGCGGTTTATTGGATTTTAGAATTGGCGGGCAGATTTATTCTTACAGTAAATACGATCAAATGGCTAAAGGAACAGGTAAATTTACCGAAGCGAGGGATCCGGAGGATTTAATTGTTGATGGCGTCATCGAAGATCCGGATGGCGATATCGTTGTTGGTGGTAAAACCTACAGGAAAAATGATATTCAATTGTTGTCCCATCAGTATTACGCCGAACAGGGCCCCTGGGGAGGTATTGCCGAAACAATGGTTATCGATGCCGATTACGTGGCCTTCAGAGAGGTTTCTTTGGGTTATTCGTTCCCCGCGCGGCTTTTGGAAAAAACGCCTTTCAATAATGCCAAACTTTCCATTGTGGGTAGAAATCTTTTTTACCTCTATCGCGATCCGGAGTTTAAGGTAATGGGTATCAGTCCCGAAACCGCATTCAACACCGAGGCTTATGCGCAGGGGGTTGAAGCGAGAGGGCTGCCTACAACAAGGAGCTTTGGGTTTAATTTATTTTTATCCTTTTAATGAATCAAAGAATAAATATTATGCAACTATTTAACAGATTTAAAAAGATTACAGCCTTCACCATGATAATCCTTATGGTAGGTGCATGTACTGGTGATTTTGAGGAAATGAATACCAATCCAACTTTACTGACGGAAGACGGTGTTCAGACTTCAGTGCTGTTTACCAGTGTATTGAAACATTCGATTTTTGCTTCTTACGAGAATACCGGTGGACGAGTTGGTGAGTTTTCTCAGTATTACGCCAGCCAGGCCAGCGGAAACCTTTTTTCAACTTCAGATTATACTTCACCTTTCAACTGGTACAGGGATTATATTATCAATATAAATGAGATAATTCGCCTGACTGCCGATGATCCTCAAAAAACGGATCAAAATGCGATGGCCCGGATATGGAAAGTGTGGGTGTATCACATGATGACCGATGCTTACGGCGATATCCCCTATTTTGAGGCAGCGTTGGGTGTGGACGATGTGATTAATCAGCCTAAATATGATACACAGGAGGCGATTTACACCGACATGCTCAATGAGTTGAAAGAAGCAGCGACCCAATTGGGTTCACTGGGCGATCAGGAATCGTTTGGAAATTCCGATATTTTGTATCAGGGCAATGTGGAAAGCTGGGAAAAACTGGCCAACTCACTGCGGCTACGACTGGCAATTCGTGTACGTTTTGCAAATGAATCACTGGCCTCGCAACACATAACAGATGTTGTTAACGCGCCGCTTATTGATAAAAACAGTGAAAACGCTTCGTTGGAAACATTGCCCCCAAGTGAATCGGAAAACTCATCGAATGTCAATTTTGTGTATAACCGCAATTTAACGGCTACCACTCCTATGTTTGTCGGCTTTGCTATTACGGATGTTATGATTCCAACAGATGACCCAAGGATGCCGGTATTCTTCACTCCCTCCCAGGATGGAGAAGAATCTTACCGAGGTCGGCCAATCCAACTTGCTCAGGGTCAAAAAGAACCCTACGGGCAGGAGATGGTTGCCAGTGTTGGGCCTCTGCTAAATGCTGATATCTATGAGATTATTGTGATGAACGCTGCTGAAGTGTTCTTTTTGAGGGCCGAAGCTGCTTTTGCAAATATCACCGGTGAAGATGCCGAAGAACTGTATCTTATGGGTATTCAGCATTCTATGGAACAATATAATGTGGACGAAAGTGAAGTAGCAGACTTTTTAAATGAAGAAGGTGTTGTTCTGGAAGGTTCCGATGAAGAACAGTTTGAGAAAATTGTAACCCAGAAATATATCGCCATGTTTTTCCAGGGTTACCAGGGATGGGCCGAAATGAGAAGAACAGGGTATCCTAAAGTATGGATAGGCGATGAAAAAGGTGTTGTAGATCATATTCCCAGGAGGTTTACTTATCCAAATGATGAATTCCTTAAAAATGAAGAAAATGTTGCTGCCGCAGCTTCTGCTATTGGGGGTGACGAATTAGATACAAAAGTGTGGTGGGATAAACGTCCAGGATTGCCTTTTGAGCATCCGATGCAGGATGTTTTTCCTCCGAACTAATTTTGCTTTTTATAGTTTAGTGGATAAAGCATTAGCTCATAGGGGAGAACCGAACCCCTATGAGCTTTTGGTTTCGGTTTGCAGGGTCGAAAGTTTCAGTTATAATGAAAGTACCAGTCATCCATATATTTTTTTGTTTTTCGCTTTTTATCCTTTGTTCCGGCCGGTCTGTTGGAAATCCTGCAAAGGGATCCAATCTCCAGATTAAAAACCTGGCGAAAGCCGACTCGGTTGCAAAAGCTTTTGGCGAGCTCACGGTTAATGTGCCATCCGAAGAACTTTACGATTTGTACAATCAATTCTGTTTAACCCACTACGGAGCTAAAATTGATCCGCTGGTTTACGAAACATTTGGTAACCAACTCAAGATAGTAGAAGGAAGTAACTGGGAATACTTTTCCGAAAAATCGGCTTCCATTTCATGGAAAACCAACCTTCCGGCCAAAACCTACGTGGAATATGGTACGACTAAAACCTACGGCGAACGAACAGATTTTCCTGAACGTTATTTTTATATCCACCTGCATTACCTTAAAAACCTTCAGCCCAACACAACCTATCACTACCGGCTGGTTTCCGTTGATGAGCGCGGGAACAAAACAGAATCGAAGGACAAAACGTTGAGTACCGGCAACATTCCAAATGCCATTCACCTGCCCGGTGATTTGGGAAATCCACCTTATATATTGGATCAGGCGAATTCAGTTTATATTGTTACTGAAAATATTGATGCCGATCGGACTGCTTTTGAAATCCGCGCCGACAACATCACTCTTGATTTGGGAGGGCACACCGTAACCCATGGCAACCAGTTGATTACAGACCTCGACCACACCAAACTTGAAAAGTCGGGGGTAGGAATCCGGCGGAAGGGAAGCCAATCAAAACAAACGGGGTTAAAAATTTTTAACGGGATAATCAAGCAGGGAGTTGCTGAAAATAACACGGCCTATTATGCCGCAAAAGAGATGGTGCGCCCGGACGAAGAAAGGAAAAAGGTGCTCGAAAAAAACATGAACAAGGGTTTCAGCAACATTGAACTTTCGTATTGCGATGATGTGGAGATTGCCGGTGTAACTGCCGAATACCACTGGCATCAATCCTGGGGAATGCGTTTTGAAAATGCCTTCGAAAAATACAATATACACCACAACGTTTGCCTCGATAAAGGAACGCAGATGTTTAGCCGGCACGGAGCCGGAGGCGCTCGCTCTATTGGCTTTCGGGGATCGGCTACCGGTGATTTGGATCATGACAACAATAAAATCGAGGTTCATCATAACCTGATAAAACGGACCCGACAGAATGGCTTGAATACGGCTCAAAGAATTTACGACAACGAAATTTATGTGGACAGTTGGGTGGTCAATTCCTTTGCCATTTCGCCGCACAACCGGAACGGACAGGTTTTTAACAACAACATTTTTCTGACCGGTTATTATGCCTGCGGAATCCTCTGGGCAACAAGCGATCTTCATGCCCATCACAATTTTATTCACATGGAGAGCATCAGTACTATGATTGAACGCCCCCACTCCGGAAGACGGCTGATTGAAGACTGGGGCGAGCAGGACGTGTTGGCAGGAATGCGCCTGACAAACTATAATAAAGGCGGGCAACAACGTGAAAACCTGACCTATTCAGACAATGTGATTATTGGCAGGTGCAGGGGAGACGTGGAAATGCGGGGCACCGAGTTTTTTTCCGACTATTCAGTCAAAAACCTGGTTTGTGAAAACAACATCATTAAAATTACTGCTGAAGATACTTTGGTACGCAAAGCCGCTTGTGTGGATACGCAGGGCGCTTTTAACGATCGGTCAACTCACCTCCCACTCTATTACAAAAATTGTTCGCTGATTTCCAACCGCTGCAATATCCGCTTTGGCGATGAGTACGGCCAGGGAAGCAACCATCGGTTTATAAATTGCAAAATTGTTAAAACCGGTAATCATCCCCATTATCATACTTTTGAGTTTGACGGGCACAGTTCTGTTTTTAATCATGTGCTCCTTGATTGCGAATTTAAGGGCGGTGCAAAGTACAACGATGTCCGCTGGACCGACACCCAGTCGCTTAGTAACTACCGGATAGAATGGACTCTGACTTTGAAAACGGCTTCGGATGCACTGGTTTCAATCAGCGATAAAAAAGGAAACGAAGCTTTTAACGGCAATTCCGGTAAGGACGGAGTAATTTCGGTTCCTTTGGTACAAAGTATTATCCGTCCTGTTGAGTGGAGACAGGACAAAAAAGAGGTTGAAGTGACAAATAAGCTTCAGTACAGCGAAGAACGTTTTAGTCCTTATACCGTAAAAGTGGAAAAAGGCGGAAAACAAAAATCCCAAACCTTCCTGATGAAAGAAAAAAAGGATTTAAAAATTCAGTTATAAAAAAAAATGAATATGGAACGGAGAAAATTTTTTCAGGTAGCATCCACAGGTGCTGTTGGTCTGGGTTTGGGTGCGTCCTGTTCCAACATGAAAGGAACGGATGAATCGGGGAATAATGGGGACCGGGCGTCGTATGAGATTCCTGATTACCGGGATAAAATAAAATCTTCAATACCGGGAGCGAGTAAGAAAAGCGCCGGCGACACAATCGTTGTGGCGCTTATCGGTGCAGGAGGTTGGGGGTCGCATTTAATTCTGCAGGCTGCCGATACGGATAAAAACATCAGGGTAAAATATATCTGCGATGTAGATGACACCAGGGGTGGATGGGCAAAGTCGGAGCTGAAAATGAAACAGGGATTTGAGCCCGAGCAGGTAAGGGAGATGCGCAGGGTATTCGACGACAAAGAAGTAGATGCCGTATTTATTCAAACGCCGCAGCACTGGCATGCGCTGGCTGCTATTTGGGCTTGCCAGGCGGGGAAAGATGTGTATGTGGAAAAATGTATTTCCTATGATATTTTCGAAGGACAGCAAATGGTTAAGGCTGCTATGAAATACGACCGGGTTGTTCAGTGTGGCACTCAAAACCGGAGCGCCATGGATGCCCTTTCTGCCAGGGAATATATCAGAAGCGGCGAACTGGGCGAACTGGTTGCCGTGCATATTAAAGAAATTGTTGACGGGCCTGTCCCTTTCAACGAAAAGGCAGATACCAACACGCCAGACACGATTGACTGGGACATGTGGCTCGGGCCGGCGCCCAAAGTTCCGTACAATGTTTCGCGCAATAAATCGTGGGGATATTATTGGGACTATGCGGGCGGTTATGTTTTGGGAAACGGAATCATTCACCAGGTGGACTTTGCAAGAATGATTTTGGACGATCCCGGCTTCCCGAAGTCGGTTTACTGTACCGGCGGAAGGTATTTTTTCGACGATAACCGCGATGTTCCGGATTACCAAATGACAACCCTTGATTTTGGCAAGTATGTAATGACCCTGGAGACCGGGCAGTGCACGCCTTATATGGTGAAAACAAGCCCTGAAATCCGCTTTGGCGACGGGTTCCCGGATTGGAGCCAGAATGCGACCGACATAATGATTATGGGAACAAAAAGGGTGATGCACCTCGGTGTGATGGGCGGTGGCTGGCAGGTTTTCGACAAAGGAGGAGAAATTGTTGCACAACAATCAACGGTGTTCCCGCTGCAACCGCATTTGCAAAACTTTTTCGACTGTGTCCGTTCGAGGGAACATCCCAACGGAAATATTGTGGAAGGCCATAAAAGCGCAACGTTGGTGCACCTCGCAAACATGTCGTACCGGGCCGGTTCCAAACAGTTGGTTTTTTCACCAGAATATGAAACGATACTCAACGATAGCGCCGCACGGCAAATGATTTCACGCGAGTACAGAAAGGGTTACGAGATTCCAAATGAAGTATAAATCGATTTTATGAAGGTCAAAAAGTATATGTTAACAGCCCTCGTAACCGGAGTCGTTTTAATCGGCGGCCTGGTTCTTTTTGCTTTTGCCCGCACCTGGGGTAAAACCGAAATTCAGTTTAAAATTCATATAAACGAAGAACTGGTGCAACAATCGACCTTTGGCGAATCACCTACTTTTGCCATCTGGATAGAAGATACCGAAACAAAGGAAACGCAAAACATATTCGTTACCAGCAGGGCCGGCACGGGCGACTGGGAAGGGAAAGCCGATGTGCCTGATGCACTGCCAAAGTGGTTTGAAATCAACAGGAATATAAAAAAAGCACCGGAATTGCCGGGACAAGAAAACGCTGAAACAGATGCCATTACAGGCGCGACACCTCAACCCGGGTATTTTGTAACGCGCGTGCAGGTTCCCCCGGGAAGCCGGTGGAATTGTTATATTGAAATGAACCTGGCCGGCGACTTTAACGAACATTACCGGGTATATAATGAAGAGCAGAAAACAAGCGATGAATATATGACGGGCCAGCCGGCGCTTTTATATAAAGCAGAAATTACAGCCGAAGAAGGCAACGTTACAATTCCGGAAGTTGTTGGGATGAGTGTGCTCGACTCAAAAGGCAGCAACAGAATTAAACCGCTGGAAGGTATAACCACGGCAACCGATGTTTTCGACGAAATGGAAATTTCAGTTCAGAAGCCAAAGCCACGCCTCATTGTGAAAAATTGAACTGGATTTGTGAAACGAAAGATACGGAGGTTCGAATTTTCAAAAGTAAAAAATCATGAGAAAATTTAAGTTGATCATTTTAATCATTCTGGTTTTTTCTCCGGGATTGTTTGCGCAGCAAAAGGGAAAAGCAAAGATAGCTGTTATTCAGGCAAATAAAACGCAGATTCAGGACCCTTTCCTTGAAGGTTTCGATCATAAAAAAGTTCGGCCTCAGATGATGTCGCATGTGAACAAGTTGCTCGATATGTTTGAAGAAGCGGGAAAGTCGGGTGCCGATTTGGTTTGCGGGCCCGAAGATATGCAGCAAATCGGGGCTTACGGGTTATATATCAATGAGAATGATCCGGAAACCGGGGAAATTTTGTTCAATTCCCTCGCTGTTCCGGTTCCCGGGCCGTTAACCGACAAAATTGCTGAAATCGCCAGGCGGCATAACATGTATATTATTGCGCCCATTTATGAAGAAGACGGCGACCTCATTTATAATACCGCGGTATTTTTCGACAGGCAGGGAAATATCATGGGTAAACACCGCAAAACGCTTTTGCCTGTTATGGAAACCTGGCTTGTTGCAACCGGGGATGAGTACCCGGTTTTTCAAACTGATTTCGGCAATGTGGCCATTGCCACATGCGCAGAAATATCTTATCCGGAAATTGCATCGGTTTATGCCTTAAAAGGCGCCGATATCATTTTCAACCCTACTATGGCAAAAGACAATAAACCGGGCGAAAGTTTAGCCACCGCCCCTATGTTTATCACCCGTGCCAGGGACAACTCCGTTTATATTGCTCCCGTGGTTTTGGGGAAAGACGGAAACGGCATCATCGATTTTAACGGGAATGTGGTGGCGGAAGCGGTCGGAAAAGAAAATACCGTGATCATGGCTGAAATTGATTTTTCCAAAGAAAGAATAAATCCAAGTAAATGGTGGGAAACCATCAACGGAACCAACAACGTCAGGGCGATGCACTTAAAAACGCGTCGTCCCGATATTTACGAACTTCTGAGCGATCCGAATCCGCCGTTGCTCGAAAGATATAAAGACGTTCACCTGACTACCGGCGAAAGGGAACGGCAACTTGAAGCTGTGAGGGAAGTGGATTACGGACCGAACAGGAAAGAACGATCTAACGGAGTAAAAGGAGGCGTCCTGTCAGATATCGGCCTTCATGTCATCCCCTATCCGCAGCAGGTTGTTTTGGAAGGCAGCGATTTCACTTTTTCTGATAAACTGACTATCGTGCCGGATGAGGCACATTCAGATGAAGACCGTTTTGCTGCTGAGGAACTGGCCATGGCCCTGGAAAAGGAATGGAACCTCGAAGTGGAAACATCCGGGAAAAAGGCCGGCAAATCAATCGTGCTGACACGGCAGAATGTTCCCGAATCATTAAAGGAACAGGGCTACCGCATAACCACCTCACCGGATGAACTGACAGTAGCAGCCAACAGCGGGAATGGCTTGTTTTACGGAACGCAAACTGTTCTTCAGTTGATTCAAAACGCCGGAAACGGTTTCCGGGTTGCCGGCATGAAGCTAACCGACTGGCCTGATATTAAAACACGCGCCGTTCATTACGATACAAAACATCATCAGGACAAACGTTCCTATGTGGAGAGTTTTATCCGCGATTTGGCCCGGTACAAAATCAACATGCTTATATGGGAATGGGAAGATAAATTCGAATACCCAAGTCATCAGGAAATCGGAGCACCCGGGGCATTCACAATGGAAGAGATGCAGGAAATGACCCGGTTTGCACAAAAATACCACATCCAAATTGTTCCGTTGGTGCAGGGGCTTGGGCATGTCAGCTATATTCTGAAATGGCCTCAGTACAGCCACCTGCGCGAAATACCTGCCTCCAACTGGGAGTTCTGCCCGCTGAAAGACGGCAGCTATGAACTGCTGAACGACCTTTGGCAGGATGCGATAAAGGCAACGCCCGGCTCCGAATATATTCACATTGGCTGCGACGAAACTTACGAGTTGGGCATGGGTGTTGAATGTGGCTGCGAGGCGAGGGCGAAAGAGATTGGCAAACGCGGGCTGATGACCGAATTTATTAACCGCAGTGCAGAACCTTTGATGAAAGAAGGCCGGACGGTAATGGCCTGGAGCGCACAATACGACCCTGAATCCGGTTTGAATCCCCATAAAGGAATGGTCACGCTTGGCCGAAGTACCGACATCGATAAAATAAATGAGACACGGGAAGCCGGCTACGAGGTATTTGTGTACGATCCCAATCCCGGAATAGAGCCGTTGTTTTTACCCTACTTTTACAAGACGCGCGCCGTGGTAAATAATGGTGTGTACGACGATGAACTGGAAGAGGAAGTAGAAAATGCTTTGGTGCGTTCTCACAAAGCGGTTTCCAGCGCGGCAAATACAGGGATTTACGACGGGATGATCAATACTTCGTGGGATGATTCCGGCCTGCATAACCAGGCGTGGATGATGAGTTTTATCCATTCGGCGGAGTATTCCTGGAGTGGTAGTAGCCCCTCGTTAGATGATTTTACCGAAAGTTTTTTCCTGAATTACTACGGGAAAAATTCGGTGGATATGAAAGAGCTCTATCTTTTGCTGAACAAAGCCTCCTACTATTATTACAAGTCGCTGGAACGCAGGGTATGGCATTATGGCGACATTGGAAAAACCCACCTCCCCGACCTGCCCCGCGGCGACAATCTGGAATACGACGAGTTCTGGAACCGCGAGTATAAAGGGAAAATAAAGGAATCGGTGGAGCAGTTGAAACAGATGGAGCGTGCCGATCAAATAATCCGGGCAAATTATGATGCCGGTATTAAAAACAGTTACGATCTCGAGATTTTTGAATCCATTACGGAGCTGGTCAAACATACCTGCAATACTTACCTGGCGCTTTCCAATCTGGAAAAAGCGGTCAAGGAAGCGCATAAACAGCGGTTTTTAAGTCATGAAGCTGCATACAATGCGCTGCTGAAGGGGCTGGAAATTATCGACGGCAATCTTAACGAAAGGGAAAAAGTTTACGACGACCTGGTAGCTGCATGGGAAAAAACAAGGCTGCCAAAGGGTTTGTCAACACCGGAAAAAGAGTTTTTTCACCGCCAGGATCGGGCCAGGCATTTTGCGTTCAGGAGGGCTGACATGAGTTACCTGATAATGGATGAAGAGTTGCTTGGCCTGGAGGATTACCGCGATAAATTAGTGGAATACGCTGCGTGGTACAGGAAAACATTTTTATAGATAATTGCAAAGGTTAAATCATTCAAGATGAAAAATAAAAAATACTATTTGGGAAGAGAGCTGATACTTGCGATAGCTTTCTTTCTTGTTTCCTTTGGGAATGGCTTTTCACAGGAAGTTACAAATGAGGCATACTATACTGAAGCAGAATTTTTGTCCATGGATAAAATAGATGTTCATGTTCATATCAATACAAAACGACCGGATTTCCTGGAAGTTGCTGTCGCCAATAACTTTAGGGTACTGGCAATCAATACGGATGCATTTAAAAATGTAACAGTCAGAGAACAACAGGATATCGCCAGTTTCCAGCGTAAAGCATTTCCCGGACAAGTTGCCTGGCTTTGTGCTTTTTCCATGGAAGGCTGGAATGAAAACGACTGGCAGGAGAAAACACTGGCTTATTTAAAAGAATCTTTTGCGAAAGGCGCCGTCGGTGTAAAGGTCTGGAAGAATATAGGGTTGGACGTGAAAGACAAGAACGGAAACCTTATTATGATCGATGATCCAAAATTCGACCCCATTTTTGATTACCTGGAGGAAAAGGGCATTCCCTTGTGTGGACATCTGGGCGAACCGAAAAACTGCTGGCTTCCGCTCGATGAAATGACGGTAAACAACGACAGGGAATACTTCAAAAAATTTCCGGAATATCATATGTATTTGCATCCTGAATTTCCTTCCTATGAAGAGCAGATTGCCGCCCGCGACCGTCTGCTTGAAAAACATCCAGACCTAAAGTTTATGGGCGCCCACCTCGGAAGCATGGAATGGAGCGTTGACTTGCTGGCGGAACATTTTGAACGTTTCCCAAATATGACTGTTGATTTGGCCGAACGCATCAGTCATCTTCAGGTTCAAATGCAGGATGATTACCAGAAAGTGCGCGATTTTTTTATCAAATACCAGGACCGGCTGATTTACGGAACCGACCGTGGAGACCGGGGCGAAAAGGATACAAAGGTATTTACCGACCGGGCAAAAGAGGAATGGCGAAACGACTGGAAGTTTTTCACGACGGATAAACCCGTTTCGTCATGGATGATTGACGGCGAAGTTAAAGGGCTCAAATTGCCCCGCAAGGTAGTCGATAAGATTTATTATAAAAACGCTGAAAAATTGTTTCCCGAATTCAAAAAACCGCTTAGTTACAACGATTTGCCTAAAATTGACGCCCATGTCCACATTCGCACGGAAAAACCTGAAATTATGCACGCAGCTATGGAAGAAAATTTCAGGTTTCTGACAATCTGTGTTGGCGCTTCCAGCCAGCAACGTATTGATGAGCAACGGACAATTGCCAAAAATGTAAACGACAAATTTCCGCAGGCGCTGGCTTATGTCACTACTTTTTCAATGGAAAACTTTGAACAACCGGGTTGGCGGGAAGAGGTTATTGCGCAGCTTAAACAGGATTTTGAAGATGGTGCCGTGGGAGTAAAAGTGTGGAAAGATATCGGGATGACGTTTCGCGACAGTTTGGGAAATTTTATTATGATTGACGATCCCCGTTTCGATCCGGTTCTCGATTTTATTGCCGAAAACGATAAAACATTGATTGCCCACATTGGGGAACCCCGGAACTGCTGGCTGCCGCTCGATTCCATGACCGTTAACAACGACCGTATCTATTTTGAAGAACATCCGCAATACCACATGTACCTTCATCCCGATTATCCGTCGTACGAAACATTGATTGCCGCCCGGGACAATATGCTGGCCAAACATCCTAACCTCCGGGTGGTTGGCGCTCACCTCGGAAGCCTCGAATGGAGCGTGGACGAGCTGGCCACACGACTGGATCGGTTCCCTGAATTTGCGGTTGACATGTTGGCGCGTATTTGCCATTTTCAGGTGCAGGACCGTGCAAAAGTTCGCGACTTTATCGTGAAATATCAGGACCGCCTGCTGTATGCTACCGATATTGGAATTTCGGACAAGAGCAACATGGAAGAAACAATTGAACGTTTCAGGAAGGAATGGGAAACGGACTGGGCCTATTTTTCAACGGGAAACGAAATGGAATCGCCGCATGTAAACGGCGCATTTAACGGCCTGGATTTGGACGAAAATGTATTAAAGAAAATATATACTGAAAATGCCATAAAATGGTACCCGGGCTGTTTTTAATAGAGTTTAATTTAGGCAGAAATTTTAACAACAATTTTTATTCATGAAACAACTTATAATCGCATTTTTATTCTTCGTTTTACTGAACCAGTCTTGTAAAACGAAATTCGATTCGACTTTACAAGCTGAACAATGGCAGGAAGTTGAACTGGTTTTTAACGCGGAAGACACTTATCCGAATCCATACACCGATGTGGAATTTTGGGTTGAATTTATCGGCCCGGACAACGAGAAACTTGTTCGTCCCGGATTTTGGGATGAGGAACAAACCTGGAAAGTCCGTTTTGCCGGCCCAACCGATTCGGGAAACTGGCAATGGACAAGCCATTCTTCCAATCCGGACGACGATGGCTTAAACGGGAAAACCGGAACGTTGGCTGCAAAACCGTATTCAGGCAGCAATCCGTTGATTGCCCGCGGCCTGTTAAAAATGTCGCCCGGGAAACGGAATGTGGTTCACGCTGACGGCAGCCCGTTTCTGATGATAGGCGATACTCCCTGGGCGCTTCCCTGGCGCGGAACCTTTGAGACGGTTACTGAATATGCGGAAAACCGCCAGGCACGTGGTTTTAATACGGCCCTTTTAATGTCGGTTCAGCCCGACCGGGAGGCTGTCGGGCCCCGCAGCAGAACCGAAGATGGTGGTTTTGATGTGGCTTTCGAAGATTTGAAAGATGGGCACATCAACCAAATTAACCCGGAATATTTTCAATACTTCGATTCACTTCGGAATATTTTGGTCAATCATGGAATTGTTCCTGTTTTTCAGCCGGTATTTCATGGTTTTGGATGGAAGGGAAAAAAGGTCCTTGGTAAAGATATGGACGCGGATGAATATGCCCGTTTCTGCCGGTACCTGCTTGCCCGTTACGGTGCCAAACCCGCCATGTGGCTGGTTGGCGCCGATAGTGACGGAAGTAATGTCGGCGTAAAAGAGGGTGGCGAAATGTTTGAAAAATGGGATGCTTATCAACAGCCAACCGGGCTGCACTATTCCCCTTT
>Ga0334898_1002276_pt1 | contig 18110 bp, 16 predicted proteins | sample GraSluR3_MG_10_FD_207228 | JGI IMG/M metagenome (GOLD analysis project Ga0334898, IMG submission 207228) | Sludge microbial communities from methane-producing bioreactor in Wageningen University, Netherlands - Granular Sludge_3_08-R3 | ecosystem: Engineered > Bioreactor > Anaerobic >... | reverse complement strand
GGTTGTCACGTAACTGCTTCCCGGGATCACCATTCCAGTAAGCATCAGCAATTACTACAATAAGTTCTCCTGCCTTGCCTGTAATATTTTTTCCAAAGCCCGAACCACTGTGCTCGCATCCGGTAATAAGAGTAAAACACATAACGGGTATAAAACGAAAAATCATTTTTAAGCCCATGGATATCAATTTATATTATTTCACGTGGCCACAAAAATCTTACCATTTTGATATCTGCATCAGATAAAAAATCCCGTTGCTGCAGGCATCAGCAACGGGATAATTGCCTTCTGCCGGTATTATCTATTTTTCAATTTTCCCCGGTTCGGATTTTGTGTCAGCCAGATCGTCATCATCATCCTCCTTTGTGGCTTTCTTAAATTCTCTCATACCCTTCCCCAGGCCTTTCATCAATTCAGGAATCTTTCTTCCTCCGAAAAGGAGAAGGACAATTATTAATATTATAATTATTTCCTGTGGCCCGATAAATCCTGTAATTACAAATAAATTCATGATTCAAAGTTAAAATGGTTCGTTACAAAAATAGAATTTTTTTACTTAAAATGTTCCATTAATCATTTTTATTATATCATTGGCATTTGCAAAAAGCACTAAAGCCAAAAGAATGATCATTCCTGTTATCTGTGCGTATTCAAGAAATTTCTCGCCGGGCTTTCTTCCTGTCACCATTTCGAAAAATAAAAACATAACATGCCCGCCATCAAGTGCAGGTATAGGCAGAAGGTTCATTATTGCCAGAATGATAGATATAAAAGCAGTCATGTTCCAAAAGGAGAACCAGTCCCACCTGGCAGGGAAAATATTCCCTATTGCGGCAAATCCGCCAAGCGATTCATAAGCTTTTGTGTCAGGCCTGAAAAAGAGTTTAAACTGTTTCAGATAGTCTTTAATAGTCTGAGCTCCACGGCTGACACCTGCCGGAATAGACTCAAAAAAACCATAATTTATAGTTTTAAGTTCAAAATAGTGATCAGCAAAATGGCTGTTTTTTATTCCAATCATTCCACCATCAGCAATAGTCAGTGGTAATTCAAGCATCTCTCCGTTTCTGTCAACATGCAGTATTACTGTTTTTCCTGCATTTGCCCTGGCTGCATTTGTCCATTCATCGTAATAAGTAAAATGCACACCATTCATACCTGATATTTCGTCGCCCTCCTGCAGACCTGCTTCCTTTGCCGGCGAATCATCGGTAAAGCCGTCAACTCCCAGGCGGAATGGTATTCTTGGCCACATAACAGATTTGTTCTTCAGCATTAATGCGAGGTCATCGTCTGTTATTTCCACATCCACTTTCTCTCCGTTACGGTCAACCTGGACAGTTTTGGCATTATCCAGAACTATGACAGGTATTATTTTCATGAAGTTTTCAATATGTCTGTTATCAACTGTCAGTATTTTATCGCCGGTCTTAAACCCAATTTGTTCACCAACCTCACTTACCACTATTCCATATTTCACATTATCTGTCGGAAGATACTCCTCTCCCCAGACATAAAGAACACCTATATAAATTATTATTGCAAACAAAAAATTCATCAACACACCGCCTGTCATGATCAATAACCTTTGCCAGGCGGGCTTAGAACGGAACTCCCATGGTTTGGGAGGGAGTTTCATTGCCTCCTTATCCATAGATTCGTCAATCATACCTGAAATTTTGACATATCCTCCCAGTGGGAGCCAGCCAATTCCATATTCTGTTTCTCCCTGACGGTACTTAAAAAGTGAAAACCAGGGATTAAAAAAGAGATAGAATTTCTCAACCCTTGCTTTAAATATGCGGGCAAAAATAAAATGTCCGAATTCATGTAATATGACTAATATCGACAGACTTAAAATTAACTGTGCTGCTTTAATCAAAAATGTTTCCATTTACTATTTATTTAACTACTAATTAATGATCCTGCTATTTTTCTTGCTTCTGAGTTAGTCTGTATCAAATCCTCAAGATTGGGATCTTTGATAAAACCTGCCTCTCTAATCGTCTTTTCAATTATAACAGGCATATCCAAAAATCCTGTTCAGCCTGCACCACCACCTCATTTGCAGCATTGAGAACACAGGGAGTATTTCCTCCTGCATTCAGTGCCTCATATGCCAGTGCAAGATTACGAAATTTTATCATATCAGGTTTCTCAAAACTTAAAGTCGGGAAATTATTAAAATCAAACCTTGGAAATTTATTTTTTATCCGGTTAGGGAAAGCCAGGGCATATTGTATTGGCAGACGCATATCAGGCAGTCCCATCTGAGCTTTAAGTGAACCATCCTCAAACTGCACCATTGAGTGGACAATTGACTGAGGATGAACAATAACTTCGATTTTTGACGGAGGCATTCCAAACAACCAGTGTGCTTCAATAACTTCAAATCCTTTATTTATAAGCGTTGCCGAATCGATTGTAATTTTCGCACCCATATCCCAGTTAGGATGGTTAAGCGCCATTTCAACGGTGACACTCTCAAGTTCATTAACTGATTTACCTCTGAACGGTCCACCTGAACATGTAAGTATTATTTTTTCCACTCTGTTTCCCAGCTCCCCTGTCAAACACTGGAAAATAGCTGAGTGCTCCGAATCAACAGGGATAATTGCCGAGTTATTCTCCCTTGCAAGCCTGGTAATAAGTTCTCCCGCTACTACCAGAGTCTCCTTATTTGCCAGGGCAATAATTTTACCGCACCTGACAGCATGATAAGTCGGTACCAGTCCGGCATACCCGACCATAGCAGTTAAAACAAGGTCAACTGACTCCATCTGAACAACCTGGTTAATGGCATCGCTGCCGGCAAATACTTTTACAGGGTAATTCATGAGGGCCCCGGCCACTACTTTATATCTGTCCTTATTGGCTACAACAACAACATTAGGCTGGTATTTCTTAGCCTGGCTGATGAGCAGGTCCACATTGTTATTGGCAGTCAGCGCCTCCACCTCAAACAGATCAGTGTTGTTTTCTATTACCTCCAATGACTTTGTGCCTATTGAACCGGTTGAACCGAGAATGGCAATTCTTTTCTTTTCACTCATAAATCTAAAAAAAATCCTGTGTAAATTATGCTTTCAGGACAATTCAGAACTCAATTAAAAATCAATATACTGCTCAGGGTCAAGGGGATTACCTCTATGCCATATCTCAAAATGAAGATGAGGGCCGGTGGATAATTCACCCGTATTACCAATAAATGCGATCGCCTCACCGGCTTTGACCTTGTCTCCCCGGAACTTCAACAATTCAGAATTATGCATATAAACTGATATTAGATCTGATTGATGTTGTATATGGATTACATAACCCGTTTCAATTGTAAATCCTGAAAAAATAACCGTTCCGTCAAGAACAGCTGAAATGCGGGAGTTAGGACCGCTGACCAGGTCAACTCCAAAATGATCTGTAGCTATATCAAAATGATTGGTCACCACCCCCTTAACCGGACTGAAAAAATGGATCTGACTAAGGCTTAAATCACGTTTCCCCAGATTATCAACTGATAAGCTTGTCTGTTCAGCCATAAGCTTATCCTGAAAAACTGAGTCATGATTAAACTGGTGAAATTCAACACTTTCAACACTTGGCACTAAATCTTCAATCACATAATCTTCAGGCACATCCCCCGATAAAATAGTTTTAATATTAGTAAGGAATTCGTCACGTCTATGTAACTCAATTTCAAGAGAATCAGCTTTTAGCGCATTCCTCACCAGCATCTGTCTATATTCGGCCCCCGGATACCCCGGAATATACTCCCTCAGTCCGGTTGTTGCAATAAGTAAAATAACAAGAATAACAATAACTGCCGACAACAGGCTTGTAACTGTAAATACTTTCAGACGCGTAAGCTTCATGCTCCAGACTGACTGAAAAGTGGTATCATTATAGATGATAAGCCTGTACCGGTCGTTAAGTTTTTTAAATATTTTTTTTTTCACTATCTCAATACAAATAAATTGAAAGCTACAAATTTAGAAAGAATTGATAAACAACCGTCCGGTTTATGATTTTTTAACCTGTTCTGATCTAAAACACAAACTGCAATAAGTGTCAATCATATTTGAAATATTATATTTGTATCTTTTTAAGTTAAAATTAATTCTATGAGACATTTAATATTGATCCTGTTAAATCTGATCATTTTATTTAATAGCGGCAAGGCAGATGAGGGTATGTGGTTACCCTCTCTTATACACAAGTTGAATATCGATGAGATGCAGGACAAAGGCCTTAAACTCAGTGCGAGCGAAATTTACAATATAAATAATGCAAGTCTTAAGGACGCAGTGGTAGCTCTCGACAGAGGTTCCTGCACTGCAGAGCTTATTTCAGAAAATGGATTGATCCTCACTAATCATCATTGCGGGTATGATGAGATCCAAAATCATTCTTCTGTTGAAAATAACTATCTGGAGGAGGGATTCTGGGCTATGTCTTATGAAGAAGAGCTTCCCAATCCCGGCAAGACGGTCTCATTTCTTGTAAGCATAGAAGATGTAACAGACAAAGTGCTGTCTGAAGTGACTGAAGATATGAACGAGGAGGAGAGAAGTAAGAAGATCAATTCCGTGACAAGCGGGCTGGAAAAAGAGGCTAAAAAAGATACACATTATGAAACATTTGTAAGGAGTTTTTTTAACTCAAATCAATATCATCTTTTTGTAACAGAAACATTTATGGATGTCAGGCTTGTCGGCACCCCTCCACAGGCTCTTGGTAAATTCGGAGGAGACACTGACAATTGGATGTGGCCCCGCCATACAAATGATTTTTCACTTTTTCGCGTTTACTCAGGACCTGACGGTAAACCTGCAAATTTTTCAGAAAACAATATCCCTTATAAGCCAAAGCATTTTCTTCCCATCTCATTAAAAGGATTTAGAGAGGGGGATTTCACGATGGTACTCGGGTATCCGGGCCGCACAAACAGGTATATTACATCGTATGATGTCAATTACATAATGGAAGTCACTAACCCCGTGCGGGTTGAAGTGCGGGATGCCAAGCTAAAGATACTTAATGAGTATATGTCTACAAGTCCAAAAGCGAAAATTCAATATGCCTCAAAGTATGCTCAAAGCTCTAATTACTTCAAGTACAGTATCGGTCAAAATAACGGACTTAACAACCTTAACGTAACAGAACGTAAGAAATCTCTTGAAAATGACTTTACCAAGTGGGTGAACAGTGATAAAGAAAGAAAAGCCAAATATGGTAAAGCTCTTGAATATATTGCAGACTCATATTCGCAGTCAGATGCTGCCAAAGCACAGGAATATCTGGCTGAAGCTATGATCAGGGGACCGGAGATCTTTATGTTTGCTTACAGGGCACTACCCCTGTTCAGGTTGCTTAGCGAAGAGGAGATAAAAGATGAATTCATTGATATGATTAAAAGCAGGGTAACCAGTGGAATGGAAAGTCATTTCAAAGATTATAACTCTGAAACAGATCAAAAGGTGGCAGGAACACTTCTTGCGCTTTATGCTGAAAATAACAGTCCTGTTTATCATCCTGATTTTTTTGCTACAGTGAAAAGGAAGTACAAAGGAGATTTTCTGAAGTATACAGAAAAAATGTTCAAAAAGTCTGTGTTTGATGATAAGGAAGAGTTTATCTCATTCCTGCAAAATCCGAAATTAAAAGTGCTTAAAAAAGACATGGCCTTCCAGGCAGCCCAGGATATCTTCCGGAAATTCCGTGAAATAGGAGAAATGGCAGAAGAGAAGAATGAACAGTTAGAGAAAGGGCACAGGTTGTTTTTAGCAGGACTGATGGAGATGCAGGAAGATAAAAAGTTTTATCCTGATGCCAACTCAACAATGCGCCTCACCTATGGCCAGATCCTTAATTACCAGCCTGAGGACGGAGTGGTTTATAAGTATTATACCACGCATAATGGTTATTTAGAAAAAGAGATACCCGGCGATGATGAATTTCATGTTCCCGAAAGGATGAAAGAACTTTTACTTGCAAGAGACTTTGGAAGGTATGCAGCCGATGACGGGAATTTACATACATGCTTTATATCCAATAATGATATCACCGGCGGCAATTCAGGCAGCCCTGTTCTTAACAGCAACGGAGAACTTATTGGCATAGCATTCGACGGCAACTGGGAAGCAATGAGTGGTGATATTGCATTTGAACCTGAACTGCAAAGATGCATAAGTGTGGATATACGTTTTGTTCTCTGGGTCATTGACAAATATGCAGGGGCGACTCATCTCATCGATGAGATGTATATTATTGAATAACCACAGATAAATAATGCCCGGGCCTAAAATAACAATATATACTGACGGAGCAGCCCGTGGAAATCCAGGTCCCGGAGGCTACGGTATCGTGTTGATCTCGGGAAAACACCGCAAAGAGCTGTCACGGGGATACAGGTTAACTACCAATAACCGCATGGAATTACTGGCTGTCATAAAAGCTCTGGATGCCCTGAAAATTGAGGGAAGTGAAGTAACTATCTATACTGATTCAAGATATGTTGCAGATGCCGTTGAAAAAGGCTGGCTTTTTAAATGGGTAACAAAAAATTTCAAAGGTAAAAAAAACAAGGATCTCTGGCTTCAGTTTTTGGAACTTTACAAAAAACACAACATAAAACTGATATGGATCAAGGGCCATGACAACCATCCCCATAATGAACGGTGTGACCAGCTTGCTGTCGGGGCTTCAATGAATTGCAACCTCGAAGAAGACGAAGGCTACATGCCTGAAAACCAGAATGATGTGACAGATCACCCTGTTGACTGAAACAATCTTGATTTTCAGAACTGCAATCTGAGCTGTTCATCCAATAACCTGAACGACAACCGGTGGTACTTCGAGATCCCGGCCACAGCTATTGCCTCTCTGTGTTTTTTTGTGGGGTACCCTTTATTTTTATCCCATTCATACAATGGAAACTCATTGTGGATCATCTCCATAAATTCGTCTCGATATGTTTTGGCCAGTACCGAAGCTGCTGCTATGGAAGAAAACCGGCCGTCACCTTTTACCATGCAGCTAAAGGGTATATTTGTTTCAGGCCTGAACCGGTTGCCATCGATCAGCAAATAGCCGGGAGTGATTGCCAGGTTATTCACTGCCCTGTTCATTGCAACAAAAGATGCATTCAGAATATTTAACTTGTCGATCTCTTCGTTCGAGGCAATCCCGAGGGCCCACGAAATTGCCTCGTTCTCAATTACCGGACGGAGTGCGAGTCTTTGCCTGCGGGTTAGTTTCTTGGAATCATTTAGAAGTTCATTTTTAAACCCGGGGGGAAGGATCACTGCAGCAGCAATGACTGGTCCTGCGAGACAGCCTCTTCCTGCTTCGTCACAGCCTGCCTCAATGACTCCATCCCGGTAATATGGTAACAAAATTGATTTTGACATCTATACTATTACTCTCTCTATACTGCTCCACAAAAGCCGGGAGGTTTTATCCCAGCTAAAATTCAATTTTTGCTCAAAACCCTTTTTTATCATCATTGCCCGCAGCTCCGGTTCATCAGCTATCCTGACCATCGCATAGCTGATTTGCTCAATGTTGCAGGGGTCAACATATAAAACAGCATCACCTCCAACTTCGGGCAATGAAGTGGTATTTGAGCATATAACGGGTATGCCGGCACTCATTGCTTCAACAACAGGAATTCCGAATCCTTCAAAAAAAGGGACGAACACCAACGCCAGTGCGGCTCCCATGATCTGTCCCAGCTGACCGGTGGTTACCCTGCCTGTAAAAACCACATCTTCCCTGTAATCCATCTGCTGACTGAACCTGAAAATTTTATCTGCCTTATGCATTTCTCCCCCCACAATGACAAGCTTTATGTCACTGCAGCTCATCTTTTTATATTCATTGAATGCCTTCAGCAGTCCGTAAATATTTTTTCGCGGATTAAGTGCGCCTACAAAAAGGAAATATCTGCTCCCTCCGGTCAACTGGTTTCGGATCGCCACCTTCTCTTCTTCCAACGAGGGCTTAAATACCTCATTAATACCATCATAAACCACATCAATCTGCTCTTCACTAATCCGGAAAGATTTGCTGATGTCTTGTCTCGAATACCCGGAAACGGTTGCGATACGGTTAGCCTTCCGGGCAAACTTAGGAAAGAACCAGTTATAATATTTACTTTTAAGCCAGGGGAGATCACCGGGACGGTGGACAAAATTGATATCATGTATAACGGCTAACTGGGGAACTTTTGTGTTAAGAGATAAATACCCGTCGGGCGATAGAAAAATATCTGCTTTATACTGTTTTAATATCGCAGGGATCCGAAATTCAAACCACAGATACCAAAGTAACGGATGACGTGTGGGAGGACCGGCAACCACAGGTGTTATATTACCGGCAAAAATAAAGTCCTGACAATAAGGCCTGTCGAATATAAAGACGAACTGATGTTCGGGATGGCTGACTGTCAACCTTTTGAGAGTTTCATAAGTAAACCAGCCTATACCTTCCAGCTTACCGTCTAACAATAGCCTGGCATTAACCGCAACTACCATAATTCAGAATTCAATTTCCGGTAAAAGTACAAAGTCTGTTCAAATATTTATTACTTTTGGCATTTCATTGTACAATCTTGTTAAAAACCGGAATTTGAAACGGAAATTCATTACCAACCTGATATTGTTGGTTTTTCTCAACCTCCTGATCAAACCGTTCTGGATCTTTGGAATAGACCGGACTGTTCAAAACATGGTAGGAGATGAAAGTTACGGACTATATTTTGCCTTGTTCAACTTTTCGATGATCCTGAATATCCTCCTTGACATAGGAATTACAAACTATAATAACTGTAATATAGCCAAGCACAATTTTTTATTGCCCAAGCACCTTTCTAACATTGTAGGCTTAAAATTCCTGCTTGCCCTTGTATATGCGGTTTTCAGCCTGATAACAGCTTTTATAATCGGTTATAACAGGATCCAGTTCCACATACTTTTCTTCCTGATCTTAAATCAGTTCATGATTTCACTTACTCTTTATCTCCGGTCAAATATAAGCGCACTTCATCTGTTCCGTACCGACAGTCTGTTATCGGTACTGGACCGTACCCTGATGATCATAATATGTTCTCTGCTTTTATTCACCAACATTCTAAAGGGCAATTTCAATATAAAATGGTTTGTTTATGCCCAGACCATGGCCTATTTCATGACAGTGGTAATAACATTTGCCATAGTTCTCCGTAAGTCAGGCAGGATAAAATTGCAATTTCACAAAAAGTTCATCCTTGTTTTCCTGAGAAAATCTTATCCTTATGCCTTACTCATTCTTCTGATGTCGTTATACAACCGCATTGATTCGGTAATGCTTGAAAGAATGCTTCCCGGAGCAACAGGCAGGGAACAGGCCGGTATTTATGCCCAGGCATTCCGCCTTCTCGATGCAGTTGCTATGTTCGGAGCGCTGGTCGGAGGTCTGTTATTGCCGATATTTGCCAGGATGATCAAACAAAATGAACCTGTAAACCAGATGGTAAAGCTTTCATTTTCTTTGCTCATTGTCCCTGCTATAATCATTAGCGCAGCAAGCGTTCTTTACAACTCTGAAATAATGACTCTGCTTTACAAGTCCAATACCGCGCAGTCGTCAGATCTGCTGGGAATACTGATGACCGGTTTCATCGGAATTGCTTCCTCATATATTTTTGGCACACTGCTCACTGCCAACGGAAGTATGAAACAACTTAACATTATGGCATTTTGTGGTGTTACACTGAATATCACATTAAATTTAATACTCATCCCGGAATACGAGGCTTACGGATCAGCCTGTGCAAGTATGGCCACACAATTACTGACAGGCGCCTCCCAGTTTTTTATTGCTGTCTCTGTTTTTAAAATGAAACCCGGCATAAAATATATTAGTAAGATAATTGTTTTCATTATTATCGTTGTTATTACAGGCATATTATCAAAGTATGCCGGGAACTGGTTGGCCGGACTAATAATATTTGGTGCGGGATCCCTTTTGGCTGCATTGCTTTTAAAACTTATAAATATTAAAAACCTTTTTGAAATTGTTCTCTTTAAGCAAAATTAAAAATCCTTCCATCGAAGCTCTTCATCAGGAGGAGGAATATGAGCAGGTGGCAGAATTATCACATCCACAGATAAAAGATTTCGTTAAGGGGCAGGTCACAGACGAAAGCAGACTGATCAGGTCTTTTATGATATATCAGGCACTGATGATCCTTTTGGGTTTATTCTTTCTGATCCGTTCATTTTTTATTGCTGCTGCCGGTAACTCCCGGCCTCTGATATATGTCATTGCAGCTGTTGCTTTCTGCTTCTCTTTTTTAATCATTATTCATGAGCTTCTTCATGCTGCCGGACTGAAACTGACCGGCGCCAGGCATATTAGAATTGGAGGTATTGCAAAAAAATTTATTTTTTATGCGGAGGCGGACAGGCATGTCATGAACAGGAAACAATTTGCATTCGTTGCATTGGTACCTTTAATTATAGTGAAGCTCGCATCCCTGGCCGGAATAATATACTGGATAAATACCCCTGCAATATACTTTCCGGTTATGGTAATGAGCATACACAGCCTGTTTTGCGCAGGAGACATAATTATGCTTTCAATTTTCTACCGTTTCCCCGGTTATGAATTATTTACCTTTGATATCAGAGAAGAAAGAAAAAGTTATTTCTACAAAAAAAATGTTGCAGATCAGAAAATTTAATTCACCTGACATTCCAACCATCAGATGCTCTCAATCAGTTTTTGCATTATAAGTGTCATCTTAGGTTCGGCCTTCATAGCTACTTTCTGCACCTCATCATGAGAGATCTCCACTATCTCACCCGGCACCCCGCTGTCAGTAATGATCGAAATGCCAAAAATCCTCAATCCCATATGCCGTGCAGCAATAACCTCCGGTATTGTTGACATACCCACAATATCACCTCCTAAGATCCGGAACATCTTATATTCAGCAGGAGTTTCATAAGTCGGCCCCTGCACCCCCACATAGACTCCCTCTTTCACAGGTATATTATATTCAAGTGCGATCAGCTTGGCTTTATTTCGCAGCCGCTCATCATATACCCTGCTCATATCCGGAAACCGTGGTCCCAATTCCTCAAAATTCTCACCGTAGAGAGGATGCTCAGGAAAAAAATTAATATGGTCGGTAATTAACACAATATCCCCTACCCGCCAGTCAGGATTCAACCCCCCCGAAGCATTTGAAACAATGAGATCAGTAATTCCCAAGAACTTCATTACCCTGACAGGGAACACCACCTCCTGCATTGTATATCCTTCATAAAAATGAAACCTCCCCTGCAGGGCGATTATTTCTTTATTACCCATCCTTGCATGGATAAGCCTTCCCGCATGGCCGTCAACTGTCGAAACAGGAAAATCAGGTATCTCCCGGTATGGAATATAATCGACAATCTCAACCTCATCAACCAGTCCGCCAAGTCCGGTACCCAAAATTATTCCAATTTCCGGATTAGAATTAAACCTTTTTTTTATAAAGCTTGCGGTTGCTTTTATTTTCTCCAACATAATTCAATATCTTTTTGTCAAAATATTTATCCCTGTCATTCAGAAATTTTACCCTTACCGGCAGATAATACAGAGCATCTTTAAGTAATTCGGGTATTTCTGGTATATCATTCAGTCGAACGGCATCTTTTGCGGTAGTGATTATTATTTTCTTTCCTTGCTTCAGCTCCCCAAACTTTTTCATTATCAGCTCAATATCTTTATCTGAAAATTTATGGTGATCGGGGAATGACAAATAATCAGTATCACTGGCAAATTTCTTTATATAATCATGCATAAGCGCCGGATTTGCAATGCCGGTAACTATCAGAACAGAATAGGAGTCAGACTTATAAAAATCTTCAGATAACTCATCTCCTGAAAAAGGATTTTTTATTTTGTCATACTGGTATGTAGAAAAATATAGCTGCTGCCAGGGTCTTAAATATATCTCTTTACTTATAATCCTGCGTTGCAGAGGGGTTACCTCATCCTCCGGACATTTGGAAAGGATAATAATTCCGGCACGGCGAACCTGGGCAAATCCTTCCCGCAGACGTCCTGCGGGTAGAAGGCTGTCCTTCCAGACAGGCCTGTTATAATCGATCAGCAAAATATTAATCCCGGGTAAAATACGCCGATGCTGAAAAGCATCATCCAGCAATACCACATCAGGAGTTTTCGGATTCTCTGCCGAAAAGAGTCTCTTCAGTCCGGTCACCCTGTTTTCACATACTGCAACTAAGATGTCCGGAAATTTTCGTTTTATCTGCAAAGGCTCATCACCTGCTTCGTCAACAGTTGTTTCAGTATCAACCCACCTGAAACCCCTGCTCTTTCTTTTATATCCACGGCTAAGTACGGCGACTTCAAACTGCTCTCTTAAAAGAGCAGCAAGATATTCGATATGAGTAGTCTTACCTGTACCGCCGACTGTAATGTTTCCCACAGAAATAACAGGTATATCAAAATCCTGAGATTTAAGAATACCCAGGTCGTAAAAACGATTACGAAAAAAAACAACCAGCCCGTAGATCAGTGCAAGAGGATAAAGAATAAATTTAAGCATTAAAATAAATCATTACAGGGTTAAATTCAGTAGCTACTTTCCCACAATCTTAATCAGTTTTCCGGCCCTGACCTGATCCGTTAACTCCATATTGTTAAGAAGCGCCAGCTCTTCCATCATACTCTGAGGCACTCCTAAACTGCTGAAAGTACTTGCCAGGGTTGCATTCCGCGAAGCAGCCTTCACAAATACCCTCTGTGGTTTAACATTTATCTTCGAGCTGTCGGTCAATCTTGCAAAAGATTTCATTATTCCCTCAAGGCTGTTTCGGTAGCTAGCAAATTCAGCTTCGGAAGAGGCGCCATGAAAAACGTAAAACCTGCTGTCGTATTCAATGAAGTAAGACAAAATAATATTGGAATGGGTAGCTCCCGTGGACTGATCCTGAACCACCTGTCTTGAGATTGCTGCAATGGCCGGCAGTCCGTTTACAGTGGTACTTCCACTCTGCTGCACCTCAAGCCCCAGCTGCTGCAATGTTTGTTGTGCAGCTTCCTGCAGGCTGTTCGCATTAGCCAGGGTAAATACTGCCAGTGCATTACCTCCGTGAGGAGCCATACTGACCTGGATAGGTGAATTCTGCAGCTCCCAGCCTGAGGGGAAAGAAAATCTGAATTTCAGGTCCGGATGATAAAAAATATTACCCTCAACATACCCCTGGCGCGGATCTTCACCATATACAATCCCATCAATAAGCTTTAAATAATTATCTGCATTTACTTTCCAGTTTGAGAAATTCAACTGCTGCTGCCACTCCGATGCATATCTTTTTACTGAGTTATAACGGTCACCCGGATCAGGGTGGGTAGACAGAAAAGTAGGCACCCCTCCTTCTGATTCTGAAAGATGCATTTTGTTGAGAACCTGGAAGAAATCAGCCATCTTACCGGCATCATACCCAATCCTGGATGAGTACTCAGCGCCGAGCTGATCAGCCTGCCGTTCATCATCCCTGCTGAACTTAAGGAAAAGAAGTTGCATTCCCTGAAAAGCATATTCAGCCATGTGGGCGAATTTCTCAGAAGCGATCATTCCCCCTATCAGCAAAAGTGTACCTAACTGCTGCTTCGTTTGCTGACTGGCAGAGTGCCGGGCAGTGATATGGCCCATCTCATGACCGATAACACCTATCAGCTCAGCTTCATTATTAAACTGGGCAAGAATACCGCGCGTCAGATATATATATCCTCCGGGAACAGCAAAAGCATTTACTACAGGGGAATCCAATATTTTAATATGGTATTTAAGATTCGGCCTGTGCGATATAGTCCCCATCTCGGCAGTCACAACCTCAACAAATGAAAGCAGTTCTTTATCCTGATACTCCCCGAAAGTAGCTATCACCTGTGGGTCATACTGAGCGCCAAGGGCTACCTCCTGCGACTCTGACATCAACATTAGTTGTTTCTTGCCGGTAACCGGATTTACTGCGCACGACGGAACGAAAAGCACAGCGATCAGAACAAATAAAAGTTTACGAAAATCAATAACTTGCTTCATAATAATGATTTTTTCTGAAATTTAATATTCGGTAATATTATTAATTGACACCGGGCCAGGTACTTCATGCCCCTTGAAAAATAAAAAAACAGAGAATAGATCATAATATTATTATAACAAGTTAAATATCGCAATTTATTTTAATAATCAAAATGAGATTCCTCAAATAAGTTTAACAAACGGGACGAACAAAAAACAGATCATTCAGAATTGATCTTATTAACAACTATTACTAACTATTTCACCTTTCTCCTGCTTATAAATATCTGTGATCAATTCATTGATATCATATTTTACTATTTTCGCAAAGTAACCTTAAGTTATATTCAGATGAAACGAACATGAATTTTCATCATTTAAAATTCACAAAAAAGAATGATTAAAATTTATGTGAGAGTGAGGAACGAACGGTTCCATATGTTCTTAAATTTTTAATTAATTTATTTACAAATAATTATAAAATTTTAAACAGATGAAAATAGTAATATTAGACGGGTACACCCTTAATCCCGGCGACCTTGAATGGAAATGCATACAGAAACTCGGCAATTTTACTGTTTACGACCGGACCCCGCCTGAAAAGACTGTAGAACGGTCGAAAGGTGCACAGGCAGTATTTACCAATAAGGTTGTCTTCAGTAAAGAGATAATCTCCCGGCTGCCGGAACTCCAATTCATAGGAGTGCTGGCTACAGGTTATAATGTAGTGGACATAAATGCAGCCCGTGAGTCAGGTATTGTTGTCTCTAATATTCCTGCTTACAGCACTGATTCGGTAGCTCAAATGGTTTTTTCTCATATCTTCAATTTTGTCAATAATATATCAGTTCATGCAAACTCGGTAAGATCGGGAGAATGGTCAGACAGCAAAGATTTCAGCTATCATCTGACACCCCAGACCGAGCTTGCCGGTAAAACACTCGGAATAATAGGGTTTGGCAGGATTGGCCGTACTGTGGCAAAAGCAGGGCTGGCTTTCGGAATGAAAGTGATCTTTTATAACAGGAGCATTAAAGAATCATCTCCTGAGATTATTCAGACAGATTTAGACACTTTGCTGAGATCAAGTGATTTTATCAGTCTTAATTGTCCACTGAATGAAGATAATGAAAAATTCATCAATGAAGAAGCCATAAGTAAAATGAAACCAGATGTATTTTTAATAAATACCGGCCGGGGCGCATTAATTGATGAATATGCCCTTGCCAAAGCCTTGAACAGCGGGAGGATAGCAGGAGCAGGGCTTGACGTGTTATCTCAGGAACCACCCGCACCTGACAATCCCCTGATCAGTGCAAAGAATTGTTACATAACCCCTCATATTGCATGGACTACAACCGAAGCGCGAAGAAGGCTGATGCAAATTGCCTGCGACAACCTGAGATCATTTATTGAAGGCAATCCAAAAAATGTTGTCCTCACTTAAAACATTTTATGGTGTTATTTCGTTTGTTGTGATGATAATAATCTGATGGCAATAAAAATCTTTCATGTAATTTTACTGGCTTCCGTGAAGTATATTATCACACTTCCTTATGCCATGTTAATAGGCCTCAATTATGAGCAGGCCATCTTTGCTGTCTTGACAGGCGGCATTGGCGGATTTTTATTTTTTTATTACCTGAGCAAACCAGTAATTAAAGGATTCGGGCACATACAGGAATTCATCTGCAGGATAATCTCCCGGTTTTATAAAAAGAGTTTCAGAAGCTTATGCGAAAGAGAAAAAAAACATAAAAAGGTTAAGGTATTTTCCTGGAAAAACCGTTTTCTGGTACGCTTTAAAAGAACCTACGGATTCTGGGGAGTAATTGTATGCACTCCGCTCTTTTTAACAATTCCGTTAGGAGCATTTCTTGCCGGCAGGTATTACTCCGGGCGCAGACATATTGTTATGTATATGATAATCTCAATTACCGGCTGGGCTGCAGTTCTTACCGGAATAATGAATATCTTTCCGAAACTGTTTTTTGAATAAACCTGCAAATACTGATGAACGGAAAAGAGCTTACTGCACTGCTTGAATCATGGGAGAATCTTCCTTTGTTAATTCGTCAGCTCATTGATAAGCCGGAGGAAATCACCCTGCTGATGAACATTGCCCTGCACAGTGATAACAAAAAAAGCTGGCGTGCCGCCTGGGTAGCAGACAAAGTAAATGACAAAAAGCCGGAACTGATAACTCCCTTCCTGGGAAAAATGATAAATCAGTTAAAACGTGAGACAAATACCGGAAAAAAAAGACAATTTCTGAAATTGATAAGCCTTAATGAAATACAAAAAAACCATTTTGCTTTTCTGACTAACTATTGCTTTAAATGTTTCACCTCTGCCACTGAGCCTGTAGGGGTAAAAGTACACGCCCTTCAGATACTTTTCAATATTTCTGAAAAAGAGGCTGATCTTAAACCGGAACTCCTTTCGCTTATTGAATTTGAGCTGGAGAATAATCCAAAAGCAGGAATAAAAGCAAGAGGAAGAAATTTAGCTAAAATTTTAAAAAAGCAGATATACAGTTCAGGATCCTGATTCATCTGACAACCTGTTGATAAGTTGTTGCAGCCGGCTGTCAATTTCCTTATTAAGGTCATCAAGTCTGTAACGTCTTGTAAGCACCATAAGGTTTTGAAGTTGTCCCATCTCCCTATCCTGCTCTTCGTGTACCAGGACAGCAAAATATTCCGGCAGGGTAATATAATAATTGAGTAAAGCCAGGCTGTTGATTGCCATTTGATGAAGCTTCTCACTGCCCTTTTCAACCTCACCGGCACGCAAATATTGTTCAGCCGCATTAAATGAATCGTAACTAAGGGGAATAATTTCGTCAGGGAAGAGCTCAAACATCCTGTCAACCACCTTAACAGCCTTATCATTTTTCCCTTCATCTATCAGCGCCTCTGCCAATCTGGAAAAAATGGAACGTGCCTGAATTATTTTCAATTCCCTTTTGTTGTATTCATCAAGAAAAATATCAGGATCATTAACACTGCCCCATACATATTTATTGATAACCCGATCGTATAAAACATCTGTATTGATATGTCCTGTATATAATCCTTTCCTTTCAGTCTTTATTGGCACGAACCTGTATGCCAGTCCTTCAAACTGCAGCCAGTCGGTAAAAAATATATTTCCCGTATGCAAAAGGCTGTGATTTATATAAACCGGACGTTCCCAGTCATTTGCTGCAATAATATTCAGGATTGCCCATTCACTTTTTGCCAAATATTTTTTATTAATGTTAAACTCCACGCGATCAGCGATTAATGACGAATCTTTTAATTGTACGGTACCCGATTCAATCACTTTCTGTTTATCCACAGTAATATGAAAATCTCTTGTTGGCAGAAAGTCAATAAGCTGTCCGTTCGACATTTTTAACTTACTCCTCGCATCATCACTTCCCAGGAAAAACATTGCATCACTCAGCTCAATAGAATCTTCCATCCTCTCCTGAAAAACAACAATATCCCTGGTACCGGTATAATACTGATCCTTTGTAAAAGAGAACGGTACAGGCTTAGCCTCATAAGAAGTTCTTCTATGCTGATTTATATACCAGTCCATTGCCAGGTAGCTGATATTGATAATTTTCACATCGGGCCTTACGCCTTCGACCTCCTGCACATACCAGAGGGGGAAAGTATCATTATCGCCATACGTAAAAAGTATGGCATCAGGGGCACACGATTTAAGATAATTAGTTGCATAATCGCGGGTCATATAGCGGCCGGAACGGTCATGGTCGTCAAAGTTCTGAAAAAAGAGCAATCCCGGAACCAGGACCAGTGAGGTTGCTGTAACAAAAATAGCTCCCGGTGCGCCTTTTATAACTTTTCTCATTGATGAATAGATTGCAGGGATCCCCAGTCCGATCCATATTGCAAAAGCATAAAAGGAGCCTGTGTATGCATAATCTCTCTCCCTCGGCTGTACCGGAGTCTGATTGAGATAAATGATAATTGCAATACCAGTAAAAACAAAGAGTGTCATGATAACTGCAAATCCC
>Ga0334898_1002263_pt1 | contig 18212 bp, 12 predicted proteins | sample GraSluR3_MG_10_FD_207228 | JGI IMG/M metagenome (GOLD analysis project Ga0334898, IMG submission 207228) | Sludge microbial communities from methane-producing bioreactor in Wageningen University, Netherlands - Granular Sludge_3_08-R3 | ecosystem: Engineered > Bioreactor > Anaerobic >... | reverse complement strand
TCCATAGGCAAGTAGTGCGAGAGGGGATAGTCGTGACATCGCAACCTTGATGATGATTGAATAGGCGGCCCACGAAAGCACCGCTCCGAGCATGTAGATGTCGCCTATGGCCAGTCCCGATTGGAGGACCTTTCCCACATCGCCTTCGGTGATGGTCAGTACCGCTCCTATGATGGCTGCGATGATTCCCGCGAGCATCAGAGGGGTGATCTTTTCCTTGAAGATGAAACGGGCGGCTATCGCAACTACCACCGGTGTGAATGCGAGTAGCACCGAACTGCGAACGGCAGTAATGGTTTGCAGGCTGGTGAATAGAAATCCATTGAAGAAAACCATCCCCACGAGACTGAGCAGAAACATCCAAAGGATATCCCTTTTTGTGGGTTTGGGAAATTTCTTCTCTTTGATATACAGCACCACGATCATGAGTATGCTTGCGATGAAGAACCTGACGAAACTGGTGGTGAATGCCGGTAATTCGGCTGAAACGATTCGGGCGGCCGAGAGTGCACCTCCCCAGATCACTGGAGCCAAGAAGAGCTTTACCATCGGGATCTTGGCTTTGAATCCTGAGAGATTGTTCGCATCATGGGGACTGGACATGGAGACTCCTGGACAAATATGGTGATTTTAGGGTAGGTGATATTGTGGTGTCTGTCAAACAAAGAAATTTGAAATGAGTAAAATTCACTTGTGATAATCTACTGCGCCGAGTAACATGAAGAGACTTGATATATTAATGGAGAGGTTGATGCCGGGCACATCCAAAGTTATCCGCACCATACGTACAGGATTGCTGCTGATCATGCTGTTCTCCGTCGGCATCGGAGTGCTCACCTTCATAAACATCGAACAGGCCACACGCATCAGACATGAGACGATCAGGACCCAAGGGATCATCCATCATGTGGGTGAAGTGTTGTTGGAACTGCATACGTATCTTGGTTCGGAGAGGGCCTTCCTTATCGCACAACAACCCATACACTCACAACGGGTGAACCAAGCGGTGGAACAGTACCGTTTGCATATGGCGCAACTGCGTGGATTGACTGCGGACAACCGTCTCCATCAAGTTCGCCTTGATCATGTGGATGAGACGTTTGCAGTATTGCATGAAGAATTGGTCCTTCCGCTATTGGCCTTGGCATCGGATTCCTCTTCAAGTGGTTCGGATGCTTCCATTGCAGAAGAATTCCAGATCGCTTCTGTGACTTCAAGGATATATATCGATGAAATGACCAAATTGTTGCAGTCCATCGAAACCGATGAACAAAAGGCGATGGAAGGATTGGCCTCTTCCACCCTGCAGAATCTCGATTTTGGACGAAACGCCATTCTGCTGGGAACCTTTGTGATCATATTGGTCATTCTCTCGATTCAAAGAATTGCAGTCAACCGCATCAAAAGTGCCGATTTGCTCCAACAGCAATCGGAAGAGGAGGTTCGTCTCAGTCGTGATAGATTGAACGATTTGATAGATGCAACAAGGGTTGGAGTTTGGGAGTGGGATCTTGCGACAGACGGCATGGTAATCAATGAACGGTGGGCCGCGATGTTGGGCTATTCATTGGATGAGCTTCGTCCGGTGAAATTGGATACATGGAGCAAACTGGTGCATCCGGACGATTTGGAGCGGGTTGAAGTGTTGTTGGATCGGGTGATCGCCAAAGAACTCGATTTTTACGACACCGAGTATAGGATTCGTCACAAGGATGGCCATTGGATGTGGATCCATGATAGGGGAAAGATCCTTAAGTGGAACGATGAAGGGGCTGCTCTGGTGATGGGAGGTACCCATGACGATATCTCTCAGTTGAAGGAGATCGGACAGCGACTGCATTTGGAGAAGCGTCGTCTGGAGACCACTCTTTTCTCAGTCGGTGATGGTGTGGTAACCACTGATGAATACGGCAAGGTGGTCATGTTGAATACCGTGGCTGAAGAGATGACCGGTTGGAGCATGCATGAGGCTGTCGGGCAGGATTTTTGGCGGGTATTCACCACCAAGGACTCTTTTACCGGGGAAAAGGGGGATGATCCGATACTCCGCGTCCTGAAAAGTCGTCGGAAAGTGGAACTCGATGATGATACGATACTTGTTTCAAGAGATGGTACCGAACGGTACGTTGAGGATAGTGCTTCACCCATAATGGATGACTCGGATCATCTCGCCGGGGTGATACTTGTATTCAGGGATGTGACAAGAAAGCGTAGGGAAAGGGAACAGATACTCAAAATTGGGATGACCGATCAGTTGACCGGTGTGTACAACCGCAGGGCGTATGAAAAGAAACTGTATTCATTCGAACAAAGCCAAGCCTTTCCCCTTTCCTTTTTGATAGCAGACGTGAATGGGCTTAAACTTGCCAACGATGCGTTTGGGCATGAGACGGGAGACCGTTTGTTGGTCACGATTGCTCGGATGCTCACAGAAAGCATGGGACCCCATGCGGTGGTGGTAAGGTATGGAGGAGATGAATTTGTGGTGCTTATGCCCCGGACCGCCGAACCGGAGGCCAAGCAATACTTGCAGAAGGTCAAGGAGCGATTCTCACAAGAGATGATTGGACCGCTTCCCATTTCAGTTTCATTTGGTCTGGCGGTCAAGGAACAACGGGATGTGGATAGCAATGTGGTCTTCAGACAGGCCGAAAGCAATATGTATCGTCGGAAGATTGTGGAAAGTCCGCAAACCAAGTTGCGTTTGGTCGATATCCTGCTTGAGTGGCAGCATGGGCAATTCGCCTATGAAAAGGCCCATAGTGGAAATGTGGAGCGATTGGCGGCTGGTTTGGGCCGTCATTTGGGACTGAAGGAGGATGAGCTCCAAAGGATTGTGCAAGCCGCCCGTCTGCATGATATTGGCAAGGTGGCGGTGAACAGGGCACTTCTTACCAAAGCACATCAATTGGACGAATACGAATGGAATGATATGCGCAGGCATGCGGAGATCGGATTCAACTTGTTGAGGACCGTACCACATATGTATGAAATTGCCGAAATGGTGCTGCACCACCATGAGCGATGGGATGGGAGAGGGTATCCCAGGGGAGTCGTGGGAAAAGATATCCCGCTTGGAGCGAGGATGATATCGATTTGCGATACTTTCGATGCGATCACGGGCAATAGACCGTACACAACATCGAGAAGCAGTGATGCGGCATTACAGGAAATTATTGCAGGCAAAGGTACCCAATTTGATCCTGAACTTGTCGACATGTTCATTTCGATGATGGAAACCCGGTTTGTTGAGGATGCTTGAGCAGAGTTGCTCCACTCTCTTTTCGGTGCTGCGTGTCTGTGGTATGATGGGGTTCTTTTGGTGGTGGCATGGGAGTTTTGGAAGCTGAACTGTTTTCGTTCATTATTGTATTGGCAATCCTATTCGATGCGAGATCGCATTTGGATAAAAGATTCGTACATTCGTCGGTCGTCTCGGAGAAATTGTTGGTGCTGTATCTTCTGTTCCTTATACTGGGAACATTCGTCCACACCAATCTCGAAGGCATAATTGCATTGCCCGTGTGGTTCGGGCAAATTGTACTTGGTCTCCATAGCATTACGCTGATGGCTTTCGTGCTGATGTGGATGGATGCACTCATTTCGACCGTTATCAAAAGTTCAACCCGCAGGATACTTCTCGCCATTGAGTCGTTGCCCCTTCTGTTGTATCTTCTGTTCTCCCTATTTGCATTCATTGGATTCGACTTTCCCTTGTTCAAGGAGATGCTTGTCGTTGGTAGTCGGAGCCGGTTCGAGTTTCTCATCCTCACCACCGGAATGTATTGTGTGATAGCCTTTGCTCTTGTGGTCGTGCGTTGGAACTTGGTCGACCAGAGGTATCGTCTAGCCCATGTCGTTACTCCCGTATTATTGCTCATATCCATCATCTTCTTTCGACAGGTGAGGGAACATCTTTTGTTCACCTTGGGTTCCTCTTTTCTCTTGCTGACACATCATCTTATGTACCAGCATCGTCGTTTTGAGATCGATCCGCTTACAGCGGTGGGCAATCAACACGGCTTTCTCGGGTATCTCGACACCATTCTGGGACACCGCAAGTCCGCCAGTCTGGTAGCGCTAGATATCGAGAATTTCAGGGCGATCGAATCGAGTTACGACCAGAGCGTCGCCGACAGAGTGCTGCGTGAGTTCGCATGCTATCTGATGGGTTTGGAAGGGACTTCGGATGTATACAGGATCGGTGGCAACCGTTTTGCCCTTGGGTATCCCTTGCTTTCACACAATGAAGTGGTGCGGTTGGTCAAACGAATTCAGGGTAGGACCTTGCAGGGGTGGAACATCGAATCGAATCCCATATCCTTCCATGTGAACATCGGGATAGCGGAAATTCCCAAGCATGCCGATTCCATCAGCCAAGTACTCGATACCATCGAATTCCTGATCCAGGAAACCAAGGGACGGAGAAGGCAATCGGTGATCATCCACAACCACCGGATGATTCGGTTGCGTCAGAGACGGATGGATGTGCTTTCTGCATTGAGACGGGCCATCGCGAAAGAGGAACTGGTGAAGGTCAACTACTAACCGATCTATCGTGCGGTGGATGGAAATCTTGTGGCGGCCGAGGCCTTGATGCGGATAGAGGATGACCAGTTGGGTACCTTGATGCCAGGGGAGTTCATTGATCTGGCTGAAAATTCTGGTTTGATTGCTCCCCTTACCACCATTCTTATGAAACAAGTCTGCCGTTTCATCACAAGCCATCCCGATCGTTTGGAAGGTCTCGATTTCATCTCGGTCAATATTTCGGCGGGTGATTTGCTGTCACATGATTTCTCGATTCGTCTCAAAGGATTGTTGGACGATTCGGGTCTCGATCCGAAGAGGTTGTGTCTTGAGACCACCGAATCGATGGTCATGACCTCATTGGAAACGGTTCGGCAACGTTTGGATGAACTTTCGGCTTCAGGTGTGCGGTTCGCATTGGATGATTTTGGCACCGGTTATGCGAATCTGGAGGTGTTGGCGAATGTACCGTTCGATTTCGTGAAGATCGATCGGAGTGTCCTTTCCAATACGGCTCATGGCTCCCGGTTGTTCAAGCTCACGGCAATGGTGCTTGGAGAATTGGGAAAAACCATCGTTGCAGAGGGAGTGGAGACTGCAAAACAATTCGAGATGGTAAAATCGGAAGGTGTCGGGTTGGTACAGGGATACTATTTCTCCAAGCCAGTTTCTGCTGAGAAGTTGTTGGAACTTGTTGGCCTTCCTATCACTTGAGGCGTGTCTTTCTACACTTTCTTCACGGGTTTGATGGTTGCGGCGAATATTGTGTTCGCGAGTCCCAACAATCCCGATAGTGTGAATAGGACCTCGATTCCGGTTTGTTTCCAGATGTAACCTCCGAGCAGTGCGATGATTACACTGATGAGATGGTTTACCGAAATGCCCGTGGTGAGGGTTGCTGCAATTTCGTGTTGGTCATCCGCGATATCCTGTACATAGACACTCGATGCCATGGAAGCGAGGGATATCACCGAATCGAGTACAAAGTTCACACACACTACGATATAGGCCACTTCGAAGGAAAACAGTCGGTGGCTGAAGCCATAGAAGAAACATACCACCATGAGGAACAATGTGTCGGCAACCATTACGAACTTGTAGCCCAACTTGTCGATCAATCTTCCGATATAGGGGGAAAAGAGCATGCCGAATACCGCGCAGACGGCAAGAAGAAGTGAAATGACCGATGTATCCGCTCCATACTGGAGGATCAACACATATGGTGCGAAGGTGAGGAATATTTGCTTTCTTGCTCCATAGAACAGCTCCAATCCATAATACTTGCCGAATTTGCGGTTGAAATAGAGTCTGCTGCGACGAACCTTTTGTCCTTCATCCCTCATCGCAATGACAACAAGTGTGGCTCCTACAAGTAGGATGGTGGAGAGTAGGAACACGATCTTGAAACCTTGGGGAGCATTCCTATCGATACCCATCCTAGGAAAGATGAAGAAGAGGCCGGTCACCATCAGGTACCCGATGATGTTGCCACCATGGCTTATCGCTTGGGTCATGCCCAGGGAGGCTCCTCCCTTTCCGCTCTTGGCCAAGTGCAACGATATCGTTTTCTTTACCGGCATGACGATATGTTCTCCAAGACTGTAGCACACCATGAACAGCACCACGATGAATTTTCCGGTACCGAACAACAGTAGTCCGAGGGTCCCTGTGAGAGTGATCGCGGTTCCTATCTTGAAGACTTTCGTTTCACTGAATCGATACATGGTGGCCAGGATGAATATGAGGAGGAGTCCGGGCAACTCCCTGAAAAATTCGACGATACCTCGTTCGAATTCATTTATCTTCACGATTTCTGCCAGATAGTTGTCTTGGACTCCACGATAGAGCCCATGTGCCAAGCCTGCAAGGAGCATCACCATGAGGAAGCGTTGCACACGTGCCGAGTCGACATAGATTGAGCGGTTCTTTGCATTCATACCATACACATCCCGTGACTGAATTTGTGGGGAATGGTGTCCAACACCATGGGCAGACTATGGAGCCAATCGGAACCTTTGTCAACAAGGTTGGCAAAAGGACTGTCCATCACCTCAGATGGAGCTCATCGACAAACCTATGGTGGGAGTGTACGATCTTGCCCGATGATTCTGCCCATTCGATTTCAAGGTGGACCAATCTCCAATCGGTGTTGCAAACCGGATCGATGGTTTGGAGAAACGGTTCTATGGAGGAATGGTTTCCAAGATATGGACCGAGGACACTTTCTGCAGGAAACAGTGTTTCTTCCTGGTTCTTCACAGTGAACAGTGATCGTAGATGCGTAATATATGTTTCCCACTTGGTGTTGTCCGTGGAGAGAAACAACGATTTGTGGTGGAGTATGACGTGGGTGAATTCGATTTGCGATGGCGGGGAAGGAATGGCCAAGGTCTTGAACTTCGGAAACGGTTCATGGTTCCATCCAATAGGGATCATCACAGGCAGCAGGAGGAACGAAGGTTCGGCCAAAGTGTGCCAACAATGGTTCCTCATCTTCGTCACTTGTCGGGATGCAAGTGGAGAGAGTCCGAGTCCGAGTAGATGCGCATGGGTGTGTCGTTCCATCGGTGTCATCGTAGGTGAGCGTTGAGAAAAATTCAAGTTCCTTTTTGGCACAGGTATTTACACATCCGGGATATTCTGCTATGTTTCTGTGAGTTGCGGGGTAATCCCGTTCAAGGCCGGCTCTCCCGAAGGTGCCAGTCGGTCTGTTCAGTGTGAATGTCAAGTACAAGGTGGATATAATCATGGCACGTAGATGTGATATTTGTGGAAAGGGAACCGTCGCTGGAAACAGTGTCACCCGAAAGGGTCAGCTCAAGAAGAAAGGTGGAGTAGGTCAGCATATTGGTGTGACCACCAAACGTGTGTTCAGACCCAACATCGTTTCCGTAAAAACCCTCATCAATGGCACGCCCCGGACAATCAAGGTTTGCACGCGATGCTTGCGAAGCGGCAGGGTTCAGAAGGTCGTATAATCGTACCTTCATTCTACTGGAAACAGAAAAGGGCCCTTTTGGGGTCCTTTTTTCTACCCTTGGTCCAACATTCATGAAAGAACCACCCGTGGGTGGAGGGAGGAGAGCAGATGAACGGTTTACAAGTGCATGCCATCGATGGATCGATGATTGTGACACACGATGGTCCTGGGAAGCTGGTATCGATCAGAAAGGCGGCTGGCGATGGCACCTGTGTGTTCGCGATCGCCCCGATTCGTGATGGTGCTTTGGGACTTTCTCCATTGCTCGAAGCGGCCAAGGGCCACGACGAGCGTCTATGGGGCATGATGGAGAGCCGGACCAACTCCTGGAGTACGCTTGTCGAGACGATCATCCCTGCAGGACAACGCCCCTCCGTGTTGCAGAAGATCAAGGAAGGCTTCGCCGAGGTCGAGGATATCCTGCGCGCCATCTGGCTTGTAGGCGATATCTCGCAGGGATCGGGGAAGTTCCTCGATACCCTGGTGGGGGAATGGGTGGCAACCCTTTTGAAGGAAGTGTTCCTTGCTTCCGATGCATCATGTTCCACTGTAGCGGTGGACGGGATACTTCAATCAAAGGAATTTCCTTTCCAGCCGGGCGATACCATTCTGCTTACCGGTGAACTCCGCCAGAGTGAAGGAGCTCCACACGATAGGGATGCCGAGTACACCGCGGCTTTGGTGGGAAATCATCTGGGTGCAACGTCGATCACCTTCTGGCACCCTGAACTGATGGTCACCACTGCCGATGTACATGATGTTCCCAGCGCCACTGTGATCGACTGTCTCACCTATGCGGAGGCCACCGAGCTTTCCTTCTTCGGTTCGGCGGTGATCCATCCGCAACATATGGTTCCCGCCATTGCGAAACGAATTCCCTTGCATTTGCGATCTTTTGCCCAGATCTCGCATCCAGGGACCTTCATCGACGACAAGAAGGGACTCGAGTCGACAAAGGCGGTGAAGGGGTTCTCGGTGATCCGTGAGACTGCACTGATCAATGTGGAAGGTGCGGGAATGATTGGTGTTCCCGGTGTCGCACGAAGGCTGTTCGCAGCGATGCACGAATCCGATATCTCAGTCATATTGATCAGTCAGGCCTCGAGCGAATACTCGATTTGTTTCGCGGTTCCGGCCGAACAGGCCGCTCTTGCATGTGCCATCGCACGCAGTACCTTCAACAATGAGATCACCAGCCATCGTATCCAGAACATCGATGTGGAGATGGGATGTGCCATACTTGCCGCCGTTGGAGAGAGGATGACTGGAGTCCCTGGGATATCGGGGACCTTTTTCGGTGCATTGGGGAAGGCCCATGTCAATGTGAGGGCCATCGCACAGGGCTCCTCCGAACGGAACATCAGTGTGGTGATCAAGGAGCAGGATGCGAAAAAGGCGCTCAGGGCCTTGCACGCGGGATTCTTCCTCTCCAACCAGGCCATCAGTGTGGGACTGTTCGGTCCTGGCAACATCGGTGGAACCTTGCTGAATCAGATTGCTGCCGAAGCGAAGCGTTTGAACGAGGAGTTCGGAGTCGATATCCGCATCAGGGCGATCGCCAATTCCTCCAGGATGTTGCTCGATGATCAGGGTATCGATTTGAACGATTGGCGTAAACAATTTGTCCAGAAGGGTGAAAAGATCGATATCAAGCGGATGGTGAAGCATGTGGGAGCCTCCTATTTCCCCCACGCGGTACTTGTCGATTGCACCACGAGCGCCACATTGCCGACCCATTATGTGCAATGGATCGAACGCGGAATCCACATCGTCACCCCCAACAAGAAGGCGGGAACCGCCAGTTATCCCGAGTATCGCAAGCTGATGGATACCGGACGCCAGTTCGGCAAGCATTTCCTGTATGAGACCACTGTAGGGGCTGGGTTGCCGATCATCGGGACATTGAAGGACCTCATACAGACGGGAGATCGGGTGCGGAGTGTCGAAGGCATTGTGTCGGGAACATTGGCGTATCTCTTCTCAAACTATGACGGTACCGTGCCGTTCAGCACCCTCGTCAAGGGTGCGAAGGATATGGGGTATACCGAACCGGATCCACGGGATGACCTTTCCGGCATGGATGTGGCCAGAAAATCGGTTATTCTCGCGCGTGAGATGGGTTACAAGGTGGAAGTATCCGATATCGCGATCACCAGCTTGGTGCCCGAACCGTTGAGGGATGTGCCACTTTCGGAGTTCCTCGACAAGATGGAGATGATGGACAGCCATATCGAAGCACTCTACAATGCGGCGAAAGCGGAAGGAAAGCGTTTGCGGTATGTGGGCCGTGTGGCTGAGGATGGTACTTGCCATGTGGAATTGGCCGCCTATCCCGAATCCCATCCCTTCGCACAGTCCAAGGGAACCGACAATGTGGTTGCGTTCACCACCGACCGATACCATGTGCAACCTTTGGTGATACAGGGTCCGGGAGCCGGTCCCGAGGTGACCGCCGGTGGTGTGTTCGCCGACTTGTTGCGTCTCAGTGCCTATCTTGGCGCACGATTGTAGGAGGTATGTGATGAAATTTGTCAGCACCCGTGGAAATGCGCCAGCCGTAAGTGCCTCGGAAGCCATACTGCAAGGGTTGGCTCCGGACGGGGGGTTGTACGTACCCGAATTTTTCCCTTTCATTTCATTGCAACAGTTGTCCAGGGTCACCAGCTATCCCGAATTGGCCTATGAAGTGTTGGCTCCGTTCTTCGTGGGAGATGAATTGGAACAGGAATTGGCCGAAATCTGTGTGGAAGCCTTCGATTTCCCAGTTCCCCTGCATTGGTATGATCGGAAGGATTCCGTATTGGAACTCTTTTGGGGACCTACTGCGGCGTTCAAGGACTTCGGAGCACGTTTCCTCGCAGCCTCAATGCAGAGGTTGCTGTCCAAGAGGGACCGTAAGCTTACCATCCTGGTGGCCACCAGTGGTGACACGGGAGGGGCTGTGGCAGCAGCCTTCCACAAGCGACCCGGAATCGAAGTGAAGGTAATCTTCCCCAAAGGCAAGGTCTCCCCACGCCAACAGCAGCAGTTGACTTGCTGGTCGGACAATGTGGAATCCTATGCGGTCGAGGGTGTGTTCGACGATTGCCAGAGGATGGTGAAGCAAGCCTTCATGGACCGCCCATTGGTAGCCGAACATGGTCTTTCATCGGCCAACAGCATCAATCTTGGACGACTGCTACCACAGATGGTCTATGCCTTCCACGCGGCGCTCGAAGTGGTGGCCAGAACTGGTAAGGAACCCGTGATGATCGTTCCCAGCGGCAATGTCGGCAATAGTTGCGGTTCCTACTGGGCCAAGATTGTGGGAGCTCCCATCAAGCAAATCGTACTTGCATTGAATGCCAATAGACCGATAACCGATTACCTTGCCACAGGTGCGTATGAAAAGAGACCGAGTATCGCCACCTTGGCCAATGCGATGGATGTGGGTGATCCGAGCAATATGGAACGGTTGACCCACTTGTTCGGGGATTTCGCTACATTCAAGGCCAATGTATCGGCCCACAGTGTGGATGACGATACCATTCGGAAGGAGATCGGAAGGGTGTGGGATGCCCACCACTACATCGTGTGTCCCCATACCGCCACCGGAGAGCATGTACGCCGCAGCTCGGCTTTTTCCGATCCCACCGTGGTCTACGCCACGGCCCATCCGGCCAAATTCCACGATATCGTGGAACCGGAGATCGCAGGTGAAGTACCTGTGCCTGTCCAACTGTCCGAACTGTTGCACAAGGAGAGTGTGTTCACCGAAATCGGACCGGACTACCATCAATTGTTTTCTTGAATCATCTGCGCTTCCTTGACCTTATCGTAAGGAAGCGGTATGCTCTATATATACCACCCCTCCGGGGGTGGGGTATAAGGAGTATGTCATGAAGAAGGAATATGACGTTACCGGAATGACCTGTGCTTCCTGTGCGATCCATGTTGAAAAGAGTGTTCGCAAAATCGAAGGCCTTGGGGATGTCCGTGTGAATTTGCTCACCAATACGCTCAGTGTCGATGGAAAAGATGCCTCCATGGATGATGCGATGATCATACAGGCAGTTGAGGATGCGGGGTATGGAGCCTCAGCGAAGGAGGAATCGGGCAACGAGGCGGGAAAGAAGAGTCTCAACGATCCGAGGACCCATATCTTGAATGAGTTGAAATCTATGAAGAGCAGGTTGCTCATCTCCTTTGCATTCTCGATACCGCTCGTATATATCGCAATGGGTCATATGCTTGGTTGGCCGCTTCCCCAGGTGTTCCATGGTATGAACAACGCCTTGGTGTTCGCCTTCACCCAGTTTTTACTCACCATTCCTGTATTCATCGTGAACGGGAAATATTTCAGATCGGGATTCAAGGCGTTGGCCAGACGGGCACCCACCATGGATTCGTTGATCGCACTTGGATCTTCGGCCGCTTTGGTCTACGGAATATTCGCCATCTTCATGATAGGGTGGGGTTTGGGAAACGGAGAGGGTGGCACTGTGATGCGCTACTCGATGGATCTCTATTTCGAGTCGGCTGCCATGATCCTTTCCCTTGTACTCTTGGGGAAATATCTCGAAGTCAGAGCCAAGGGTCGCACAAGTGATGCGGTGGCCAAGCTCATCGACCTCTCTCCAAAGACGGCGATTGTGGTAAAAGACGGCAAGGAATTCGAAATCCCCGTAGAGAATGTGGTGGTGGGCGACCAAGTGGTGGTCCGTCCCGGAGGGCGATTCCCGGTAGATGGCACAATCCTTTCGGGAACTACCGCTGTCGATGAATCGGCATTGACGGGAGAGAGTCTTCCAGTCGAAAAGATTCCAGGCGATGAGGTCATGAGTGCGAGTATCAATACCACCGGCAGGGTGATCTATCGTGCGGTTCGGGTGGGTGAAGATACCACCTTGGCACAAATCATCAAACTTGTTGAGGACGCGAGTGCCACTAAGGCTCCCATAGCCAAACTCGCCGACCGGATCAGTGCAGTCTTCGTACCGATCGTGATTGTGATTGCCCTGGCCGCGATATTGGTATGGCTTGCCGTCGGCATGCCTTTCGAGCAGGCTTTGGTATTCGGGATCGCGGTATTGGTGATCAGCTGCCCCTGTGCCTTGGGGTTGGCTACTCCTACGGCGATTATGGTCGGAACCGGTAAAGGTGCCGAACATGGTATTCTCATTCGCAGTGCCGAGGCGCTCGAAACCTCCCGTTCGATCGATACGGTCGTCCTGGACAAGACCGGAACGATCACCGAAGGGAAACCCAAGGTTACCGATGTGGTTCCCTCTTCCGATGTAGGGGTTCGGCAGTTGCTTGCGATTGCTGGAGCTTTGGAGGGTGCGAGCGAGCATCCCCTCTCATTGGCGATACTCGAATATGTCGAGGATAAGGGGGTGGATTTCCCCGAAATCGAAGATTTTCAGGCGTTGGTGGGAAAAGGTCTCGTGGGAACGCTGGAAGGGGTGGAAGTGATCGGAGGCAATGCTGATTTGATGGCCGAGCGTTCGATCGACACCTCTTCCCTGCGACAGGAGGCCGAACGCCTTTCCGGTGAGGGAAAGACGCCGTTGTTCTTCGCGAAGTCCGGTCGGTGCATGGGAGTGATCGCTGTAGCCGATGTGATCAAATCCTCAAGCATTGAAGCGGTTTCACTTCTGCAGGAGATGAGTCTTGAAGTGGTGATGCTCACTGGAGACAATGAGAGGACCGCGAAGGCGATCGCCAAAAAAGTGGGGATCGGGAGAGTCTTCGCTTCGGTGCTTCCCGATGGAAAGGAAGCGGTGGTGAGACAGCTGCAGCAAGAGGGGAAGAAGGTGGCGATGGTTGGTGACGGTATCAATGATGCTCCCGCATTGGTGCGTGCCGATGTGGGCATGGCCATAGGGGCGGGAACCGACATTGCAATGGAGGCTGCCGATATCATACTCATGCGTAGTGATTTGCGCGATGCGGTGGGTGCGATCACTTTGGGCAAGGCCACATTGCGGAACATCAAACAGAATTTGTTCTGGGCCCTGTTCTACAACACACTTGGAATTCCACTTGCCGCCGGGATATTCTATCCACTGTTCGGTTGGACACTCAATCCCATGTTCGCTGCTGCAGCGATGAGTCTCAGCAGTGTATTCGTGGTGACCAATGCCTTGAGGTTGAAACGGTTCACGCCACCGTTTTCAAATAGTGAAGGACAATCGGTTCCTGCTCAGGAAGCGATTCAGGAGGAACGTAGTATGGAAAAGAAACTTATGATCGAAGGAATGACCTGCATGCACTGTGTGGGTAGGGTGGACAAGGCGCTCAATGCCATCGATGGTGTCGAGGCTCATGTGGATCTCTCTTCGAAGAGCGCATCGGTGATGCTTTCAAAAGAGGTCGGAGATGAAACGTTGCGCAAGGCCGTTGCCGATGCGGGGTACGAAGTGACCGATATCAAGGTCGGAGCTTGATATGAAAGCCGATCATGTGAAGGTTTCCCAGGCATTGAAGACTGCCCGTGGTCAGATCGACGGTATTTTGCGAATGGTTGAGGAGGATCGGTATTGTGTCGATATCTCGAACCAGTTGCTGGCCACCGGAGCCTTGCTTAAGAAGACCAACAAGGTCGTGTTGGAGGCCCATCTGAAAAGTTGTGTGGCCGAATCCTTCGCAACCGGAGCCGATGTCGACCAGAAGATCAATGAGATTCTCAAACTGGTCGACAAACTGATCAACTGAATTTCAATCGAGGCGTGTGGTGGGAAGACTGCGGATCGCCAGTATGGTGGCGCTTCCTTCCCCAAACACCTTCTCGATATATTCCATGTAGGAGCGGGTTCGTTCGGTGGGAACATAGACTTGGATCGTTCCGGCGAACCCTCCTCCATGCACCCGGCAGGCGCCTTTTCCTTCAAGGAAGCGCTCGGTCATCGCCAATGCGAGGGAAAGTCCCTGCTGGTCCACCATCTTGGTGCTGTAGAGATTCTGCAGGAACATGAACGAACTTCGTCCCGACTCATTGACCAGTGTGAGATAGCGATCGAGGTCCTCCTGTCGAAGGGCTTCCAACATCCCATCCACACGATCGTTTTCGGAGAGGTAGTGGTAGGCTCTGAGCAGAGCCCGATCATTCTTCACCCGCCTTCTGATCGCTGGCAACGAATCGACAAACAACCCGAAGGGTACTTCCCGCAACACATCCTTGTCGAAACAAGCGGCCACCGAGCGCATCTCCTTCGGTATCGAGGCATAATCGAAAGTGAGGTCGGCATGGTTTCCTCCCGTATCGATCACCAACAGGTCATAGCCCAAGGAATGGAAATCGAATTGGATGGGAGTGAGCACGGGAAATTGCGGGTGGGCAAAGTCTATTCCGGTGATGCCACCGTTTCCACAAGCGATCTGATCCATCAACCCCGAGGGTTTTCCGAAAAAGGTGTTCTCCGCATACTTGCCGATGATGGCAAGTTCGACCGGTTCGAGCGCATTCCGATTGTAGAGATTGTTGAACAGGGTGGCCACCAACACCTCTATTGCAGCTGAAGAACTGAGACCCGAACCCTTCAACACCCTACTGCTGGTATTGGCTACGAATCCTCCCACAGTGAGTCCACGATCTGAGAAGGCTCTTGCGATCCCCCGTACGAGGGCATCGGTGGTGCCCTCCTCGGCGGTATGGACGGAAAGGTCGCGAAGGTCCACCTCAACAGGAGGGAATCCCTCCGATACCACTATTGCTTTCGGTGCGTCCACTGGTGTGGCGACTGCGATGGTGTCCAAGTTTATGGTTGCGGCGATCACTTTTCCAAGGTTGTGGTCGGTATGGTTTCCAGCCAATTCACTTCTTCCAGCTGTACTGAAAAGTCCGGTACGTGCATCCTTGGGGACATCGAACAATTGTTCGTGTGTGGTGATGAGATGGAGAAAGCGTTTCCTTTGGTCTTCGGTGAGCACTCCTTCCCCATAGAGTTTCGGCAACAACCGTTCGAATTCCCCACTTTCTACAAATGAACGCACCCTTTGTGTACCTGTCATGGATATTCCCCTCCCTCGACACTATGTGGACGATACAGACCAGAAGTGGAACTGTCAAGCCGAATTGTGCTCAGCGGTACCATAGCGAACGGTTGTTTCTATACTGTCTTGGGCTCATGCCCATCACTTTTCTGAATTGTCTGGAAAAATAGTTCGCATCGTTGAAACCGGTGGCCTCCGAGATCTCTCCCATGGAAAGTCCGCTGGTGCGGATGAGCAGACAGGCCCGTTCAATTCTCCTCTGGATATGGAACTCTATCGGTGAGAGTCCCGTGGCATTTTGGAAATGCCGGTTGAGCGTACTCGCCGACATATTGGTCAATTCCATCAATTCCTTCGTTCCCACGGGGCGATCGGAATGGGCTTCGAGGAAACTGAGCGCATCGGCTATTCTCATGATCGTGAGATTGTCCTTCCTCGGATACTCGGAATACATGCGGAACAGAGTGACCAGCAACTGGATGAGATAGGAGAAGGAGAGGCTCTTCGCCCCGATATCCGATTCTATGGCATCGCATTCACTCTGCATTTCCTCGAGAAGCGGCAATACCTCTGCCATTTGGGCAGGGGTGAGTTGCATGAGTGTCGCGAACCCTATGTCGTTTCTATAACTCGGTTCAAGTCGAAACAGGGCATGGTAGCCGGGCATGTTGCGCAGATCATAGAAGGAATCCTCGAACAGCTTGTGATCGAACAGGATGTTGTAGAGTCTCAGGTTCTCCACATCACGGTACCCGTGTTCCAATCCGGGGGATATCACGAACACATTGCCTGGGTAGAGGGTGAATGAGTTCGCTTGGGTGAAGTGGGTGCCTTTTCCCGATACGATCACTACCAGTTCATAGAAGTCGTGGCTATGCAGCGGGTAGGGAAGTTCGGGACTGCGTTCGATGATCTTCATTTTGAAGGCGGGATCGTAAAAATAGTCCGAAGAGAGGAGTTTCAGGTTCATGATGATAAAATCATGCTAGAAGTTGCCAGATTCGTCAAGGCGTAATCATGACAACCGGGGTACCATAAGTGAAGATCATACAGCTATGGGAGGTTTTCATGGCACGCAAATCATATGGGATCGCTAGGGAAGCGTATAAGAAGATTGGAGTGGACACGGATGCGGTGTTGGAGCGGCTCGCTTCGATCCCCATTTCCATCCACTGCTGGCAAGGCGATGACGTCGGAGGGTTCGAGCGACCCAGTGCGACGCTTTCGGGTGGAGGAATCCAAGTTACGGGTAATTACCCTGGGAAGGCCCGCTCGATCGATGAGTTGAGAAGGGATTTGGAGAAGGTCTTTTCAATCGTTCCTGGACCGCATCGATTGAATCTCCATGCCAGTTACGGTGAGTTCGGCTCCACATTTGTGGATCGTGATGCCATCGAACCAAAGCATTTCGCAGGTTGGGTGGAATGGGCGAAGAAGCTCGGAATCGGGATCGATTTCAACGGTACCTTCTTCAGCCATCCAATGGCCGATTCGGGGTACACCCTGGCGAGCAAGGATCCCGAGGTGCGGGCCTTCTGGATTGAGCATGCCAAGCGTTGCCGTGCGATCGCAGCGTGGATCGGTGAGCAGCTCGGTACCCCCTGTGTACTCAACACATGGATTCCCGATGGAGCCAAGGATCTTACGGTCGACAAGATGGGATACCGTAGTATACTCAAGGAGTCTTTGGACGAGGTGTTTGCCACTTCCTATCCGGCAGAACACATGAAGGACGCGGTGGAGACCAAGTTGTTCGGTATCGGAAGCGAAGCCTTTGTGGTCGGCAGCCACGAATTCTACATGAACTACGCTGCGAGGAACGACAAGATGCTTTGCATCGACATGGGGCACTTCCATGTGGAAGAGGATATCGCCGACAAGCTTTCATCGATTCTCCTGTTCCAGGATGAAATTCTGTTGCATGTAAGTCGTCCACTGCATTGGGACAGCGACCATGTGGTGCTGTTCTCCGACAAGGTGAAGCAAGTTGCCCAGGAGTTGGTGAGGAGCGGGAAGGTCGACAAGGCCCATATCGGTGTGGATTACTTCGATGCTTCGATCAATAGGATTGGAGCCTGGGCCACCGGAGTACGTGCGCTGAGGAAGGCCCTTCTGTTTGCGATGTTGGAGCCGCATGCGCATTTGGTGAAATTGGAGTCGGACGGCAATGGATATGCCAAGATGGGGATGTTGGAGGCCTTGCACACCTTGCCGTTCGGTGCGGTGTGGGAAGCGTATTGCGAGAAATACTCCGCTCCGGACGATCTTTCCATCGTGGCGGAGGTGACCTCTTATGAGAGGGATGTGCTGAAGGAGAGGATGTGATGTCTGTACACGATATTTCCGATTTGATTGCGATATCCAGAAGATATGGAGCCGATTCGAGGTTCGTGATGCTTGGTGGAGGCAACACTTCCAAGAAGATCGACGATGTGATGTATGTGAAGGCCTCGGGACATGCCCTGGCCACCATCGGTGAAGAGGGGTTTGTGGCAATGGACCTCGGCAAGCTTGGTGCGATATGGAACAAAGCCTATCCCACCGATGTGGATGAAAGGGAGAAGGCGGTATTGCAGGATATGATGGATGCCAGGTGTGAAGGTGAAACCGCACGTCCCAGTGTCGAGGCCCTGCTCCATTCGTTCATCCCTTTTTCATATGTGGTGCACCTCCATCCAGCGATGGTGAACGGGCTAACCTGTGGCCAGAGCGGCAAGGGAGCGATGGA
>Ga0334898_1002260_pt1 | contig 18241 bp, 18 predicted proteins | sample GraSluR3_MG_10_FD_207228 | JGI IMG/M metagenome (GOLD analysis project Ga0334898, IMG submission 207228) | Sludge microbial communities from methane-producing bioreactor in Wageningen University, Netherlands - Granular Sludge_3_08-R3 | ecosystem: Engineered > Bioreactor > Anaerobic >... | reverse complement strand
TGTTTTTAGCATTATAAATCTGTGTCAAAGCAATATTTCATGAAGAAAATATTTCTATGTTGAAAGTTAGTATTCACAATATATTGATTTATGTGTAATACAGGTAGACTTAAGTTACACTCATGAATAAGAATAACGTCAAATTTTCTTTGAAATTTTATCAATGTTGCCTTAATGAATTGTGAATTGATAAATGTTTAAAATGAGGAAGAAGTGGATGTATGAGGAGCCTGGTTTTTTGGGAGGGTAAATTTAAATCTAGATTTAATATAGTGCGCACTACTTGTAGTTATTAGTCCTCGGCCATTAGTTGTTCTTGAAATTGCTCATAGTTGTCATATACATAGAACAGTTTGTCCATTTCTTGTAAAGTGTTGCATGAGAAGAATTCAGCTAAATCAACAGCAAGGTCATACTTAGCATTTCTAGACCCACTTTCAATTTTATAATAATAAGAAGTGGAAATGTTAAATAATCTTGCCATATCCTTGCATGAAAATCCCCTTATGCATCGTTGTCGTCTTAAGTTAAGTCTCATGAAATCTCTCCTTTTACAAAATTTTTCAAGAATATTATAAAAAGAACAGATTGTCATGTCAAGAAAATTATAGAAAAATATGGACTAGTATAACAATTGTACACATAGTGCAATGTCTTTTACTAACTAAGCTATCTTTTTAGACGGTTTACCCTGCTAACTGTTTGATGAGTATAGAGCAACAAAGTAATCCTTGCAAGTAAGATGTAATACTGTGGAATAGTGGTTCTCACTTAGCTAAAGTCAGAACTGGTAAGATGACAACTAATGTTGATGTAGCAACAAATGATGTTGGGGTAGTTAAGAAGGGTTTTCGTGAGAAGCTTGCCAAATGTTATAGCAAAGATGTAGATATGTTCATCTATCTATTATTCATATGTATAAGTTTTTAGGTTAGAGTAACTATTAATATATACAAATTTTTGGAGCTACCTTTAAGGTGGTTCCTTGATTTTATACAGGAATATCTAGAATGAGCAATAAGAAGCCATATGAAAAATATAGTAATAAACTATGGTATAAGAAAAGTGATTTGTAAAAATTTGAATAGTTTACTGTTATAATGCAGGAAAGTAACAGTGTTGTGTAGAAGCAATATTTATGCATATAACTCTAATGTCATGAATAGATTGATGGAAATGTTGAGTATGAGAGAATAAGGTAGTTATGAACTTTAATCTACTTTGTACAAACGGAGGTAGGAGCTAATGCGTATATAAAAAATGTTATTTTTGTTAGGTTATAATTACTAAAAATTATAATGGCATCAAAGGGAAAAGCAGTCTTAAGTTGAATCAAGATTTATAAGTAGTTGTTAAATCCGTTTTTAATCGCAATAGTTGCTATTAAGTTGTTACAAGATAAATAATAAGAAAGGATATGTTAGTATGATTTGTAGAAACTGTAATATTCAAACTAATACTTCAAAGGCAATATGCCCAAACTGTCAAACTCTATTTTCTAATTATAGCATTGGAACTCTTGGTTCTCCTGCAAGAAGATTTGCAGGATATTTGATAGATTATGGAATAGGAGCTTTCCTTGCTACATCTTTTATATTAGGTATGTTTGACCCTACGGGAGAAACCTCAGTAGCAATATTTATGGTAATGGTTGTTTTTTATTTAGGCCAAGGAATAATGTGGACAAGAAGTACGTCGATTGGAAAAAAAGTAATGGGATTGAGAGTTTACGATAAGTCAGGATACAGAGTTGGGTTTTTAAAAATGATTGTAAGAGAAACAATAGGCAAAATCATAAGTGGACTAATATTTAGTTTGGGATATATATGGATTTTAATTGATGATGAAAACCAAGCATGGCACGATAAATTTATTAATAGTGTTGTTATAAAAGAATACTAAATGTTAAGAATTTTAAAGATGGGTATATAAGACTGTGAATTGTAAACATATGCTTTATAATTTAAACAACAAATAAAGAAATGAAGCCAGACAGCTATTCCTCAGTTTTGTTTAATTTTATGCAGGATAACAAGGCAAAAGCATTTTGAAAAGGAGAAAAAATGAAGCAGAAAAATATAGTTTTAGTATTTGTATTGATTTTGGCAGTGGCTTTAATAGGATGTAATATGGAGGTTTCTCCTGAAGAAGTAGTAAAGGATGCATTCTTTGAACTTAAAAATAGTAACTTAGACAGTTTTAGCAGTTACCTAACTGATGAAGATAATTTCAATGATAATAAAGATTTATTTAATTTTGAGTTATTTGTAGAAAATTTAGATATAGAAGTAAACAGTTCAACTATTGATGGTAATTTAGCTAAAATAAATACTACAATTTCAAATACCAATTTTCAGGTTGTATTGCAAGAAACATTTGCATATGTAATACCTATAGTGTTCGAGAATGCATTTTCAGAAGACACATTAAGTGAAGAAGATATGAATTTACTATTAGAAGATACAATGAGAGAAATGATTTTTAGTGATGAAGTAGAGATAGTATCAACTAAAGTAGATATCATTTTATTGCAAGAAGAAGGAACTTGGAAAATAGAGTACACTGATGATCTCCAAAATGCAATATTCTATGGCTTAAGTAACTTCTATGATGATATAAGTGAAGCATTTGAGCAGGATTTGTCTTATTCAGATGATGTAAGTATGAGTAATAACTATTCTAGTAGCATAACAATTAATCCCAAAGTTATTTTTGAAAAAAATGACATAGTTATTACAGTAACAGGTCTAAATATGAAAGGGTTCTTGGGCCCAGAGATTTTAGTGCTAATTGAAAATTACTCAGACAAGAATATTACAGTTCAAATTAGAAACAGTACAGTCAATGACTTTATGATTGATACTCTTTTTTCTTGTGATGTCGCAGCTTATAAAAAAGCTAATGATACTATCACTTTAGCTTCAAGTGATTTGGAGATGGCAAAAATTGGTTTAATAAATGAAATTGAATTTAGTTTCCACATTTTTGATTCTAGCACTTGGGAGGATATTATAGACTCAGATATTATCACTTTACATACCACAGCTGATGCTGCACCTAACCAAAACAATAGCTTTTCTGGGTTACTTGCTTATGAAGGGAATGATTTGAGAGTTATAGTTATGGGATTAGATATTGAAGATAGCTTTTGGGGTGCAGACTTGTACCTATATATTGAGAATATTTCAGAAAAAAATCTTACTATACAGGCTAGAGACGTTTCAATAAATGGTTTTATGGTAGACCCAATTTTCTCAAGTGATGTACTATCCAATAAAAAAATAATTGATACTATTTCATTTATGGAGTCTGATATGACTTCTAACAGCATAACTGATATAGAAGAAGTTGAGTTAAAACTTCATATTATAGACTTAGATTCTTGGGATACAGTTGAAGATACCGACTCAATTGCTATTAGTTTTATTGAAGAAGAACAAAACGAAGATATTCCTGCTTTGAGTTTTATTAGTAATTTATATACTGCTTCAAGTATTAACGCGTATAATTATGAGCCAACAAATATATTAAACACTTTTTCAAATGACACACCAGAAATATTTGCTACTTTTGAAGTTGATGGTTTGCCAATAGGAACAGATATCCAAGGAGAATGGGTTTATGAAGGAGAGCAAGTTGCTGTGGCAGAACTATATACAACAGAAGAAAGCCAAAACGCTTATTTTTCATTTACTATTCCTGATTCAGGTTGGCCTAGTGGTTCTTATGAGATTAATATTTATATCCAAGAAGAGTTTTCAATCGGTAAAAGTTTTAATGTAAATTAACAAGTTATTTTACATTAAGGATCTATCATAAACACTTAGACACATAAGAGATAACAATCAATATTGTGGAAAAGAGATTCATGCTCAATAGAAGTCGTAGCGGGTAAAATAACATTATTATTTTTTTTGGAACTGGTTCAAAATAGAGTTAATATTCTATTGAATCAGTTTCATGTAGACTTCCTCCTTTGTATTATTATGTCTTCTACACGACAACTAGTCTGACATAGGGGGACTAATTCTTAATTATGATAGGCTTCTTTATAAGCTTGTATATAGTGGTTTTGTAAGTAGAGAGTCTTTACTAGTGTTGATATTCTATTGCTTACATTACTGGTAAGATGACAACTGATGTTGCTAGCAACATTTGATGTTATTGTTTTAGTATATGTTTTATCATGCTATTATTATGTTATGGAAGATGATATTGTGAATACTATTACTGCTAAATCAAGCCGCATTTTTTTCGGAAGAATCCCGTTAAAGAGATAGATACAACTATAGAAGATTTGGCTGTAAAAATTAATATTAATCATGATAGTGCATTTATTGAAATAATAGGTAGTAAAAAGGTTGAAAAGTTAAAAAAGCTTATGTTTGATATATTCTCGTTATTTTTTTATATTTAGGAGGATATCCTTAAATAGAAACAATAAAGGTAAATGGAGAAGATTTAGATTTAGCTAATGTGCTAGTCAAATATAACACACATAAAGCTTTTAGAAAAGAATCGATGTCTTTATGTAATATTAATAATGACACTATTAATGAAACAGTTCTTAAAAATTATAGACAGGTAAAACAACTACCAATATATACTTTGTAATATTTACTGTCTGGAGATTACAGTAGTGTGTTAACAAATCACAAAATAAGTCTAATGTTACATGTGATTGAAGGGCTAGTTGGTGATATTCTTACATCTTGTGATAAAAAGAGACTAAAAGTAGAAATTAATGAATAAACCTAGATTGCAAGAATAAGTTAGCAAAGAAATCGAAAATAAAAATGAAGAAAAATGCAGAGAAGAATTAGAGAAACTGCTGAAGAATAAAGACTTTCCCGGTAATTATATGACATTAACTTATTACATATGTAATAAGTACTTTTTTTATTATCATGATAAATATGACTTTGGCATTTTACCTATATTGAGGGTTGATAAAATGAAGTTTTTAAGGGTATTATTTGATACAAGAAATTGGTACTCCCATTATCTAGATGATCAAAAGAGGCCAAATGAGCTTACTGAAGGTAATGAAATACTAATATATGTTTATATTATTAGTCACGTAATAAGAGCTTTTACTACGGACCATATAGAAGTAGCTTTTAATGTAGATAGACAAGTGGAGTACTACTACGTATTATATGATTGGGTTAATAATGAAATATTAAAGAAATAATACCCATTAAAATCTGAGACATATCAAATTAATAAAAGCATAGAACTCATAGAAGAACACTTTTTAAACTTAGAAAAAGCAGAGAATATCTTAAAGCAATCATAACTTAATATTGTATTAGAAATATATTCAAAAATTATAGATAACTATTTATTTACTGGTAAATAGTTATCTATGTTTTAAATTGCTTACCTATTGATTAGAAAGACTATTAATCTAATATGATAGATAAAACTTCTAAGAGATACTCAAAGAGTAGTAAAGGAATTTTATTATCTTTATAGAATTAGTAAATAATGTAATATCAAGATATTTGGAAGTATTTATAAAGAAATGATCACACAACTTCCAAGTAACTTGATATAATAATACTAAGTATCTAATTTTTTGGAGGGACTAAATTGAAATACACACAAAATCAGATCAATCAAAAACTATGGGGAGCATGTGACACTTTTAGAGGGACAATAGGTTCAGACAAATACAAAGACTATATTCTTGCTATGCTCTTTATAAAATACTTGTCCGATAGACATAACTTATTAGTAGATAATTTAAAAGAGCAGTATGGTGATGATAAAGAAATGATAGAGTTTGAACTGTCAACTGATAGATTCAAGTTGAGTGATGAGTGTAGATTTGAATATATTTACAAAAGAAGAAATGAAGAAAATATTGGAGAAATAATTAACAAGGCTTTGCAAAAAATTGAAGAAGAAAACTCTGACAAACTAGAAGGAGTATTTTCTGATGTGGACTTTAATAGTGAAGCAACTTTAGGAACATCAAAACAAAGGAATGGTCTACTAAGACAACTACTAGAAGATTTTAATAATGACGTGTTAGACTTCAAATGTCATATAGATGCTAAAGATGATGTTATAGGTAATGCATATATCTACCTAATAACTCAATTTGCTTCTGATGCAGGAAGAAAAGGTGGAGAGTTCTTTACACCTAATGAAGTCTCTGACCTGATAGCAAAGCTAGTTGCTCCTGAAGATAGATCCAGCATATATGAGAGAATCATTCAGAAATTGATACAATTTAATGAACCTCAAATTTGCTGCGCGTAGGGGTATGCATAGTGAAATAGGGTATGCAATTTAGAAACCGGGATTGACCGGTTATTTTTATATAGAATTAAATCAAAAATTGGCAGTTTTACATTATAATTACTTTAAAAGAGGTGGTAATGTGAATATAATCAGCGAATTCGATAGAACTATTTTAGACGTGTCAACTATTTTAGGTAGGCCTATAGAAAAACATAAATACAGAATAATTGATAGAGGTGTTCCCCACCAACCGAAGGTTCTTCCAGTTCAAACGATGGGTGTCTACACATTTTGGTATGAAGGAGAATTTCTTAAAATTGGTAAAGCTGGCCCTAATAGCAATGCTAGATTTTTTAGCCAACATTACAACCCCAGGTCAGCAAGGAGTACATTGGCAGCCTCAATTTTACAAGATACAAGAATGCAGGGAAAAGGCCTCGATGAAGGTAACGTAGGGCAGTGGATAAAAAATAATTGTCGTAGAATTGATATACTATTAGATTCTGATTTAGGAATATTCTCGCTAGAGCTTATAGAAGCAGTACTGCACTATAAATATGAACCAGTTTATGAGGGGTTTTCTAATCAAAGATAGATTTTTAAGTTAACAACAAGAGCACTGGATAGAGAAGTCAATTCTATGTTTGGAGGTTAGGATATGGCACTGTTTATGATTAAGTATGGAAAAGAAGAGCATCTGAAACAAATTGTAGATGGTTCTCTTCGATTTGCTCCATCACAGACATATGTGAAAATGGAAGAGCTACTACACAACAAGGGACAAGGTGATCTTCTAGATGGGAAGATGAAAATAAGGTTTGAGAGCGCTAAAATGTATGATCCAGATACAAATGAACTAAAAGGAGAAATTCCAAATTGTGTGGCTACAATATCAATTCAGGATGTGAATGATATGCCTATATTTTGCATCTCTCATTATGGAGTTGATGATACAGAATGTTATAAAAACATTAGAAGTTACAAGATATCGCTCAGCCAGGACAAGTTAAACTGCATAAAACAGGATTTTAGTGAGGCGACACATGCTTTAATTATTCTTGAGCCAGATAAATTTATAGCCGGAGTACAAGCGATAAAAGGTCATCAGATAATACACGATCAAATACGTTATTATAATTATGACAGTAATTCACTTCAAATGTATATGTACTTAGCTACAGGTAATACGGAAGAGAAGTTTAATGAGAGGTTAACACTAACATATGAAAATAGATATCGGCATTTGTTGTGTAAAGATATAGATTTTGAAAAACAGCAAGAGTACCGATTTATAGTTTTAGATGACCTAATAACAAAACCTGTGTTTTATGATTATGAATTTTCTTCAGAATATGTTCTGGTTCCAATTGATGACTTAAAACACGAAATTACTATTGAATTGCCAAGCTCCTCACAGATATAATTTATCGATGAGGAGCTTGGCTTCAAAAGAAAGTCTTTAAACTTTTAATTCGGTACTATTTTTAAATGTAAATCTGATATCGTCTTTGGAATATACCGTGATGAACTCACTTAGACTGTGCCAGAGGAGTAGATCAAAGTCTGTGAGCAGTTTATCTTGCTTCTTGAGTTCGTCGAGGAAAGCAGCCATTGTTTGGCGTCTGGTCACTTTTTCCTTAATCTGCCTGGATACTTTTTCTAAATCTTCTTTGGTAGTGTCAAACCTCTGTACTAACCCATTGTATCTTCGTTGGTACTCTCTTTGGTCTAAGGCAACATTGGCATTTTCATTTATGCATTGCTGCATCAGCTCAGTGACAATCTCTATTTCATTTTGAAGCTCGGTCTGTTTGGCTTCTAAGGGACCAGTGTCATAAAGAACATCCTTCATGGACTCGAAATTTGCTATGATTTCATCCTTGTCTTCCAGGAGCTTATTAGCAGCCTTCACGAAGAGTTCTTTTATTGTATCTTCATCGAGGTGGGGAGTGGAGCATTTTTCCTGTCCGTTGAACTTGTGGTTGCATTGCCAGACTGTGCGTCGGTACTTGCTATTTGAGTGCCATACCTTTGAACCATACCAGCTTCCACATGCTCCACATTTTATCTTGCCAGAGAATATATGAACACCGCTGTGACGTTTGTTTGCAGGGTTTCTCTTTTCTAACTCGCTTTGGACCAGGTCGAAGACCGCTGGCTCAATAATCGCTTCATGGTTATTCTCAACATAGTATTGAGGGATTTCACCCTCGTTGGTTTTCTTCTTTTTGGTCAGAAAATCTACAGTGTAGCTTTTCTGTAAAAGCGCATCTCCTTTATATTTTTCATTTGTGAGGATGCGTTTGATGGTGCCTGCGTTCCATTTATCTTTCTTCGCGGGTGATAAAATGCCATCTGCTGTAAGCTGCTTGGCAATACCGTAAGGCGTCATGCCCTGTAGGAACATGCTGAAGATCCTCTGGATTATAACTGCTTCCTTAGGGTTCAAGACAAGGTTACCATCTTCACCTCGATCGTAACCGAGGAAGTGCCCAAAGGGAACCGTAACCTTCCCGTCTGCAAATCTCTTGCGCTGTCCCCATGTGACGTTCTCTGAAATGCTACGGCTTTCTTCCTGGGCAAGGGATGACATGATGGTGATTAGAAGTTCACCTTTAGAATCTAAGGTCCAGATATTTTCCTTCTCAAAATAGATCTCGATTCCTTTTTCTTTCAATTGGCGAACGGTGGTGAGGCTGTCTACTGTGTTCCTTGCAAATCGGCTGACTGACTTGGTAACGATGAGGTCAATCTTGCCGCTTAAGGCGTCCTGGATCATGCGCCTAAAGCCTTCACGCTTTTTGGTGTTGGTACCGGATATCCCTTCGTCGGTATAAACCTTCACGAACTCCCAATCTTCTCGACTTTTAATAAAATTGGTGTAATAATCGACCTGCGCCTCATAGCTTGTGAACTGTTCTTCGCTGTCGGTAGATACGCGAGCGTAGCCAGCTGTGCGGCGTTTTCTTTGCTCATTAATTGGCGTGGAAGAAAACTGCCTGAGAGTAGCAGGTATGGTTTTAACATTTTTAGCTGTCTTTGTTCTGCTCATGCTTTTTCCTCCATGCCTCTTTCATTTTTTCAGCTTGCCTTTTCTTTCTTTTCTCTGACCAGGCTGGTTGTCTGCGTTTAAACTGCCATTGCTTTGTGATCTTACTGCCATCCTTCAGCTGAAAGAGAAGCTCTGTGTTGGAAACAACAGTGATGCTATCAACTTTTTCTTTAAAAATACCTTCATCAAATTCTTTAATGGAAAGGACATCGCTAGATATTGTTTTTAACATGTTCTCTTCCAATCCGCTGTGGCCGCAATCTGTGTGAGGGGGACAGCGCCAATGGTGGGCCTTCTGACCACTTACTCGAGGGCTTGTGTTTCTGCGTAGGTTTTGCTCGCACTTACTGCAGTTGATTTTTCCGGTGAAACAAGTGATGTTTCCAGAGCTTCTTGGGTTCTTCTTGCTGTAGGCTGACTTTGCAGCGCGAGCTTCAGGTGTCCACCAATCCTTCCTGGCCGTGGATTTCCAATGTTGAGGAATAACCCTGCCGTCATGTAAATGAAAGATGAGTTCATCTGTTCCATTCACCACAACTTTTTCAACTTGATCCAGGAATACATCTTCATCAAATTCTTCTAGGCCGAGCACCTGGGCACAGACACCTTGGAGTATCTTCTCTGGGATGTTTTTGGCACTGCATTCTGACACGCCTTTACGGTCTTTAGTCTGGCAAGTCCAAATGTAATAAACATCACTTGAATGCTTGCTTTGTCTTTTGCCGCTGCGCCTATAGCTGACACCACAGTTTCCGCACTTTATCTTGCTTGTAAAGCAAGTGGTGTTGATAGATGGATTTGCGAAAACACCTAACTTTCTACGCCTTGCGATTTCAGCCTGTACCTTTTCATAAGTTTCTAGGTCAATTATGGCTTCGTGAGAATCTTCTACCCAGTACTGTGGGAGTTCTCCGTTGTTGGGCTTTAACTTGTGTGTGATATGGTCCTCAATAAAACCCTTTTGTAAAAGCATGTTACCGGTATACTTTTCATTCTTAAGGATCGCTCGAATTGATGTGTTTGAAAAGCGTCCTCCGGTATATGATTTGACACCCATTTCTTCCAGCTGCACTTCTGTTTGTTCGGCGGACATTCCCTTGAGGAAGTTATCATAAATCAGTTTTACAATCTTCGCTTCCTCCGGCTCAACAACAAACTGCTCTCCGTTCCAGCGGTAGCCATAAATACTAAATGAATTAGGCTTTCCTTTCTGGAAATTCCTTCGAATGGCCCATTTTACATTTTCACTTGTAGAGCGACTTTCTTCCTGGGCAAAGGAAGCGAGGATGGAGAGCATTAGCTCACCGTCGCCACTCATTGAATTGATGTTTTCTTTCTCGAACCTTACCTCAACTCCGATGTCTCGAAGGTGGCGTATTGTTTCCAGCAGGTCTACCGTATTTCTAGCAAATCGCGATATGGACTTGGTTAGTACAATATCGATCTTGCCTGCATCACAATCTTCCAGCAGTCTCTTGAACTCATCCCGGTTTTCAGTCGTGCCTGAAATCCCTTCGTCTGCATATACACCTGCATATTCCCATTCTCGATGAGTCTGGATGTATTTGCTATAAAAGCTGACTTGCGCTGAAAGAGAGTGTAATGTTCTGCCTTTTTCTTCGGAAACTCTGGCATAAGCAGCAACCTTTTTTCTTGTAGGCATTACCGGAGCGGAAGGTTCGATTCTATTGATTTTCCGCATAAACTCACTCCTTTCAACACTATACATCACTCTAAAAGGCTATGAAGTCAAGTTAATGTGAGAGAATAGTGTACCTAGTAATGGCCTGTATTTTTCAAGAAGATACTCATCGATTAAGGCAAATTCCTCCGGGGTAATTATGCTTTTTTCAAGCATGGATTTTGCAATAGAAAGACTTGATTGATATTGTTTTTCAGCTCTGAATTGATCGTCTGTCATAGTACATCACCGCCTTTGAAGCGGTCGTTTATATAGCAGTCATGAGAACAATACTTTCTCTTTGAATTGCCATAAGCGGTAAAGGAGCAACCGCAATAAGCGCAGGTGAAGGAGTAGATGGCTTTCTTATTAACCTTGTCCTGATTCGAGTTCCACCATGTAATACGACAATCTTGGTTACAGAATTTCAATTTCTTTTTTCCTGAGATCTGTATAAGCTCTTTACCGCAGTGTTTACAGTATTCCTTATCGGGAGTAACTGTAGCTGAGTGATTGGCCTTGATCCCTCCTAGCTTATTTCTTTGGCAGTGGGAAGTAACAGTACTTTTTGAAAGACCTAGGGCTTGAGCGATTGTTGCATACCCGAACCCTTTAGCCCTAAGGTCAGCTATTTGATTTTTTTGTTCTCCAGTCATTATTAATCCTCCAATCGGAGGGTAGAAATCCCTCTCACCATTCACAGGACAGAAGAGAGCATATTGAGTACTGAAAAATAAAAAAATGCCGCCAAGTGCAAGAGAAGCACCTAGCGGCAAAGACTCAGCTATTCAATTTTAATAAAGGCATCACTAAAGCCAGCAGCTTTAACTTTGGCCAGCATAGCATCCGCATTGGACTTGACGCTGTAAGCCCCGACCTGGACCCTGTAAAGCTTCTGAGGCGGGGGAGTGGAAGGAGTAGGAGCCGTCAGCAGCTTTTTAACATCAGCCCTGAAAGTATCCATACTCTTACCATGCCTAGAAAACCAGTGACGAGGATCTCCGTGATTGCTGGCGATTTTCTTCTGATAGCCCTCGTAGTGGCCAATGATGTCTTTCTCTGTCAGGTCATAGAGTTTACAAAGGTAAGCACAAAGCTCCGTGGCTTCTTTATAAACTGTATTGAAATAAGAGGCGTCGGACAGGTTGTCTTCGCAGATTTCAAATCCGATGTGACTGTTGTTGGCGTCACCACCTGCATGCCACCCTCTATGATCCCATGGCAGGGTCTGATAGGTAGCGACGGTTCCATTTTTAAGTTTTCCGATAAAGGCATGGACACAGACTTGTCTGCCACTTGGTCTATGCTGGTTCCAATGATTGTTGTACTGGTTTTCTCCCAAGATGCCATCATCTGGACCAACGTATCTACGTAGATATGGATTGTTAGCTCCGGTGCTGTGGACCATAATGCCCTTGGGCTTGATTTTTCTACCTGCTTTATAGCATTCATTTTCTGTAAAGATAAGTTTCTTTAGGTTCATAGTTTTTCCCTCCTACAATTTATTGCAATCTATAGATAAATAAAAACGCCACAGGCTTGGCCTATGACGCTTCTACTAGAATAGGTATTTTTGATCAGTTATGTCGTCTTCATTTAAATCTCTTGTCTCATTTTCTTTCCCGCAAACCGGGCATGTGCCATAATAATCTCTAAATGTTAAACTCCCTTCTAAGTGCATTAAATACTTCACTAAGATTAACGTCGCACCACAATGGCATTTAATTCTGGTCACTTTCATCCCCTCCAAAAACATTATGCGAAGGGGATGACATTTTATACAGCTAATCCAGTTTTCCTTCATCAAAAATCTGATCGCTGTTTTCATGCCAATAGAAGTCTAGAGTTTTGTGGCAGCATGGACATTCCTCTTGATAGTTCCTGATCACCATTTTGTCACTGAAGAGCAAATTGTAATTGATGACGCATAATGGTTCTTCGCAATAGCTACAATGAATAAATACCATTTGAACACCTCCATAACTTACATATGCAAAGAATGCTCAAATGGCAAAATCATTTATTACTTTGTTCCATCTTTATCTCCACCGTCTTTAAGTTGTTCCAAAACATCGCGGAGCTTTTCTGGAATAGGCAGTCCAAGTCTTGTGGCATTTTCAATAATGCTGATTCCTTCATTGGATAGGTAGAAGAAGATCACTGCCGTTCTGATAACACCACCATCACCTATGATGTTCTGATCAATGATGTGGGCAATGCCTACCAATGAAAAAATAACGACTTTCTTGAAGATGCCCCGAGCACCCACGTCACTGGATAAATGCTTCTCGATAATGGCGCACATGACACCAAGCAGATAGTCAATGACAACAAAGGCAATCAGGGCATATAAAAATCCATCGTAACCTCCGAGAAACCAGCCAAGCCAACCGCCAAGGCCAGCAATAGCCAGTTGAATATAAGTCCAAATGTCTCTCATTGTTTTTCCTCTCTTTCATGTAGATTTATATATAAAAAGACGCCCAGTTAAAGGCGTCATAATCTGATAGAAATGGGCTAAATTAGTAAGGTGCATAATAGACATAGCCGCTGGCTTTAGCATAGAAGCCATCTCCTGGAATGTACATGGCACCGTCAAATGTATCGTATTGGGACGTTGTGAACCCTGGCTGATGCAGGCATTCCCAGGTAACCCCATCAGAGGATACACAAAGACTGCTCTCTTTTAGAAGCGCAAACTTCCCCCAATCTGGCATCCACATGATGTTTCTAGGATTAGGAATATTGTTATTTGCCAGATCTCCTACCCAGGAAAGATTGGTCTCTGTAATCTGGGTGGCATTATCGTTCATCACGCAGAGCTTCACATAGTAGGTATAATCGCCACCCACATTGGTATAGTTGAACTTCATGACAAAGAGCACACCATTGATAGAGCGAATGAACATGTACCTTGTATCATTCACATCTTCAGGAATGGTTGTTCCCCAGCTTCCTGGACTTGATGTGCTGGCTCTGGCGATGGATTTGTCACCACCAACAACTCCTACAAAGTATCCTTTATGCTTGGTTAGGTATTTGAAGATAGGGACAGAGGTTCCATCGGAACCTACTAATGTCCAAGCTGTTCTCTCCTCAAGTGAATCAAAGCTATAATAAACCGGTGATTTATAGTACCACCAACTGACCACACCAGAGCCCCTGTCCATATCATAAGCACCACAGGTCATGGCATTTTGCGCTCCGGCGCAGTACCCAGCGTTATGCCAGGTGATACCGTCAAAGGATGCGATGATATTGGCGAGGCCCACGATCTTGGCGATAAATACACCATCTGCAGCATAAAGAATTTCTGGCTGTCCATGACTCCACCAAGGAACACTGACAACGGTCCATTGTTTAGTGGTCTTGTTCCAATAGGACATGTATGGAGTCTTTGCATAATAAACAGCTATCTGAGCGTTTCCGTTATCATAGACATTAATCTGTCTTTCACTTCCGTATTGGGTGTAGCCAAAATTGTTATAGTACTTCTTGGTCCAGTTTAAGGTAGGAATAGGAAGGACAATGCTGCCTCTACCACCAAAAGCAGTCCAGATGGCCAAGGTGTTATTAAAATTACGATCATAGCTCATGGGTTTCCTCCTTAAACTTTCTCAATGGCTGTAATTCTTCCACTGGAATCAGTGGAGTAGGAGTAGCTTCCAGTGGAGCCATCGGCATAGGTTACTTCAAAGGCTGCAGCATCAATCAGAAGTGAAGAGACCTCTTTAAGGAGAAGCTCTGAGAAAATATCTTCTAAGGTGATGCTGGTGATCCTGCCACTGGAATCAGTGGTGAAGCTGTACTCGGCATGATACTGGTGGGTATCACCTTTTTCCACTTCGTAGGTCACATTGATTTTGTTATCAACCACCGACAGCGTTTTTACTATGGTGTAGGATACGCCTAAGTCATATACCTGGCTTTGAAGATCATCCACGGAGCTTCCTACATTAGAAATAGAGTTTTCTATGCGATAGAAGGTATCAGAAATACTTGGCCTGTATCTTCCCACCTCAACGCGGATGTTGAATCTGTAGAATGGATTATATTCAAGAGAGATGATCCTGGTTTTCACATTGATTCCTAATGGATTGAAGATGATGTGAACATTATCACCAACAGCCAAATCCATCAGTTTGAAAAAGGAAATGTCATAGGATGATGCATTCTCCCTGGAATCATGGGATACAGCCACGTTTGTAACATTCTTTGAACCCATCACCGGGATATAATCATTGGAGCCTCTATGGCTACGAATGTTAATGCTATAGCCATCGTACTGGATTTCACCACCCAAAATAGCAATGAACTGCATAAGGGCAGCTCGCCTTGAAACCTTCTGGTTGATTTTCATCGTGACGCTCTCTGTAAAATCCACAATCCCAGCTGAAAAGGGAGTGCCTGCAAGGAGCTGGGATAATCCTGTAGCTGGATCTCCCGTAAAATCAAACTCAGTGATGTTATACATATCGTGGTTGAGCAGGTAGGACACATGCTCACAAAGAACAGAGCAGACCGGCAGGCTCCCTTGAATTGATTTACTGATTTGGACCAGTTCAAAATACTGATTATCTAGTTTTGCAATTTGCTTTGTTTTTAAAGCCAATGCAGACTTCGCCATAACAGTAAATGAGAGGGTAAATTCACCCTCTAAGGTTTCTCTAATGTTTGAGCTGATGACTTTCTTAACGGACTGAATCATGGTTGCTCCTGCGTAAATTTCAATCAAGGGACCGCCTCCTTTCTATTAACTTCCTGCCACACCAAGGTTTCTAACTGTGACGGTGTTTTGGTTCCACTGAAGTTGTGCAATAACTCTTGTTAGAATATTACCGTCAATGGTAAGAGGGATAGTTACATCAAAGACTGCTCCGTCAGAGCCACCGAGACTTCCTGTTACTTGAGAGTTCAGGTCCAAATCAAAGTCTGTAGGAATAGCGCCCTGCATATCTTTTTCCACATCACCCATGGCTTTTTCGAAGCCCTCTCCAATACCTTCACCCATGTTGGAACCAATGCCTGCAAATACCTTTGAAGGAGATCTAATACCAAGAACCTTCTTAACGCCACCAACGATCCCGTTGACCATGTTTTTTACTTTTTCTCCAAGCCAACCAATCATCGATGCAATACCGTCCCATAAACCTCTGGCGATATTTCTTCCCACTTCTAGTATGGATGGAATCCCACGGGCTAGTCCGGTGACAATAGACATGATGATCTGAGGCAGTTGAGCCACGATCTGAGGAATGGCACGAATAAGTCCCATACCAAGCTGAATGGTCAGCTGAACCCCCATTTCAATGAGCTTTGGTAGGTTACTGGTGATGAAGGTAATGATGCTGTTAATAATCTGAGGTAAGGACTGAATCAGTGTTGGCAGAGAGTTTAAAAGTCCCATAGCCAAGCCGCTGATAATCTGAAATGCTGCATCTAGTACCAAGTCCAGATTGTTGATTAAGGTGGTAGCGATCAGAATAACCGCTTCTACAATGGATGGAATAAGTTCCGGCAGCGCATCTCCAAGTCCAGTAGCTAAAGTTACAATCATCACTAGCGCCGCTTCCACCAGGGCAGGAAGATTGGTAATAATCCCATCCACCAATGTTAGAACAAGCTGCAAAGCACCGTCTGTAATTTGAGGTAAGGCTTCGATAAGGCCACCTACAATGGTCATGATGATATTCGTTGCCGCTTCAATAAGTGTGGGAAGATTATCTAAAATCCCACTGACAAGAGCGAGAATCAAATCAGGTGCAACTTCTGCAATGGCCGCAATAAGTCCAGTAACCACATCCAGAATTTGAGGAAGGATGACAGCAATCTGTTCAACCGTCTGCCTAGCTCCTTCTTTTAACTGCTCAGCAGCTCCTTCTTGACCAGTGATGAGGCCCGTCAAACCATCTAAAATCATGGTAAAGCCAGGGAGGAGCTGTGAGGTGATATTGTTTTTCACCCCGGCAAAGGAGCGGGTGAGATTGTCCATGGCATCTGTGTAGTTCACCGCAGCATCCACAGATTCATCACTCATGACTAGCCCGAGCTCACTTGCTTTGTTTTTTAGAGTATCGGTGCTTTCAGCAGTTTGATTCAAAAGTGCACCAAGCTCAACCGAGGATGTTCCCAGTAGGTCATTGGCAATGGCCGCTTTTTCACCTTCATCAGAGATGCCTTGTAGACCTTTAATGGTCATCTCAAAGACTTCTTCTCGGGATTTGCCCTCAAGGTCCGCCATTGAAATTCCTAGTCGCTGAAACTTCTCAGTGGCTGAAGAACTACCATTGATGGCATCGTCCACGGTGTTATTAAGCTTCTTCATCCCGTTTTCTAAGGATGAAATACTGGCACCGTTTTGGGAAAGGACATAGTCCCACTCTTGATAACCCTGCCTGGAAAGACCAATCCTTTGGCTGGCCTTATCGATCTCATCCCCTGCGGCGGCAGCATCATTAGCCATATCAAAGAGCTTTTTACCTGCGGTGACAGCAGCAGTTCCAATGGCAGCCATGGCAACGCCTATCCCGGCAGCCACACCTTTCATAACTGAACCGAGCTTTTCAAACTTACCACCTGAATCATCTGCCACTTTTGCAGAGTCTTTGATTTCATCCCCAAACTTGTCCGCTTCTTTACCTGCATCATCAAACCCATCACTGGCTGCATCCAGAGCCTTGTTGTTGTCATCCAGCTCTTTTTCCATTTTGTTTAGGTCTGCATTTGCATTGTTCAGCTGGATCTGCCAGGCTTTTGTTCGCTTGTCATTTTCCCCAAAGGATTCAGCAGCATTTTTCAGTGCAGCTTCAAGGGTGGATACTTTGTTTTTCTGAGCGTCGATCTCTTTATTTAAAACTTCATTTCTTGCTGTAATCGCCTTGATTGATTTATCTTGCTTATCAAACTGTGAGGTGACCAGATTCATTTCAGAACCCAGCACCTTGAATGTTTGATTGATATCACGAAGAGAGCTCTTAAATTCCTTTTCACCCTCAACACCGATTTTCAGGCCGAAGTCCGACATAGCGTTCACCTCCTTTGGGGCATAAAAAATGACACCGCCTAAGGTGCCACTCTAAATGATTTTGTTATAGAAATTCCGGTATTATCTCGTCGATGTAGCGCTCTTGTTTCGGTTTCGATATTCCGGTAAATTGCTTGTGGCATTCCCAAAGGTCCATTAAATAGCCAATGGGCATAAGCCACACTTCATCTTCTAAACGTCTTAAATGGACTGTTCCAAAGTAGATAAGTCG
>Ga0334898_1002255_pt1 | contig 18259 bp, 8 predicted proteins | sample GraSluR3_MG_10_FD_207228 | JGI IMG/M metagenome (GOLD analysis project Ga0334898, IMG submission 207228) | Sludge microbial communities from methane-producing bioreactor in Wageningen University, Netherlands - Granular Sludge_3_08-R3 | ecosystem: Engineered > Bioreactor > Anaerobic > Unclassified... | reverse complement strand
ACCACAGTACATTTTTATTGGTAGCATTTGCCGGCAAAACAGTAGCCGTCAGCTGGAACTGATTTCCTTCCTCAATGCTGTAAGAAGTATGGTTCAGGGTAACCCCGGTAACCGGAACAACCGGGTCTATTACGGTTACACTGGAGGATGCAGTAAATCCACCGTCCACCGAAGTTGCCGTAATAACCGCACTACCGGGGGAAACTGCTGTTACCACTCCGGTTATGCTGACGGTAGCCACAGCGCCGTTGCTGCTGCTCCATGCAACGCTTTTGTTGGTGGCGTCTGCCGGTTCAATCACGGCCTCAACCTGTCCGGTTTGTCCGGTAATCAGTGCCAGTGAAGTTGGGTTAACTGAAATTCCTGTTACGGGAACCGTTACGGTAACCGAAGCCGTTGCTGTAAACCCGCCGTCCTGGGTTGTTGCTGTAATGGTAGATGAACCACCGCCCACGCCTGTTACTTCACCTTTTTCATTTACTGTAGCCACACCGGTATTGCTGCTGCTCCAGGTAACATTTTTATTGGTTGCATTTTCGGGTAACACATTGGCAGCAATAACGCCCGTTTCTCCCAAAATCAGTGAAATCGAAGTCGGATTGAGTGAAATCCCTGTAACTGCCACCGAAGCATAAGTGACTGTAATTGTACAGGTTGCAGTAAATCCACCGTCTTCGGTGGTTGCAGTAACCACAGCTGTTCCCACAGCCACGGCAGTGACCAAACCCGTCTGGCTGACGGTAGCCACAGCTTCGTTACTGCTGCTCCATGCGGTATTTTTATTTGTAGCGTTGGCAGGTGCCGTGATAGCGGTAAGCTGAGCTGTATTGCCTTCCACAATCCCCAGTGTGGTGTTGTTGAGAAAAACTCCTGTAACCGGAACAACAGCTTCGGTAACAGTTACGATACAGGTGGCAGTGAGCCCGCCGTCTTCTGTAGTTGCCGTAATTGTAACCACACCGGGTTCCATGGCATTAACCAGACCTGTACTGCTGACCAGCACAGCAGATTCATCGCCCGACGACCACAGTACATTTTTATTGGTAGCATTTGCCGGCAAAACAGTAGCCGTCAGCTGGAACTGATTCCCTTCCTCAATGCTGTAAGAAGTATGGTTCAGGGTAACCCCGGTAACCGGAACAACCGGGTCGGTAACTGTTACACTGGAGGATGCAGTAAATCCTCCGTCCACCGAAGTTGCCGTAATAACTACAGTTCCGGGAGAAACCGCAGTAACCACTCCGGTTATGCTGACGGTAGCCACAGCCCCGTTGCTGCTGCTCCATGCAACGCTTTTGTTGGTTGCATTTGCCGGAGTAATCACAGCCTCAACCTGTCCGGTTTGACCGGTAGTCAGTGCCAGTGAAGTTGGGTTAACTGAAATTCCTGTTACGGGAACCGTTACGGTAACCGCAGCCGTTGCTGTAAACTCGCCGTCCTGGGTTGTTGCTGTAATGGTAGCCGAACCACCGCCCACGCCTGTCACTTCACCTTTTTCATTGACCGTAGCCACAGCCACATTGCTGCTGCTCCAGGTAACATTTTTGTTGGTGGCATTTTCAGGTACCACGTTGGCAGCAATAACACCCGTATCTCCCAAAATCAGAGAAAGCGAAGTTGGGCTGAGTGAAATCCCGGTAACCGGCACCGAAGCGGAAGTGACTGTAATTGAACAGGTGGCAGTAAATCCACCGTCTTCGGTGGTTGCAGTAACCACAGCGGTACCCACAGCCACGGCAGTGACCACACCCGTCTGGCTGACGGTAGCCACAGCTTCGTTGCTGCTGGTCCATGCAGTATTTTTATTTGTAGCGTCAACCGGTGCTACGATAGCGGTAAGCTGAGCTGTATTGCCTTCCACAATCCCCAGTGTGGTGTTGTTGAGAGAAACTCCTGTAACCGGAACAACAGCTTCGGTAACCGTTACTATGCAGGTAGCGGTAACTCCGCTATCCACAGAGGTTACGGTAATGATTGCACTTCCGGGCGAAACTGCGGTTACCACGCCGGTTGAATCAACAGTTGACACACCGGTGTTGCTGCTGTTCCACGAAACGGTTTTATTTATAGCGTCATTGGGTATAATTGTGGCGAGCAGCTGGGCTTTTTCTCCAACAGTAATGGTTAATTCCGAATAATTCAGAACTATCTCCTTCACATTTTCAGTTATTTTAAGAACTGCAACTGAGCAGGAATCTGACCGGCCGCTTTCCACAGATGTTGCAGTAATTATTGTGTTCCCGGCAAAAACTGCAGTAACCTTCCCGGTTTGTGTTACAGAGGCCACTGATGTTTCAGAAGATCGCCAGGATACCACCTTGTTGGTTGCCTCTTCAGGAAGAATCTGAACAGTCAGTACAGTAGTATCGCCTTCAGAGATACTTAGAGATGAATTACTTAGAATCACATCGCTGACAGAAATAACAGAAGCATCAAATTCATCAGGCTCATATTCATCACCACAGGCAAAAAACAGAATAAGGCCCATGCTTGCGATAATTGTCAGGTACAAAAAAAGTGTTCGTTTCATCTCAATTTATTTTTAGTTCATAAAGGCGACTATTGCATTGTTTCAATGAAAAAACCAGGAACAGAAATACATTGTCAAGTTACATTGAATTTCAGGCTTGCGCCAGAAGTTAAATACCTCAAAACGTTTGAGGTAAAAACCCTATATTTCTTTTGGGGAGAATGGTACTAAAAATGACCGGGCAGTGATGGAGGCTTCCGGCCATTTTTAAGTAACTGGTAGTTGTTTTTCTGGTTGGATTTATTTAATGTTGGCGCAATCAACCGGGGTAAAGTCGCCTGCCCCATCGTATTTCAGGGGTTGAAACTGGCCGCTGGTATAATCCTGCTGAAAGGTAACAAGTCTATAGATGCCACATTGTCCGTCACTTGTTTTTACAGCTATTGCAGCCCGGATATACCGATGAAGTACAGCCCCGGTAATTTCATGCCTGCGTATAGTCCAGTCGGGATCGACAATGGCAATTTTCAACGTTTCCTTTGCTTTTATCCTTCCTGTTTTCCAGTCGTTTGAGTTTTTGAAAGCGGTCAGCATTTGTGCTTCGGTTTCTTTGTCGTTCATTTTTGCAACAGGCATTGTTGCGCTTGCAGCAGCGCCACGATCGGCAGCCGCAATAATCTGGTCGCGAATGTCTTTATAAACAGAAAAATCATTCCCCTCAATGGTAAATTCACCCGTTATCACCGGCTGGTAGTTCAGGTGCATTTTTAATGAAACGGTGTGCTTGCCTGACGGCCATTGCCTCATATCATCCGCTACACGTATGGGGCCATCGCAAGCTGGAGGGTTGGGGTACTTTTTAAATTTGAAATCGGGATTTGTATAAGATTCAATCACGGTTTCCGGATTAGCAACAAATTCAAAGGCGATGTAGTTCCTTTGAACAGCATCGGCGCTTAAGGTGCCGGTTGTGGTATTGCTGAAATCCTCACCCATTTCATAAGAAATCATTATTTCGAGTTTATACGGGTCATCCTGATGGGCCATTTCCGAAACTGATTTCGGGAAAAGTGCCAGTCCATAGATGTAATCTCCGGCCACAAACGACCGGGTCAGATTTTGCGGATTAAGCGGATTGATGGGTGTTTTTGAGAATACAATGGTGTTTTCACCGGGATTCGCTGCATTCATAACGATGTCTGCCAGCTCTGGTGAATTGGTGTTTTGCTCCGTTATTTCATTTACCATATCAACCACACCCTGTTTGTCCTGTGGTTGGATTACTGATTCTTTAACTGATCGAACCAACCCTTTTGGAGATGGGATTTGAGCAAACAGTGCCGGAGTTAATTGAAATGCAGCCAGTAGTACTGCAGTTTTTTTAATTGTTGTTTTCATAATTCTTTTAATTGGTGAGTAAATGGTATTATTTATCTGATTCATTTTGTATAATTTTTTCAATTTCGAGGATATCGGGGTGAAAACGTATATCCGGAGGTAACACATTCATTATCTTGTTCAGGTTTTCTTTCGAGGCTTTTATGTTTCCTCTTGAAATACAAGCCCTAAGCAAATCGACCTGTGCTTTAATTTTTATTGGCAAAGGTTTTTTTTCATCGTTCAGTCTCGCATATTCAGGTAAGGATACCATCTGGTATAAAATTGCCAGCTGCTTGTCAATTAACTGAATGTCATTGCTGTTGTCGGTGGTTGATTTTAGTTTTTTTACCATTTTCAGAGCTGATGCTGTGAGATCGCGACAGGCAGGTATATCACCCTGCAGAAATTTGGTGTTCGCCCTTAACAGAAGGTTGGCAGCGTCTGATATGGTATCTTTTTTCTTCGTCATCACTGTATTCATCCTGATTTTATTCGTAAAACAGCAATGTTTGGCAACCATCGTAATAAAAGGCAGATGGTTTGCACAATTTGCTGAAGCAAGTTAAGGCTGAATTTTAAAGTCTGCCAGAAGTAATAAACCTCAAATCTGCTAAGTTTATTTACTTATCCCTTTTTAAGGGATATGCACACTGGATGTTAATAATCAGTCGGATAAGATTACAGATTAAGCTTTTTAGGGGTTTGCTGTGGCAGGTGTTAAAGATGAATCAGGTGATTTTTTATGGCATAGCGGAGCAGTTCAATGGTGTTTTTCAGTTCGAGTTTACTGAGAATATTGTTTTTGTGGTTTTCAACCGTTCGGGGGCTGATAAACAATCGTTCACCAATCTCCTTAAAACATAAACCTTCGGCAAGAAGGGCAATTATTTCTTTTTCGCGATCTGTAATTTTGGGTTCTTTGTTCGATTTATGCTCCTGCAGACGGCGGGTATAACTTTTGTATATAATTCCGGCTATGTTTTGCCCGAAGTAGGGTTCATGGTTATAAACCGCTTCTATGGCCATAATCAGTTCGTTTTCGGAAGAGTTTTTATGTAAAAAGCCAATGGCTCCCCTCGAAACAGCCTCACAAACTGTTTCTTCATCCATTTCAGAAGAAAGAATAAGTATCCGGGCCTCAGGCGCCAGCTTTAACAGGTCGGGTATAACATCCAGACCCGATTCTCCGGGCATGATGAGATCCAGAAGAATCAAATCGGGTTTCGTTTCTTTGACCAATTTTTTTAACTGGGTTCCGTTGGATGCTTCTCCGACTACCTGTATTTTTTTTTGAGTAAGCAACAGCGCTTTAATTCCATCCCTTACTATTTTGTGATCATCAGCAATAACAATCTTAATCATAATTGTGTGATTTCTGTAAATCGCTAACAAAATAGGAATATTTTATAAGAATTTGAATGGTGTAAAGCAGATTTGGTTGTAATTTATCGATTTTTGGAAGAAAATATTAATCTATTCGAATATTTGCCTTAATGTTATTCAAAAAATGTCATATATTTATCCAGCGTGTATTTCGATATAAATTTCCTGCTGAATTAAGTTAATTAAGTTTCAGATACATAATGTCTCTAATGGATAAACAGTACACATACCTCATTTGGTTGTTTTTCCTGCTTCCATACGAAGTAATGGCCGAAAGTATTGAGCAATTACACAAGCGACTTGAGCAGGCGCGGGAGGAAGAAAAATCCCGCTTATACCATGATCTCGCCGAAGCTTATTATTATCAGGATAGCCTGGTACAGTCGGCTGCGTATTATTTGCATGCCGCAGAGCAGGAGCTGAAAAAGGAAGATCCGGACTACCAGCTGGTATGTGAATCATTTGGAAATGCCGGCTATGTTTCAAATCAGTTAGATCGATACCAGGAGGCCTTAAAATACTCGAAGCTTTGTTACGATTATGCGGTTATTGGTAATATTCCAAGGGAAATGAGCGCCAGCCTGGTAAACAAGGGTGTTGCATGGTTTAATCTTGGTGATTACGAAAAATCGGCTTCAGCTTATTTGGAGGCGATTGAAATCGATAAAAAAGGCAAAGACACTTTCGGACTCAGCGTGAATTACAACAATCTTGGAAAAGTTTTTGAAATTTGGGAAGATTACAGCCAGGCGCTTGATTATTACCGAAGAAGCCTTGAGTTGAGTGAATTACAAAATGATTCCTTGCGGATTGCCATACGGTTAAGTAGTGTTGGAATGGCCTACCGGGGTATGAAAGATTACGAAAAGGCCCTTGCATACCTAAACCGGTCTGTTTCCATCGAAAGTGCATTGGGGCTGGATAACCGTCTGGCTATACGATACAGCAACATTGGTTCGGTTTATCAGGATACAGAAGAATTCCGGAAAGCCGCTGATTATTACAACCAGGCCATTGCCATTTTTAGGGCGAATTCAAATTTAAGATCGCTTGCCATCACCCTAAACCAGCAGGGAAATCTTTACCTGGCTACCGGAGATTATGATAATGCGTTTGATCCGTTAAACGAGAGTCTCCAAATTGCTCAGGAAACGGAAAACCTGCAGTTGGTGATGAAAAACAACGGAGACCTGGCAAGAGCTTATGAGCAAACGGGAGACTACCAAAATGCCCTGATGGTAATGCAACAATACTATCAGTTAAAGGATTCTCTTTTTAATGAAGCGAGTAAAAAAGCCCTTGAAGAGTTGCGCATTATCAATGAACTGGATAAATCGGAGGTAGAAATTGAACTCCTGAAACAGGAACGGGAATTACAAAATTTTATGCTCAGGCGTGCACGGTTTGAAAAGGCAGGCATTCTTGCCTTTGGGCTGATTGCCCTGGTGTTTCTGGTGATTATATCCAGGCTGTACCGCCAAAAATCGAGAGTTACAAACGACTTGCAAAACCTTAATGCTGCCAAGGATAAATTTTTCACTATCATTTCACATGATATGAAAAATCCGGTTTCTGCATTTCGCAACATTTCGGTCGGATTGCTGAATGCGCTTCCCGGATTGAATAAGGAAGAGATTAAACCATACATCGTTGAACTTCAAAAGTCGGCCGGCCAACTGAATGAACTGTTGCAAAATTTGCTGCATTGGGCCCAATCGCAGGCAAATATTCACCGGAGCCATCATCAGGAAATCAATCCGGAAGAAATGGTGCAAAAAGCGCTGGAGTCACATCAATCGTTCATTCAACAGAAAAATATAAATGTTCGGACTTCCGTTGGGGCAACTGAGAAGTTGACTGCCGATAATAACCTGGTCTTAACCGTTCTGCGAAATTTAATTTCAAATGCGGTCAGGTATTCCGACGAGGGCAGCGAAATTTCAGTTTCTTACAGAGCGAACGGCACACAAGAGGCCATTTTCCGTGTTTCCGATACCGGTCCCGGCATGTCGGAAAACGAAATTCAAAAACTTTTCAGGATCGATATTGACCCCAAAACCATTGGCAGTGATGCCGTAATTGAAAAAGGCAAAGGTTCGGGCCTGGGCCTGATTCTTTGTCACGAACTGCTCCAAAAGGCAGGGGGCAAAATTTGGGTAACCTCCTCCCCAAATAAGGGGAGTACCTTTAGCTTTTCATTGCCGGTAATCCGATAATAAGCCTGTACCTTATAACTTCCTTTCAGGCACCTGGGTACTATCTGCGCCTCCTTTTTCATACACTTAGCTGCTATTGTGTGATTTCCCCTATTTAAATTAGGGTTAAATGCTGATTGCCTCAGGCCGCTTATTCATGTAGCTTGTTGAAAAATCGGGAATGCAATGGATTTAAACAGGTGTATGTTGGTTAATGTATTGTTTTTTAGCGGTTTGTTTGGTTTTGGGGAGTCTGTGTTTTGTTGCAAAACAGATCAATCACCCGAAAAAAAAATCAAACCCAAAGGCTTTTTCGTTTCTGGTTGTTCACGCAATGCTGAAAATGTGCTTCTTCCAACCGGTGCCAGGCACTCAAAACAATGCGGTTTTAAACCTAATTAATGATAGGATGGAGGCAAATGGTAGAAATATAGGATCTCACCCCATTGACCAGGTGGTAGCAATGCTGCAGAAGAATTCTTCTTTGCCGGAAAACGATACGACCCTGCTGCTTGAAACCTACCGGGCCTGGGAAGCCCTGATGGCATCCTGTTACCATGAAGTGCTGGAGCTGTGCGCAACCGATTGCCGGAGTCTGGTGGAGGAATCCCAGAGAAACTGGCTTAAATACAGGGATGTGGAATATGACTGCCTGGATAAGATTTGCTCTTTTCAGGTGAGTCTGGACAATCTGCAAATGGCAGAGCAGGGTAAAAATGACCTCATCCGGTCACGGGCATTGCAATTATATGAATACCGTAATATTCTCAGAAATTACAGAGGAATTCAACCTGACAAGTAACTGAAAACCATGAAAAAATCAATTTTACTCTTGCTGTTAGCGCTGGCCTTTGCAACGAATTCGTTGCAAGGGCAGGATTTTTCGCAGTTAAGAAGTTCCGATCCGCTGAAAATTACCGGCAGTATAGGTACGCAAAATACCTTTTTTACCTCGTCAAACGGGTTGGGGTACCGCAGTCCGTTTTCCAACAACCTGTTTATGAACCTCAACTTTTCGGTGTATGGTTTCGATGTGCCACTGGCTTTTTATTATGCCAACAACAACAGCGGGTTTACGCATCCGTTTGTGCAGTTTGGCATGAGCCCGAGGTATAAGGCATTGCAGTTACATTTAGGTTATCGCAGCATGAATTTCTCTTCCTATACGTACAGTGGATTAAACTTTTTGGGAGCAGGACTGGAATACAACTGGAAAATTATCCGCATTGGGGTGTTTGCAGGCACACTCAACCAGGCCGTCAGCGACGATCCTTTGCTTCCCTCGCCCCGCATGCCAATGTATAAAAGGAATGCTGTGGGGGCGAAAGTAGGCATTGGCAGTGCAAATAATTATCTGGATGTAATTGTTTTTAAAGCGAAAGACGATACAAATTCTGTGCTTCCATCCTGGAGGCAACAATTGGCAGGTCTGGAAAACCTCGTTGTGGGAACTAGTGCCCGTGTGAGCATTGGCAATTTTCTGGTGATAAGTTCCGACATAGCCGGTAGCGTCTTCAGTAACGATATACACGCCATGCAGCTTCAAGCAGAAGAACTCGATCCGTATGTCAGCTATTTCACCCCCCGGTTTAGTACCACCCTTCGGTATGCCGGCGATGTAAAGGCAAATCTGAGGTTGGGTAATTATAACCTGCTTACCACTTACCGGTATATTCAACCCGATTATTATTCGCTGGGAACCAGTTTTTTTAATCATAACCTGCAAAGTCTGGGAGTGAATCTTAACACACTGTTTTTTAAAAACCGGCTTGTTGTGGGACTGTCGGCACACGGGCAGGAGGACAACGTATCGAAACGGCAGCTTTACACCAATCGCGCCATGGTATATAACGCCAATGTAACGGCCCGGTTAACCCAAAATTTTAACCTTACCGCATCGTACAACGGTTTTAACCAAAATCAAACCGACGGGCGGGCTGTCATCACCGACTCGGTGCGCATTGACAGACTCATGCACAACTTTACCCTGGCGCCATCGCTCAACATCGTTAAAGGAAATTTAGCCCACGGGTACTCCGGCAACCTTAATCTGAGCGTCAACAAAAACCAGAACCCACAGGTACAGGATTTCGGCGATATAAACACCCTGGCTGCCGGCCTGGGTTACAACCTGACGATAAACGACAGGAACCTGAATGTAATGGCCAGTTGGAACCTGCAAAATTCCTCATCCGAATTCCATAAATTCAATTCCAATAATCTTGGATTGGGTGTTACCAAAAGATTGCTGCCCGAAGGCAACCTGAACGTTTCTCTCAACAGTAACCTCTCATTCAGCAATGTAAACGAAGAGATGAAAGGATTGTCGGTAATGACTTCGGCAGGCGCCGCATATACCTATAATCAAAAACATTCGGCCAATTTAAGGCTGAACCTGACCAATATCAACAACCACAACCGCGAAGGACTTTACAGCGTTAGCGGCACCGACATGACCATTGGGGTAGGATACACTTACACTTTTGCTCCTTTGCAGGTTCGTTCCTCAGCATTCGCACCCTTGCACAAATAGGAAATGATTTAAATGTAAAAATACGGATGAAAATGAAAATCAACGATATGAAAGCCAGAATATTCGCAAGCCTGCTTGCAGCATTTTTACTGCTGCTGAATTTTGCATCAGCGCAACCATTGCAGATTACTGCGGCTGCATTGCCACCTTTCCCGCCGCAGGCTGGCACCTATTTCGACAATCCCGCCCGTTTCTTTAATGTGGCCATTACCAACACTTCGCCCAACAATGTGACATTTTGGGTGGGTATGCGTATCGAAATGACCTTTCCCGACCGGATTGTACTGGAAACGCCGCTGAATATGCCGCCTTACCGTCCGCTCACAATTGGCGGATATCAAACCATCGTACTCGACCAGATGATGTTCAGACAGTTGTTGGGCCATCTGGAGCTTCATAATCTGCTCACCCGCGGAATTCGTCTCAGCCGGTTCGAGTCGGGCGAAGGCAACCTGATGCCTGAGGGGAATTACACAGCCAGCATTACAGCTTATGAATACAATCCCAATGCCGGAACGCCCATCCTGGCCTCCGCACCCGGCAACACCCATTTTACCATTTGCTATTCGGCATCGTCTCCTGAATTTATAACTCCTGTGGCCTGTTTGGATTTAAGCGGTGATGTGGTTGAGCCCATCAATCCGCTGCTTATTTCCTGGCGACCGCCCATGTTTAACTGTGCCGGTCCGCCTGCTCAATTTACTTACAATCTCAAGATGGTAGAAGTTATGCCCGGACAGAATATCCAGAGCGCCATCGATTTTAACCCGGTAGCCATTCAACTGGATAACATGATGGCTTCAACAGCCCAAATCGATACCAACATGTTTGCCAGTATTTTGCGGCCCGGACAACGCTATGCTATGCAGGTTACGGCTATGCCTACTGCCCAAACTTCAAATATAATTATGGCCAATCAGGGGAAAAGTCCCGTTTGCAGTTTTGTGTGGGGATCGGCCACGCCTGTGGAATTACCTCCTGTAGCCGACGTTCCGGAAGAACCCCGTCCCGAGCCCGAAATCGTTCACGAAACCATTACCGAATGTGAACCCGGCCTTGCCGATAACATCAGCAAACAGTTTTTTTCCACCGATAACCTGGCCGGACAGGATATTACCGTTGGCCATTTTACCGTGCATGTACAGCAGGCCACCCGCGCCGAAGATCATTATCAGGGGAACGGGTATGTAACCTGGAGGCCATTCGGAAGTCCTGTAAACATTAAAGTCAGTTTTGCCGACATTAAAATCAACGACCAGTTGCAGGTGTATGACGGAGAAATTTACAGCGACACCATCGACCTTGTAGATTACGTTCCCGGGTACATCCAGAAATCGTATGGATGGGCCGATGCAAAACTCGATCAGTACAAACAGAAATATGGTCTTAATTTACCCACCTACCGGGCAAAAGCTCAGGGATATTACGACATGCTGAAGCAACCTTCCAGAAAGCTGAACCAGGTGATGGGACAGGCGCCTGTAACCCTGCCGCTGGCTGTAAATGCGGCATACGATGCCACCCCGGTTGACATTGGCATTATCGGCATGGTATTCACGCCATCCTCGGCCAAAATGAATACCATGGCTGTTTTTGAGGTGCCCGAAAGCGATGCAATCAACAGTCCGTGGCTTGTGTTTGTGGGTCAGGGCATGTGCTTCACACCGGATGCCCTCCTGTTCGAACAGCAGGGAACACTCTTCCTGGCGGGCGACTTTGAAGTGAATGTGGGCGGTGGTAATCAACTGATTTTCAAAAAGGCTTCAACCCTGGGCGATACCAGTAACGGTACCTTTGTGCAATGGAATGCCGACGGATTTGAGGTGGCCGGCATCGACTGCGACCTGAAATTTTCTACAGGCTACCTGAAAGCCGACGACGGGAATGGGAACATTGATCCTGCAAAGCAGGTGACTGCATCGTTCCGCACGCAGTTTTCCGACTGGAACGACTGGATTGCCACTGCCAGCATGGAACCTTTCCAGGTGGATGGCTTGCCCGAATTTACCTTTACTCCTTCAAACATTACCTACGATAACTCAAAAGAGAGAAACCCGGGTGCAGGGATGGTCTTCCCTGCCAAATATGCCGCATCGGAGAAAACAGTGGCCTGGCAGGGGTTTTACATACAAAACCTGAGTGTACAGTTGCCAAAAGACTTTACGGAATTCGGTAGTTCCTCGGGCAGCCGCCTGTCGGTTGATGTATCGAATATGCTTATCGATGACCATGGAGTGAGCTGCAACATCAACAAAACCAACATCGTTTCTCTGACCACAGGAAACCTTGGCGGCTGGGCGTTCTCGATGGATACGCTGGCCCTGGATATACTGAAAAACGACTTTGAAAAAGCCCGGGTAGCCGGGATGATAACAGTTCCGGCCATTGACGAAGACCTGCATTATGCCGGATTCCTCACCACCGATGAACAGGACCGGCTCGATTATGCCTTTGCCATACATCCTGAAGATGACATAGAGATGGGCATGTGGCTGGCCAAGCTGAAGATCGATCAGAACTCCGGCCTTGATATTAAAAAGGATGCGCATGGCGCTGCCGTGAGCCTGCTGATGAACGGACAAATTAATATTGTGAATGTTTCGCACGGCGACATCGATTTCAGTTTCGATTCCATACAGTTTGCAAATCTGGGCATTGCCAACCGCGACCCCGTATCCTCTGAAGAAACCTTCTACCTCGACGAAGGAATCTGGTCATTCGGCAGTCCGCAAAAGAAAATCGGTCCGTTCGATTTCGCCCTCGATTCGGTCTATTTCCAGAAAAAACAGAATACCTATTATGGTTTAGGCTTAAAGGGCAAAATGACGATAGCCGAAGTGTTTACCGGAACGGTTTCAGTTGATGTGGACGGGGAGGTAACTTTGCACTCGGGTCTTACCGCACCCACCACCCGTTTTGCCGGAGTAAGCGTTTCTGAAATAGGGATAAAAGGAAATTTCAATCCTGTTTCGGTAGAGGGAACTTTTACTTTTTTTAAAAACGACCCTGTGTATGGCCGGGGGGTAAGGGGGAATGTCAGCGCAACGTTTGATCCTCTCTTTGATGTAGAGGCTCTCGCCATGTTCGGGTCCTTCTCTGGCTACACCTACTGGATGGTTGATGCGGGTGTGGCGTTTAATCCTCCCATTGAAGCCTTCCCGCTGGCTTTTGGAGGATTTGGCGGTGGCATACGCTACAACATGAAAGCGGAACAGTTTGCCAACGACCCTGCCGACCAGTTCGGTGGTCAAAAAACGATGCTATCGCATTCGGGTGTGCGGTATGTTCCCGAAAAAGACGCTTTTGGTTTAAGGGCCGGAGTGACGCTTACCCTGAGCAACGGACTGGGTGGCGGCAATATTTTTAACGGAACCGCATGGATTGATTGCGGCTGGAACGGTACCGGCTTTTCAGCACTCCGGATAACCGGAGAGACCTATGCATTAACCGATTATCCGGGTAACAAAAACAGTTTGTTCGAGGGGCCTTTTGGAATGGTTTACGACAAGGAGAATGAAGAGGTTAGTTTTTGGTTTGAACCCAGTATTGAAGTGAATTTTTTGGGAGCAAAAGTCAAAGTGCCCATCAATATGTGGGCCAATTACGGCACTGGCAAATGGTTCTTTACAATTGGCAGTCCGGGTGTTGTGGAAGACCGGGTACAGGTAACCCTTATCGACTGGGAAGCCGGACCGATATCCACCCGTCTGGGTGCCAACGCCTATTTTGCGTTGGGCAATGCCCTCGATTTTGAACTTCCACCTATCCCCGAAAAAGTGCAACGATTCCTCAACCGCGACAATCTGACCGCCCGGCGAACAAATCCGGGATCGCTTGGGCGCCGTGGAATGATGATGGGCGCCCATCTTGACGGAAGTTTCAATTTCGATTTGCTCATTTATTGTAAGCTGGAGATATTGGCCGGGTTCGATTTGATGATGGTACACGACCCCGATGCCACCTGCAACAACAAACCTGTGGGATATAATGGCTGGTATGGTGCAGGACAGGTTTATTCTTACTTTGGCGGCGAGGTGGGTATTCATGTCAGGCTTTGGTTCTTCAAGGGGAGAGTGCCTTTTGCCAGTTTTGCCGCCGGCGCCCTGCTTATGGGAGGCATGCCCGATCCTTTCTGGGCTTATGGTACCCTGCGGGTGAAAGGCTCGGTGCTGGGAGGGCTTATCAAGGTAAACCGCTCATTTGAGGTTGAAATTGGAGATGTTTGTGTGCCCGGCGGTGGCAATCCACTGGCCGATATAAAAATTCTGGAGGAGATTCAGCCAGGAGTGACGGAGATGAAAATGGCAGCCGATGGCGAGCCTGAAAGCCCGTTTATCAGGCCTCGGGTAATTGCCAATGTCGATCTTTCCGATGGTTCCGACAACCCGAATTATCCCTTCAACCTGTACGACAGCGATGCTAAAAGATTGAGAACTTATCAGTTCTTTATCGACAGTGTATTGCTGTATGTGGGAGGTGCAGGTACAGTTACCAATCAGAATTTTCAGGCCAACATGGAAACGCTGGGCAGTCCGTTTGAACCAACCATTGTTGATCTGATTCACCCAGTAAGGGAATATTTTGAACCCGAAAAAATGCACAAATTGCGTGTGGTAGCCACCGCCCGCGAAAGGCGTGACGGCCAGTGGAAATGGCCCTGGATTGACGGAAAGGAACAACAACATTTCGAAGTGAAGGAAGCTTTCTTCAAAACGGGTGTGCTCCCGGATGATTTCACCGACCAGCTTGTTTTTTCTGCACCTGTAAACGGACAGCGTTTTGTTACCAAAAACGACGACAACTGGGGGGTTCACCTGTTGGCTGCGCGTCCCGATATTATTGAAGAAACCGATGAATATCGCATTGAAGCACGCATAACACGGTTGTCGCAGCAGCCGTTTGACCCCTGGAGCGATCAGCAACAGCAACCTTCGGGCTCCGAAATATACACCAAAAAAGTGCCTTTTACCACTGCCGGAAACTTTATCGGATTTCAGGTAAACCGTGCTGAGCTCGAAAACGAACAATTTTACAGCCTTTCGCTGGTTAAAATCAACAAAGGCAAAGAGCAGGAAGCCCTCGAAAAACTGGCAAAGGAAAATCGCCGGCTCATTGTCCAGAATCTACTCAATAATCCATCTTACCAAGGCGTGGTAATTCAGTCGAAAAGCAATTCAACCGATATTTCGGGTGAACTCACTGCCACCACCGGCACCGATTTGAGCAATGCCATTCCATTGGCACTCTCCGGTTCAAACCTGCTGCTGTCAACAGCGACTACCTCGTTTCAGACTTCAGCAACGCCGGTAGCAACTACCTCTACTGGCTCAACAGTGCTTTCACCTTTGGCGGGTGTTGAAACATCGTCACTTACCACAGCCAGCCTCAGTACGCAGCCATTAACAGCTCCCGGGAGCAGCAGCCAACCGGTTGATTTGAATGCGCAAATTGCTGCCATGCACCGCGAGGTCATCGAAGATCATGTAAACCGGTATGGTCAGGATACTTTGCTGAACATAAGGCAAATGGCTTTTTTGCAAAAGTTCACTTCTGAGTACACCGACACGCTGCTGAATATATTTTTCCGCACCAGCCGGTTTAACAGCATGAATGAAAAAATACGAAGCTTTGGAAGTGTTACCGGACCTTACTTTAAAGACGGTAAGTCGCAAACGGCAACCGAACCGATTGAAAAGCTTGACCTGCAGGGGTACACCCAAAGCGAGGCAGTAGCCAGGGGGTATCGGCAGGCTATTCCGCCACTGCTTAACTTTTATGAGGACCATATGCCCGCCGATCAGTACGACCGAGGTTGGCAGGAACAGTTCTACAACGGCTTATACCGCATTAACGACATGTTGAGCAGGGTCGCATTCGAGCCACGTCCCAACGTTTCAACGGTAAATCCGGTTGGAATCGATCTCAGGGTAAGGCCCGCCCACCGACGACACCCTCAGTTTCCGGTGTATCCAGCCTCAGCCCGCAATTTAAAAGATTTCTGGCCTGGCAATAATAAGGAAATTTTAATGGGAATGAATGTACCGTCCACCTTCCTTCCCGGGCCGGTAACTTTTAACGATTTGAACGATGCAACAGGTGGTTCAGCCCCAGACCAGTATATTTTTTACAATCGTAAAACTACCAGTCAAATTGTAGATGCAGATCGAAAGGCGTATATCGATTTCAAAACAAAACTCATGGCCAAAGCCATTGAATTTGAAAACCTGAAAGGATCGGGTGAAACAAGCGGTGGGCAGGAACGCGACAAGGTTACAGAAAGCTATATTACTTACAACTACCAGATTGAAGGTTACAATCAACCCTACAACGATTCCAGAATAACCATGCCGGCCTATCATATAGCTTATCTGCACTGGTACAGCAACCGCAGTGATAACGGGCTTTCACTCCAACAGAACATGGATAACTGGAATTTTATTAAGCAGGCACCGGCAGCCATATTGCCTTCGAATATCCCCAACGGTTGGATAACCGTTTACCCGTTGCAATGGGACAATCAGTATCGTGATTTTAAATACAGTAATACAGGACTAAGTCAGAAAATTGCCGTTTTTTGGCAATAGTTTTATAATTTTCAGAAAAAATATAATCGTATGAAACAGTATATCCGCATAACCGTTTTAATTGCCTTCGCACTGGTTTCCGGTCATCGGGCTGAAGCTCAGGCGGGCGAAGGTGTCCCGGGCCAATTCCGTATCGAGTCGGTAGCTCGGGCTTATGGCGACAGCATTGTATTGCGATGGGCGCCCAACCAGCCCGCAGTTTGGCTACTGGCCAACGATTATGGTTACCTTATAACCCGTTCGTTTGTAAACAGCGGGGGGCAATACATTACCGAACAGTTAACGCCTGAACCGCTTATGCCCTGGACGCTTGAACGGATGATGGATGCATTCGGTCCATCCGATACCATAGCTGCCATTGTTGCCGAAGTATTGTATGGCGAAGGGTTTATTGAAATGGAAATTGATGATGGGGGAACCAACTTTGTACATTCGCTGGTGAAACAGCAGCGAAACCAGGAAATGCGCTACTCTGTAGCACTTCAGGCAGCCGATTTCAGAGCTGGGATTGCCAATGCTTTGGCTTTGCGTTATGTCGATACCGATGTCCGCGAAGGCGTACTTTACACTTACCTTATTGAAAGCGCCATACCACCCGATGCTGCCGAAGTACTAAACAGCACTGAAATCGTTATGTGTGAGCAATATATACCCACACAGGACACCCTTTGGCTCGAAGCGATGCAAAACGATAATCACACTGTACTTATCTCCTGGCAACGCAACCACTGCTCCGCTTTTTACATCGAACGAAGCGGGGATAACGGAAGAAGCTGGAAAAGGCTCAACAGCCAACCATACTACAGCAGCCTTCCCGATGGAACTCCACCTGCAGATATGGCTGTATGGTACGATCATCTGAGGTACCATCATGTGTTTAGCGACAGTATTGAAGGGGGCAGGCAGTATCTCTACCGTGTGCAGGGAATTGACGCTTTTGCCGACCTGACACCCTATTCTGAAGTGCTGGAGGTGGAGTTGGCTGATATTATTCCGCCCGAAGCGCCGCAGATGCTGCAACCGGAGGTCTTTAACAATGAACAAGTTCAGCTGACCTGGATTAAAGAGACCATAGAGCCCGACCTGGCAGGCTACTATATTCAGTTTTCACGCTCTGGCTCCGGGCCTTTTACCGAAGTGCACGATGGTCTGCTTCCTGCTTCGGAAAGTATGTTCACCGACGAAATGGCCGGCGAGCGTGGAGCGGGTTACTACCGGGTGATTGCCATCGACCACTCGGGCAACCAGTCGATGTCGTTTCCGGTCCGGTCGGCCATCGAGGATCTGGATCCCCCTTCAAAACCCACCGGACTGAACGGCATCATCTATTCCGATGCCATAGCTGAGATCTACTGGAACCCCAATCCGGAGCCCGACGTAAAAGGCTACCGGGTGTTTTACGCCAATCAGGCCGACCACGCTTTTGTGGCGTTAACTCCTTCGCCAATTGAACAGGCATGGTATCGCGATACGGTAAGCATAAAAACCCTTACGCGCCATATCTATTACCAGGTGATGGCTGAGGATTTTTCCGGGAACATGTCGCCGGTATCCGATATTCTGGAGCTTACAAGACCGGATATTATACCGCCACCGGTGGCCGTTGCCCTCGATGGCCGTCAGGACGAAGAGAATGTATATATCACATGGGCTGCCAGTCCGGCCAACGATGTACTGGTGTACCGCATATTCCGGAAACCGGCCAGCTCCGAAG
>Ga0334898_1002252_pt1 | contig 18301 bp, 16 predicted proteins | sample GraSluR3_MG_10_FD_207228 | JGI IMG/M metagenome (GOLD analysis project Ga0334898, IMG submission 207228) | Sludge microbial communities from methane-producing bioreactor in Wageningen University, Netherlands - Granular Sludge_3_08-R3 | ecosystem: Engineered > Bioreactor > Anaerobic >... | reverse complement strand
CTGCAAGCGACACACTCCGTTCACGTATTGTGGGGACAATGGGTAAAGAACTGAATGCGCAATTGCTGGATATAAATGTAGACACTTCGCTGGTGCGTATAAAGGGATACGTCAGCCGGCCCCGCGACTCATACAAAAAAGGGGGACACCGTTACCTGTTTGTCAACGGAAGGTATTTTAAAAGTCCTTACCTGCATAAAGCCGTCGTAAATGCCTACGGCAAATTGTTACCGGAAGACAGAGTCCCCACGTATTTTATTTACCTGGAAGCAGATCCCTCTATTATAGATGTAAATATCCATCCCACCAAGACCGAAGTAAAATTTGAAGATGAATCGGTGATCTTCCAGATGCTTCAGGCTGTGATCCGCGAATCGGTAGGAAAGTTTGCGCTGGGACCCAGCATAGATTTTGAAACGGGCGCAATGCAGCATCACATTCCCGTCCCTCCCGCTCCCGGTGAACATATACCTCAACCCAAATTAAAATACGACCCGCTTTTTGATCCTTTTCGCGAAAACATCGCAAACGAATCGCTGCCAGTATTTGGAAAACAACCGGTACAGACATATGAAACACCCTTATTCCCGTTACGAAAGAAATACCTGGTCACCCCGGTAGCCTCGGGACTATTGATCGTCCACAGGCAACGGGCGCTGGAACGGATCTTTTATGAAGAACTGCTGCCTAAATTTGTTGACAGGAAGCCCGTTCCGGAAAAGCTCTATTTTCCCGTGGCACTAAACTTGCAGCCTTCCCAGTCCCTGCTCCTGGAACAAAACCGCAAACGCCTCCTTCAGATGGGCTTTCAGACAGACGATCATGAAAACATAACCGCTGTACCTCCCGAACATCCGGTAGACGCACAATCCGTGATCGCCTCGGTTCATGAGATCCTCTCGGAAACAGAGGAAGAAGACACACACATCCGTTACGGAGAACGACTGGCTGCTATGCTGGCCAGGAGGATGGCCGCATCGGAAAAGGAAGACAACCAAACAGCAAACCGGACGCTTATTGACAGGCTGTTTGCCTGCAGCCAGCCGGACAATACACCTGACGGGAGGGCCTGTACGGCTATAATCCCCATAGAACAAATTGATAAATATTTTAGCTAAATTATGTACCAGTACAACCGGGGCGGTTTTTTCGCCAGCATACCTCTTGTAATCAAGAACATTATAATCATCAATGCATTCATGTTGATCCTGACAATGATCAACAGGGAATTCATGATCGAACATTTTGCCCTGTTTTACCCTGCTTCAGCCTTTTTCAAACCCTGGCAGATCCTTTCCCATATATTCATGCACGGCAATTTCGGACACCTGTTATTCAATATGTATGCACTCTGGATGTTCGGATCTGTTCTGGAACAACTCTGGGGACCTAAGAAATTTTTACTCTACTACCTGGTCACAGGACTCGGCGCAGCCGCGTTGCATATGGGCGTGCAGTGGATAGAAGCTTCAACACTGGTCAACGCAATTAACGAAAACGGGCCCGATGCCATCAACGCGTTGTCCCGTTACAGGATCCTGATGAATACACCAACCGTAGGTGCCTCCGGGGCCGTATACGGCATTTTGCTGGCTTACGGAATGTTGTTCCCCAACAATGAATTACGGATTATCTTTTTACCGATAGCTCTGAAAGCCAAGTATTTTGTAATTATATTTGCCGTTATCGAACTGATACTGGGCCTTGTAGGCGGTGGAAACATTGCCCATTTTGCTCATTTGGGCGGTATGATCTTCGGCTTTTTCCTGATACGGTACTGGAAAAAAAGAAACAGACTTTATTATTGACAGTATGAAAGACAAACGCGACATATATCCACACGTGGAACAGGCCGGTGAAATACTTCGCGCCGGCGGGACCATTCTGTATCCTACAGATACAATATGGGGTATCGGCTGTGATGCCTGCAATGAAAAAGCCGTTCAGAAAGTTACGGAAATCAAAAACAGGCCCGAGGTGAAAAATTACATCATCCTGGCAGCCGACCTGAATATGGTATCCCGGTATGTAGAAGAGATCCCTTCCATTGCCGCGGAGCTTCTGGATGTTGCCGACAAACCGCTGACCATCATTTACCCGCGGGCTATGAACCTCGCCCCGGGCGTGGCCGCTCCGGACGGGAGTGTAGCCATCCGGATTCCCGACCAACGGTTGTGCCGGGCACTGATACGAAAATTAAAGAGGCCCTTGTTGTCCACCTCGGCAAATATCAGCGGGGCAAAAGCCCCGGTGCGTTTTTCGGAAATTGATCCGGCATTGATCCGGAAGATCGACTGGACCGCACCCCGTTTTTTGGAGGAAAACGCCACCGGGAAAGCTTCTTCCATCATACGCCTGGGGACCAACAACGAAGTTGAAATCATAAGACCTTAATCCATAAAACCATGCAGAGAACACCCATCCAGATTCGTTTCAATGACATAGACATGTTGGGGCATGTGAACAACGTCATGTTTGGGCATTATTGCGATGTGGCCCGTACGGATTTTTTTATCAATCGGTCAGCCTACCATCCCGATTTTTTTAAAGACACCCGCGTTTTGATTCTGGTTCATACCGAGTACGATTATATGTTGCCCTGTTTCCTGGGAGATAAGCTGTATGTGGAAACTTCCGTTGAAAAAGCCGGGGAACGCAGCCTTCATTTCCTGCAGGAGATCGTAGATGAAAAGGGGAATATCCGGGTCCGCTCCCGGAGTGTTATGTCAACTTTTGATAAATCAACGGGGAAGTCTTTTCCCTTGCCTGAAGAATGGTTAACCTTATAGGTTGGTATGCATTTATTTTACGCACCTGATATTCAAATGCCCGAGCATATCCTTTCCCCGCAGGAAAGCGTGCATTGTACACGGGTTTTACGACTTCAGGTATCCGATACGGTTTTTTTGGCTGACGGAAAAGGGACTCTGTGTACAGGGGAGATCACGAACCCGGATCCCCGGGGATGTCGCATTCGGATTACAAACAGGAAGGATAATTACGGTGCCAGACCTTATCATTTGCATGTAGCCGTGGCCCCGCCCAAAAACATGGAACGTTTTGAATGGTTTGTGGAAAAAGCGACCGAAGTGGGGATAGACGAAATTACACCGCTGATCTGTGAACGGTCTGAACGGAAACACTGCAAAACAGAACGCTCCGAACGCATAGCCATTTCCGCCATGAAGCAATGCAAACGTGCCCAGATGCCCGTTATTAACCGGGCGGTTTCGTTTGCCGGGTTCCTGGAATCCGGTGTTCTGGATGATACATCGGCTGCTATTGCCTGTGTATGGACCGATCAAAAACGCATTCCCGTTAAGGAATGGATTCAAAAAACAGGGAACCGGATCCTTTTTTTAATAGGGCCCGAGGGAGATTTTTCCCCTCAGGAAATTCAGGAAGCCATAGATGCCGGTTGTATACCCGTGGACCTGGGAGAATCGGTGTTACGAACGGAAACCGCCGCATTGAGTACGGTTTTCCTGGCTTCTTTCAAATAATGTATATTTGTAAAAACTATCTGATAAATGTCTTCGGTTACAACAAAAAACAGGTACGTGGCATTGGACGTTTTACGCGGGATGACCATTGCCGGAATGATCCTGGTCAACAACCCGGGAACCTGGAGCAAAATTTACCCCCCGTTGCGTCACGCCGAATGGTTTGGCTGTACGCCTACCGACCTGGTGTTCCCTTTCTTTCTGTTCATTGTGGGAACGGCCATGGCTTTTTCCTTTTCCAGGTACCTGGACGGAACCGTTTCCATGGGAAGCGGGTATGCCAAATTGTATAAACGGGCCGTACTGATCTTTTTAATAGGTCTGCTGTTGAACGCTTTTCCCTTTTTCCTTGTAAAACCGGATCCCGGTTTGACGTTCTGGGAAAACCTGGGCTCTTATTATTCGCATCTGCGCATATTTGGGGTACTTCAACGTATTGCCATGGCTTATGCCCTGGGCGGGACGCTGGCCCTCTGGCTTAAAAAACCTCGTCGCATTATATGGGCTTTCGGTTTGGTTTTATTGCTTCATTGGGGACTCCTGTACTTTTTCGGAGGGGATGATCCCTATTCCAGGGAGACAAACTTTGCCCGGGTCATGGATCTTTTCCTGGTCGGGCCCGATCATCTATACCGGGGATACGGCCTGCCGTTTGATCCTGAAGGCGTATTGGGTATGCTCTCCGGGGCCGGGACTGTCCTGATGGGATACCTGGCCGGGATTTGTATCCGGAAAAGCACTGCAAAAATAGATGCGGTCGGGAGTCTTTACACCTGGGGCCTGGTAAGCCTGGGTGCTGCCATGATCTGGAGCATCTGGCTGCCCATAAGCAAACCGTTATGGACTGCTTCCTATGTGCTCTACGCCGGAGGCTGGTCCTTGTTGATGCTGGGCTTCTTTGTGTACCTGATTGACATTAAGGGAAAAGAAAAATGGTTCATGCCATTCAAGGCGCTGGGGCTCAATCCGTTGTTTGCTTTTGTGATGTCCGGCCTTTTTGCAAAAGTGTTCGGACGGCTAATTCACTGGCAAACGGCTTCGGGGGGAACGGCAACCCCCTTGGGTTGGCTGTATAACAACGTGTGTGTTCCGGTTTTCGGAGACAACCCGGCAGGATCCCTGGTCTACGCCATTATCTACGTGGCCCTTTTTACGCTCATGGCCATAGCCCTGTATAAAAGAAAAATCATCATTAAAATATAAACCTTAAAAACCTGAATCTATGATAATGAAAAGGATATTGCTATCTGGGCTGGTTGTTCTTGCCGGTATTTCATTACAGGCACAACCGCAGAGAGGGCCCGTACGCGAAAAAGCCAATTACGAACTGGCCTCACGTTTTTCCGCAAAAAAAATCAACAAAATGGTGTTCTCTACCGGTGTGCGTCCCAATTGGTTTAAAACCTCGGACCTCTTCTGGTATGAATACAAAACACCACAAGGCAACAACTGGTATGTTACCGATCCCGGAAAGGGAACCCGTACGGAACTCTTTGACCGGGACAAGCTGGCGGCTGAACTCACCCGCATTGTCAAAGACCCCTTTGACGCACAGAATCTGCCCCTGAAAGATCTGGAACTTAAAGATGACCAGACATTTACTTTTTACATCCAGGGCACAGAGATGGTAGAAAAGAAGAAAAAAGACAACGAAGAGAAAAAAGACGAAAAGCCGGGCAAAAAGAACGGCAAAGAACCCCGTCTGTTCTTTTTTGAATACAGCTGGAAAACCCGCACCCTTACCTGGCTGGAAGACAAGGAAAAAGAAGATCCCGTCCCCCGTTGGGCCAACATTTCTCCCAATAAAGAATACGTTGTCTTTTCCCGCAATTTCAATCTTTACTGGATGGATTGGGAAAACTTTGAAAAAGCCCGCAAAGACGATAAAGACTCCACCATTGTGGAACATCAGCTGACCACGGAAGGAACCCGCGATTTCGCATTCGGGTCCGGATCCCAGGATTTTTATGCCGATTCTACCGAGTTGAACAAACGCACCGGCGTGCGTAGTTTGATCTGGAGCCCGGATTCAAAACATTTTGCCATGATCCGCTCCGATGAAACGAAAGTGCAGGACCTTTTTGTGGTGGATGTTCTTGCCCAGCCGCGCCCCAAACTGGAACGCTACAAATACGAAATGCCGGGAGAAAAGAACATGCCCCAGTATTCCCTGGTGGTCTTCAATATGGAAGACAAAACATGGAAAACCATAGAGACAGCAGCCTTTAAAGACCAGACCCTGGAATTGAGTTACAAACCCATGGAAAAACGGAAAATGTCCGATGAATACCGCAGCTGGGAATGGCAGGGAGACAATACCGGATTCTATTTTTACCGTACCAGCCGGGACTTGAAACGCATAGACCTTTGCCGGGCGGAAATCGCGCAAGACACGGCCCTGACCGTTATTGAAGAACGCCTAAACACCTACGTGGAAACACGCCCCCTGTTTCTGGCAAACAACGGAAAAGAACTGATTCACTGGTCTGAAAAAACAGGATGGGGACACCTGTACCTGTATGACAATAAAGGAAATGAAATTAATGCCATTACGTCAGGTCCCTGGCATGTAGAACAAATCCTGGGTGTAGATGAAGCTGCCCGCACCGTTTACTTTACCGCCTGCGGAAAAGACACTGGGATTGATCCGTATTACGAACACGTGTACGCAGCCCGTCTGGACGGCAGCCAGGTACGTTTGATTACGCCGGGAGAATTTCATTACACGGCAGACATGAGTGATACCCGGAAATATTTCGTAATGAACCGTTCCCGCGTGGATGTTGCGCCTGTCTCTGAATTGTACGACAATACCGGGAAAAAGATCCTCACCCTTGAAGAAACAGACCTGAGCCTGCTTTTGGCAGCCGGCTACAAATTCCCTGAACGTTTCACCGTAAAAGCCGCTGACGGCATTACAGACCTGTACGGTATAATGTACAAGCCTTTTGACTTTGATCCCGAACGCAAATACCCCATCATCACCTACGTTTATCCCGGACCCCAGGTGGAAGGACCCGGGCAGGCCTGGAGCCAGCGTATGGACCGGCTGGACCGGCTGGCACAAATGGGATTCATTGTCATCACCGTAGGAAACCGGGGCGGTCACCCCAACCGGTCAAAATGGTACCACAATTTCGGCTACGGAAATTTACGCGATTACGGACTGGAAGACCAAAAATACGCCATTGAACAACTGGCATCCCGCCACTCCTTTATTGACATTACCCGGGTAGGGATCCACGGGCACTCAGGCGGCGGTTTCATGTCCACGGCTGCCATTCTGAAATACCCCCATTTCTTTAAAGTAGCCGTTTCCTGCGCCGGAAATCACGAAAACAACATTTACAACCGCTGGTGGAGTGAAAAACACCACGGGGTGCTGGAAGAAATTACAGCAAAAGGAGATACCACCTTTAAATACAACATTGACACCAATTCCGAATTGGCCAATAACCTGTCGGGCAGGCTGCTGCTGATCCACGGAGACATTGACAACAACGTGCATCCGGGAAACACCCTGCGGGTGGTCAATGCGCTGATCCGCGCCAACAAACGTTTTGATATGCTTATCCTGCCGGGACAACGGCACGGATTTGGCGATATGACCGAATATTTTTTCTGGAGAATGGCCGATTACTATTCGCGCTATTTGCTGGGTGATTACGAAAATACGGTAGACATTCCCCAGATGTACAACGACTAAGCGGGTTTACGGTGGCGTACCAGGCGGTCCACTCCCAGGAGCAGGGCAACGCCTCCCACCAAAAACACCACATACCATACCTGAACGGGCCACCCGGAAACTTCTGCGGTGGCCTTTTCAATGATTCCGCTACCAGCGGTTTCCCGGGCCCCTGACAGGCCGGCAGCCAGTGAAATTCCTGTGGTTCTCAGATAATCCGCTATGTTTTCTGTAACCCGGGCAAAAATTTCTCCCAAGCGGGCGAAACTCTCTCCCAGGCGGGTGAAAAATGAGCCTACATAAGTGCGGAAATACAGACCGGCGCCTGCTGCGGCAAGAACGAATACCAAGCCACCCGCAATCCATAAATAAATTATGCGTTTGCGACGGGCAATCTGCCGGGTCTCTATCATGGCAGCCAGTTGGGCTCCCATAGGCGGAATCAGGACGGCTTCCTGTTCCGTTTCCCGGCGTTTGTCTTCAAAGAAATCCCTTAATGTATCCATGTTCATTCTCCTTATATTGTCCTTCTGCATTACGATGGACTCATGGCCTCCTGCAATTTCTGACGAATCCTGAAGATGCGCACTTTAGCATTGGATTGCGTCAAACCGCAGATATAAGCCACTTCGTCCATTTTCATTTCTTTATAATAATACAACTCTATAAGCATTCTATCGGAAGGCGGCAGTTCATCTACCAGCTGCCTTAATGTTTCGTATTGTGCTTCGCGTTCCGTATCGCGCTCTTCCTCCAGTGGGCTCCCGGTGTGCATTACCTCCTGCATGTAAGCGTCTCCTGCTTTCCCACGGCTTTTTGTTTTCCTGACATGGCTTATGGCTGTATTGTAGGCAATCCGGTAAAGCCAGGTTCTGAAAGAAGCCGTTCCTTTAAACGTATGCAATTGCTCATAGGCCTTCAAAAAAACATCCTGCGTTACTTCCTGCGCATCCGCCGTGGATTTGCAAATACCCCTTACTAATACAAAAACCAGGCTTTGGTATTTATCCACCAAAGCACCGTAGGCACGAGCATCTCCGCTCAGGGTTTTTTGTATGTTAGGTATATCCTGTGTCAAATCGCCGGCCTGCTTTGTCTTTTTGACGCAAACTGGACAAAAAAGTTACAAGGGGTGTAACCAAAAAAGGAATGTTACGTCAAAGAGATGAAGTTTATAAATGTTGAACGCTAAATTAGAAAAAAAATGGAATTAACTCCTGTATTGATCGTTGCATCTGTATTTTATTTTATCTATGCGATCTGGGATCGCACTGCAACAAAAAAAGAAAGAACACGTTTTCTGGAAACCCTGGCTTCCATGAGCCCGGATTCACTGGCTGCCTTTAAAGAAATCAATCCCAACTGGGAAGTAAGCCTGAAAAAAGATCCCCGCGGGATCCTGAGGCCTGCCTGTTTGCTGATTGGTTTGGGAATTGGCCTGCTGGTAGTCTGGCTGGGACTTACTGCCTGGTATCCGGGATCCGGATTCGGATCTGTACATGACGGAATCAACGGATTTTTGATGTTAGCCAGCCCGCTGTTGTTCGGAGGACTGGGACTGCTTGTTGCCTACCTGATAGAACGCAAAAAGTAACCGGGTTTTTCATACCTTTGCGGTATGCCGGAACCGATCTCTGTTGAAGAATTTTTGGAAAAATCGCGCACCATACCGGTTGCCGATGTAAGAACGCCCGCGGAATATGAAAAAGCTCATATGCCGGGGGCGTTTCTTTTTCCCCTTTTTAACGACCGGGAACGTGCCGAGGTGGGAACCCTGTACGTGCAAAAAGGACGCACCGCCGCCGTGCTCAAAGGCCTGGAACTGACCGGCCCCCGCCTGGAACAAATGGCCCGCCGGGGCCTTGAAATTGCCCGCGGGGGCACGCAATCCGCTACCGAAGAGATACCAGCTGCTGCCGAGGGTTCTGGTGCTGCCGGAGTGCCGGGTGCCGCCGGAGGTTCTGCTGCGGGTTCCGGAGGTTCTGCTGCGGGTTCCGGAGGTTCTGCTGCGGGTTCCGGGGACTCTGCTGCTGCGTCCGGAGGTTCTTTACTGCTTTATTGCTGGCGGGGCGGGATGCGATCCGCCTCGGTAGCCTGGCTCATGGAAAAGGTAGGCATCCGGTGCTTCACCCTGGAAAACGGATACAAAGCATACCGCAACCACCTCCTCGGCTTTTTTCAACACCTCCCCTATCCCATCAACGTGCTGGGCGGGCTGACCGGCAGCGGGAAAACGGAGCGACTTCAGTCCATGGCCTCGGCAGGAGAACAGGTGATTGACCTGGAAGGGCTGGCCGGGCACAAAGGCTCGGCATTCGGCAACCTGGGGCTTCCCCCGCAACCGACCAGCGAACATTTTCAAAACCTGCTGTTCCGGGCGTTTTCCCGTATGGATCCTTCCCGACCCGTGTGGCTGGAAGACGAAAGCCGCAATGTGGGCCGGTGCAGCCTTCCGGACGGACTGTGGGAAAAAATGCAACAAGCCCGCTTCTACTTATTGGACACGCCCTTGGAAGAACGGGTGGAACGCCTGATGCGGGAATACGGGAATTTTGATCCGGACGTGCTGGAAACGGCTATTCTGAAAATTCAAAAAAGGCTGGGATACGATAAAAGCAAACAAGCCGTGGAAGCTTGCCGGTGCGGGAATATCCGGACGGCCCTGGAGATCTGCCTGGCCTATTACGACAAAGCATACAATTACCAATTGGAAACACGTAAAAAGAATTATGGAATCCATACGTTTGACACAATTTAGTCCCGGCGCCGGGTGCGGATGCAAAATCTCCCCGGCACAACTGCGGGAAATCATTCAAGAAAGCCTTTCTGCTGCTGCGCAGACACAGAGTCCCGTCGTAAATCAGTTTCCACAGCTGCTGGTGGGCAACGAATCCTGCGATGACGCGGCCGTGTATGACATTGGCGGCGGGAAAGCCGTCATAAGCACCACCGATTTCTTCACCCCCATTGTGGACGATCCGTATGATTTTGGCCGGATAGCCGCCACCAACGCCCTGTCCGATGTCTACGCCATGGGCGGGAGTCCCCTGATGGCCATTGCTATCCTGGGCTGGCCGCTGGACAAACTGCCGGCATCTGTCGCCGGAAAAGTCCTGGAAGGGGCGCGGGCCGTCTGTACCGCAGCGGGAATCCCGCTGGCCGGGGGACACAGCATCAGCATATCGGAACCGGTTTTCGGGCTGGCTGTAACGGGAATCATAGATACCGCGCTTGTAAAAAAGAACAATACCGTTCAAAAAGGAGACCTGTTGTTCCTTACCAAACCCCTGGGTATAGGGATCGTAGGAACTGCCGTTAAAAAAGGAGTCGCTCAACAAGAACATGTTGACAGGGCCTTACAGCTGATGACCCGGTTGAATACAGAAGGTCCCCGGCTGGCGCTGCTGCCCGGCGTACATGCTCTGACCGATGTCACCGGCTTCGGCCTGCTGGGCCATTGCCTGGAAATGGTGGAAGGCTCGGGCTTCACCGCCCGGATTGGAGTGGATGACGTGCCCCTCATTCCCGGCATTGACAAATACATTGCCCTGGACTGCATCCCCGGAGGAACCTACCGCAATTTTGCCAGCTACGGGCACCGCCTGGCCTTTTCTGCCGAAGACAACACCGTGATTGTAGGGGTCCCGGAAGGCGGGATTCCGGGAGACGCTACACTACCAGATGCTGCTCCAACGACTGCAACCGCGGGAATCCCGGAAGACGCCACCCTTGGAGGCGGCACCCCGGGAGGCGGCACCCTGCCCGACGCTGCACAAAAACCCGCGATTTCCGGGATCCCGAAAGGCGGCACCCTGCCCGACCCGGTGAAACTCCGGCTCTGCGACCCCCAGACCAGCGGCGGCCTGCTCATTGCCGCCCACCCCGACACCCGGGAGATTCTGGAAAAGGAATTCGGAGCGGTTTGGGTGGGGGAGATAGGGTAATACGGTCTTACAGCAAGTTTATGTTCAAGGGGTTCGTTTTTGCGATTCCCCTTTTTTGTGATCTTGCTCATGGGCTTTATCATTTCACTTATTCATAGTTATGTAGGTTTATATATCCTTCTTCGCATTCTTGTTTACCTGAGGGTTTTTACATTTTCTCACAATTATATACAGTCCTTTTTTTACAGATTTTGAGAGAAGCGCCCCGGCCGCTTCCTCAATATTTTCCAGGGAAAAGATCCAAGCAAGGGTGCAACGTACACATTGTTCGTTTGGCTGATATTCAAAGAGTTAAGAAAATAGTGCCCCGGGGGGTTGAATTTCGTAAATGGCTGATAATGAGGCAAACGAACAATGTGTACGTTGCACCCTTTTTTCAATTCGCTGCTACCTCAAAAACCGGGAGCACATGGCAGACCAATGTACACTCCTCAGAACGGTGAGCACACTGCAACAGATGGCATAGGAATAATATCAATTTTTTGGGCATTCCGGATATTTTGAGTAAATTTACTCGCCGTATTGAGTAATTTGTATAAAATGTACGAACGCGCTTATTTAAAACAGGTTAAGTCAAGGATTGAAGAGCCTCGACAGTTCATTCAGGTAATACTTGGTCCTCGGCAGGTGGGTAAAACCACTATGATAAACCAATTGTTACCTGAATGTTCCATACCCTATGTATATGAATCTGCGGATGCGATTACAGCAACCAGCCCGGTATGGCTGGTGCAAGTTTGGGAGACAGCAAGGCTGAAAATGAAAGCCTTCGGGGCTAAGGAATACATCCTTGTTGTTGATGAAATACAAAAGATTAATAACTGGAGCGAAGTGGTCAAGCAACAGTGGGACAAAGACACTCGTGAGAAAGTAAATATCAAGGTTGTTTTGTTGGGATCTTCCCGCCTTCTTATTCAGAAAGGTTTAACGAAGTCATTGCCCGGACGTTTTGAAATATTATATCTGGGGCACTGGTCATTTGCCGAAATGGAGGCTGCTTTTGGCTGGTCAGTCCAGCAGTATATTTATTTTGGAGGATATCCCGGCTCTGTGTCATTGATCAATGATGAAGAACGTTGGAAAAGTTACATAAAAGATGCACTAATAGAAACCAGTATTTCCAAAGATATTTTGATGCTGACTCGTGTGGATAAACCTGCATTGTTGAAACGACTATTTGAACTTGGTTGCTTATACTCAGGTCAGATTCTGTCATATACAAAAATCATCGGCCAGCTACAGGACGCAGGCAATACCACGACTTTGGCAAATTATCTGAAACTGTTATCTGATAGTGGTTTGTTAGGCGGGTTGGATAAATATGCAGGAAGTGTAATCCGGCAACGGGCTTCCAGTCCTAAGTTCCAGGTGTATAATAATGCATTATTAACAGCACAGGATCACGAAATCCATTCTACCGCCATTATAAATCCAAAACGTTGGGGCAGACTGGTTGAATCGTCTGTAGGTGCTCATTTACTGAATCACTCGGTTTCTGAGCGGTATAACCTGCATTATTGGCGAGAAGGCAATAATGAAGTGGATTTTATTCTTGAGAAGGGAGATAAGGTCATAGGCCTGGAAGTTAAAAGCGGTACGACCGTAGAGAACAAAGGGATGGGCTTGTTTAATGAGAAATTTCATCCCCATAAAATTTTGCTGGTAGGCACAGGCGGAATTCCTTATGAGGAATTTTTAAAGATCAATCCGAAAGAGCTATTCTGAATTGGCCCGCTTCCGTTTCTTTGCCTGCTCACCCTCGGCTTACAGTCAGCTTCCGTTCCCCGGAGGGAAGGACTTCCAGGGTGACCTGCCAGGCTTCCGGGGGAAGCAAGGGGGTGATCAACTCGGGCCATTCAATTAAAGAAAGGGTTCCGGGGGTTTCAAAATACTCTTCACAGCCAATTTCCACGGCTTCCTGAAGGTTTTTTATGCGGTAAAAATCGAAATGATAAATGGGTATCTCCTCCGCAGAAAGGTATTCGTTGACAAGGGTGAAGGTGGGGCTGTTCACCTGGTCCCCGGTCCCCAGGACCTGGCACAAGGCTTTGATGAAGGTGGTTTTACCTGCTCCCATCTGCCCGTAAAAGGCAATCACGCCCATATTTCCGGTATGTTGTAAAAGCGCCCCGGCCGCTTCCTCAATATTTTCCAGAGAAAAGATCCATTCCATAGGGCAAAGATAGGAAATTGGCAAAGATCCCAGCAAGGGTACAACGTACACATTGTTCGTTTGGCTGATATTCAAAGAGTTAAGAAAATAGTGCCCCGGGGGCATGAATTTCGTAAATGGCTGATAATGAGCCAAACGAACAATGTGTACGTTGTACTCTTTTTTCAATTCGCTACCACTCCAAGAACCGGGAGCCTCGGCGTACCAAAAAAATGCCCGGTTCTTTGTGGTGCAGCAACTGATAGACGTTAAACCTGCAGAAGTTTCAAAGATCAGTACTCCCCAGTGCTCTCGATAAGCTTTTGTGATGAAATTCCTGCTTTGAGCAAACAGTTGGTGCTGGAAGGTAGTAAGTAGTCAAAAAAACACTAACAGCCGTAATTCACACAATATGAATGTATTGCTAATTTTTGCCACGCCACAGTTACTTACTACCTCCCCCTCAAATTGCCCAAAAACAGCAAAAACCGGGGGACGTGGTAAGTGGAGGAAATTTGTGAAACGCTTCCCGCGAGCTCACATTCAGGCTGTTGCGGATTTTTGCAACACTGCCGTTACTTGCCACCTCCTAATTCAGCGCATCAAAAGAAACTGCAAACCCGCCTCCGGGAGCTGCCGTAATGGAAATAATGTCTTCCCGGCTGACCGTTTGCTTAACTATTTCATAAGCCTGTGGGTTGGTACGGTAATCAGCATCAGGCGCATCTCTGTAAATGGTAGCTTCATAGTTGCAATCAGGCTCCAGGAAATCAAGTGCCAGATCAAAGGTCCTTTGCTGCTCATCGGTCACCCCACCCAAAAACCACTGACCGCTGTTTTTGGCTTTCCGCGCTATAACCACGTAGTCACCCGGTTCTGCCTGAAGGTACCTGCTTTCAGACCAGTCAAGAGCGACGTCTTTTATGAATTGGAAGGCATCCATGAATTGCGCATAATGCCGTGGAAGATCGGCTGCCATTTGAAGCGGCGAATACATGGTGACGTACAGACCAAGTTGATTGGCTATTGTGGCATTTACTTTTGAGGTGTTATTCGTAAAAGTACTCAAATCCATCTGGAATATGCCCGGAGTAAAGTCCATGGGGCCTCCGTTTAACCGGGTAAAAGGAAGAATGGTCACGTGGTTGGGCTGAGTCCCGCCAAAAGCCTGGTATTCGGTTCCCCTGGCCGATTCATTGCCGATCAGGTTGGGATAGGTGCGGCACAAACCGGTAGGACGTACTGCTTCGTGGGCATTGACCATAATACGATGCCGGGCAGCCTGGGTCACGGCATGGAGGTAATGATTCACCATCCACTGTCCGTAATGGTGTTCTCCCCGGGGCAGGATGTCACCCACATAACCGGATTTAACAGCGTCGTATCCGTATTGATTCATCAATGCGTACGCGTCTTCCATATGCCTTTCGTAATTACGCACAGATGAGGATGTTTCGTGATGCATCATCAATTTTATTCCCTTGGTACGAGCGTATTCATTCAATGCTTCTAAGTCAAAATCGGGATAGGGTGTTTGAAAGTCAAAAACATAATCTTTGGAACAATCGGCCCAATCTTCCCATCCGATATTCCAACCCTCTACCAGCAAAGCGTCAAATCCGTTCGCGGACGCAAAATCGATGTATTTTCTGACATTCTCGTTATTTGCGCTATGCCGGCCGTTTGGCTCCGCCTGCGCATAATCAATTTTGCCGAGTTTTACGGAGGGATAGTCCGAGGTGTAGGCCCAGCTTCCGGCGCCCGAAATCATTTCCCACCATACTCCCATATATTTTACCGGATGGATCCAGGACACATCATCATAAGCACAAGGTTCATTCAGGTTTAGGATCAACCGGCTGTCCAGCATCGTTTCCGCCGAGGGGGTTACCTGGACCGTGCGCCAGGGGGTGCTGCAGGGCGTTTGCATATAGCCCTTCCACCCTTGCGCATCGGGGGTGAGGTGCGAAACCAGGACCTTTTTCCGCGGGTTGACAAGCAGGTGCATGCAGGGATAGTCAATAAGGGCCGCCTCGTGGATATTGACATACAATCCTGAATCGGTTTTCATCAGGAGAGAGGTCTGGACACCGTTTATTGAAAAAGGCGTCTGGGAGGAATTCCCCGATATGGCATTTTGGAAATGTTTGGGAACCTGGGATATGCGGCTTTCCACATATTCATATTCCTGGGTGTCGTAATCACCCGGCAACCACCAGGCAAAATAATCATCGGCCAGTGCGAATTCCGTAAGCTCTTCTTTTATAACAAAATAATTCAAATTCTGGTTGCCCGGGAATTCATAACGGAATCCCACCCCGTCGTTATACAACCGGAACCTGATGGACATTCTTTCGGAAGTCTCGCTATGGACCAAATCAACAAGCAGTTCATTATAATGATTCCTGATCTCAGATTCTTCACCCCATACAGGATTCCATGTCTGGTCAAAGGAATCTCTGTAAATATTTACAACTTTAAAGTGGTCATTAAAGTAACGACTTGGCTTTGAGTCTGTCTTGCTGATGGTTTTTCCAAAATCCAATTCAGTTGCTTTGATATTGCCGCGAAGTTCAAAACCAAGTGCACTGGGAAGTATAATATAATTATCTGAATACTTCAGTGCATACATGGGTTTGCCTTCATTAGACAACATAAACTCTACCGTTAGCATCTGATCGGGAGATTGCAATAAAATAACATTTTGGGAATTTATGCGTGACTGGCAGCCGACCACCAAAATTAAAGCCGTAATAAGTGAAGAAAATCGTATCATAATTATTCGTCTTGCCTGCTGGAACACCCAAAGCACGGAGATTTTTTGAACGCCTTTTGGGGGCTGATCCTGATAATCCTGCAGTGGTGAGGTTCCAACGTTGTTTCAAATTTGTTTTTCATACTACCCAATTCGGTATGGGTCCAAAGATCCCGTACATTCTCAGCTCTGCCTGTAGCAATTCCCAATTCAGTGACAAAGTCAATCCCGTATTGCAATGGCTCATCTTCACGGTTGAAAAGACCTACAATATAGTCTCCGTCGGGGAGTCTGCCTACCCAACGTGAACTGTTCTCATAATCATGAATGTCAGTACTAAGCGGTTTGGCATAAAAGCCATTTTTGTGCAAATGTAGCAATTCTTCATTCTTATAGATTTCCTCCACATCATCTGTGGCGGTATCATACTGATCTGCTATGGCAAGTGGTGACCCGGCCATGATCATAAGAGAGAAAAGGAATTGCCGTTCTGCATTGTCGGCCAGTTTGTTCAATCGCATGAAATCGCCATCCATCATGATTTTTCCCGGGCCGGACACTTCTGAAAAAGCTACAAAACCATCAAAGACATTGGCATACATGGGCCAATTCTTTTTTACCTGGCCGCGTCTGCGGTCGCTTACAAAGTTCCAGTCTCCGGCAAAACAGTCATCACTAATGCGGAACATGTCTCCATAAGGAATTTCAGTGGCTGCCTGATTGAATGAATTGGGCATAACCAGGGAGATAAAAAGGTCATCACCTGCTTCTTCGGCTATCCAGCGCAGCGCTTTTTCATACCGTTCCGTACCATAATGGTTCTCGTAGTTTTCCAAAAAATCCACACGAAGAAATGACACACCCAGGTCAATAAAATACCGTACATACCCTTTCACCCATTCTTCAGCGCCGGCTTTATCTACATCAACCCAGTGCAGTTGTCCGTTAAAAGAGTATTGTCCGGCAATACGACGGGCAGTAGTAGTGGTTCCCAAAACGGGGCAATCCTTATCGTAGGCAGCAGCGGTCATCCATAATGGATTGTAATAGACACCCACTTTCATTCCTTTGTTTTTGATATACTCATTCCAATACTCAAACCCGTGTTCCCAACCGCTGTTGTATTTTGTGATGTATCCGTTTTCGTTAATGGTCTGAGCCGCTTCAATCCATCCGTCATTCGATATCATATCGTATCCCCAATCCAGGAATGTCTCCGCCATCCAATCAATATTACACTGCCAACGCAGTTCGGTTATGGGACGGTTAAGATCATAACAATATTCGTAAGCAATCCAATATTGCGGAGCAACGTTTTTACGTGTGTATTTGCTATCCCGAGCATCAGCATTGACAAAAAGCAATGCTGACGCAAGAGATACCAAAATCAACCTAACTACTCTACCAACCATTCCACTTTTATCGTAAGTGTTTCTGTATCAAGAATCAGGCGGTAATTGCCTGCTTCTGTAACTTTCCATTTATGATCACCGAATCCGGCTTCTGCATCTTCCTTCCAACAAACCACTGTACCGTCAACAATGCCTGAACTACTGATCTCGGTCTGGTCGACTGCAGGACGATAAAAATCTCCGCTCCAATCAAAAATAGTGGCAATTTTAAATTCACCGGCGTTCAAAGCCCCTTCATAGGTGTGGATATTTTCGTTGCGGACCATGGGTGTGGGATTAGCAATTTCCCAACCGGAGGGAGCAGCATCACCCACAAGATAAAGATTTCCTTCTACCCATTCAATAATTTCGGGATCATCCAAAGAGGAAAGCTTGGTCGCAGTCAAAGTTAACTTGATTGGATTAAGTTCCAATTTGTACCTTCCGCTGGTACCTTTATCCATACCAAAGAAATGGTCACGCAAATTCCCTACACCGTCTTTTTCTTCCGATGTTTCTGCCAATTGGTTTACCCCCTCTTTCAGGAATGCATAGGATTGACCTTCAACCATGCTTTCCAGGGCCGGAACAAGAAAATGAGCCTTATCCCAAGTGTTTACATCCACAGAAAATTTAATAAGCTTGTTTTCAGCACTGCGTACAAGATCCAACTCGTGGACAAAAACATCTTTATCCGACGTCGCCGTCATAGGCAGCGGATCAGATGAATCCCAATGGCCGTCTGCGGCTGCGCCAAGCATGTAAACCATTTCATAATGGTGTTCAATATCAATTACTTCAGGTTCTTTATCCTTGTCGCAGGAAGTGAACAGGACGAGTGTTCCGGCCAGGAACAACATCATCAATTTTT
>Ga0334898_1002247_pt1:15000-18347 | contig 18347 bp, 16 predicted proteins | sample GraSluR3_MG_10_FD_207228 | JGI IMG/M metagenome (GOLD analysis project Ga0334898, IMG submission 207228) | Sludge microbial communities from methane-producing bioreactor in Wageningen University, Netherlands - Granular Sludge_3_08-R3 | ecosystem: Engineered > Bioreactor > Anaerobic >... | reverse complement strand
TGCAAAAAAGAAAGATTTAATCCCTAATCTAAAATATAAACCTTTTTATATTATATTCAATTTTTTTATTGCAAGTGGATTTTTGTACATTGCATTCACGTAACAAACTTTAATAATCTCACAAATCAACCACCCATTTTATGTTTCTGGCCGGAGGCGCCTGCGCCGACGGCCACACAGCCAGTTTACTCTTAACTAACCACAATTGGCACCATTACTACCAAAATGAAAAACTCGGAACTAACATTCTCTTTTCCATATTGCCAAATAGAACTAACAATTAAACGAAAATCGCCACGCCGGCAGTCGTTTGACGGCGTTATACAACATAAAACCCTACTTAACTAACATTTCAAACAAAACACCAGCCCACAAGCTGGTCAACTTCGTTATATTGCTTTGTATGACGAAATGCCAGGCAAGGGCCAGCAAAAATTAATTCAGAGCGCCTGAGATTTCTCTACCCAGCACCTCCCCAGGACACCACGCCCCAAGGTCCACAGGCCAGGGCGTGCAAAAGGCCGTATGGTTTAATCTAAGGGTAGGAAATATCCAATCCGCAGAATTAATTTTTGAAACGCCAAACCGCCACAACGGCATTTTGTCATACATCAATATAACGATCGTTGTACCAGGTTTTCTGATAGCGCTCGTGGATGGCACCTGGTGGGGCCCCTCATGGGGCGGATTCCTGGTTAGGCTCCTCGATAACCTCAAGTTGATCGATTAAAAACAAAAACCCCTTTACGTGCTTCCATTCAAACCTCCGCTGCCAGGCCCCCTCCGGACGGCATCCTGTGAACCCGTTAGGGTTCACGGTAGGATTCCTTGGGGGGCAGCGGAACAAGAAATACGAGAAGAAACAGTAAAAACAACACCCCTAACAGCACAGAAAGAGGCAATATGGAAACAACACGCAGTAGCAGTACCAGCGAGAGGACTTAGTTGAGCGGGGCTCAGCCCCCTGCTCTCCTTAAGTCTGGACTCTGGTATTGCTACTTTTTTTATCATTCATTTAAGAAAAAAATTATAACATGAATGAAGATAGATTATGTTAATTTTTTTTAGAATTGATATGGGGAGATAAAATGGGAAAAAAAGATGATAACCTTTATAATGAAGGTAAAAATCTTTATGGTTTGGGGGAATATGAAAAAGCTTTAGATATATTTAAAAAATTATCTGAAAAAGAACCAAATTCTTTAGATTACTTATTTGCTGTTGGTAGGACACTTTCTAGATTATTTAAAGATAAAGAAGCATTGAAATATTATCAGAAAATTTTAAATAACCATCCAGACCATTTTAGTGCTTTGCTTGGATATCTAATATCTTTGGGTGTGATTAATAAAGATCAAAAGGCCCTTAATATTATTGAGAATGAATTAAAAAAGGGAGATAATGCCATATTGTTAGCTAGAAAAGCATTTATCTTGTCCTCTAATGAAAAAAATCAAAATGAAATTTTCGATCTTTTTAATCGGGCATTGCAATTAGAAAGAGATGATGCGTACATATGGTATCTTAAATCTTTAGTTTACGCTAAATATCTCGAAGATGAAAAAGCTTTAGACTCATTAAATAGGGCAATATCATTAGTTTCTGAATCAAAAACAAATTTAGATAATAATAATTATGTAAGCAAACGAGATTTATTATTGTGGAAGATATTTTTACTTCAGAAGTTGAATGAACACGATAAAGCCTTGAAATATTGTGGAATACTTTTAAAATCTTACAAGTATGATAGAGAAGCTCTTTTCTATAAAATAAGCATTTATATAGATCAAGAGAACTATGATCGAGCTTCAGAAGTTTTAGATTTGGCTTTAGATATAGATCCAAACGATGTTTATTTTTTGAATTTCAAAGGTAACATTTACTTAATTAAGGGGTCTGATGAAGATGCTTTGAAAGTATTCAATAAAATAACGGATATTAATCCTGAATTTGAATGGGGGTGGGCCAATCAGGTTTCAATATATTATTACCGCAAAGAATATCAAAAAGCAGAGGAAATATCGAAAAAAACACTCAATATAAATTCAAAAAATCCCTTTGCCCTTTATTATGGCTCCTTGACGATGAAAAAACTAAATAAAAAGAGTATAGCAAGAGAATGGGAAAAGAGATTAAGTGATCCCACTGTTGATGTGATTTTTCTAGAGAAAAATCTTCAGGACAGAATTGCTAACGAACTATGGCGGCTTAAAAAGTTCGGATATGATCTGAAGCTGAAAAGTAGAGAACACATACTGGAAGATCGTAGAAGAATAGACATACTTTGTGAAGATATAAATAGTAAAGATTCAGTTGTCATAGAACTTAAAAGAGGAAAAGCAATTAAAGACACCTATTTACAGATATCTCATTATATGGATTTTATCAGCAATACTATTCCTTTTCATAGAAACGTGAAAGGGATCGTAATCAGTTCAGGTTACACTAAAGCCTTCAAAAAATTAATTGACAACAGATCGGATATTTCTCAAATAGACTTCGAACAACTTGGATTATGATTAGAAAACCAAATCTACTAAAAAATAAGACTATTGGAAGAATTATAGGGCCAAATTAGTTCCCAAACCTCCTTAAGTCTGGACTCTAGTACTACTACAATAAAAAATCCTATCCGATGTGTCTGGTCATGATCTCGTAACTGTAAATAGTCTTGAATCGACCTAACATTATAATGAATCCAAAGTTAGCCCTCTAACATCATCAAAGGTTATGGATTCTAATAAATTCCCCTAATACTGATTCAACTGGATTGTGTATGTATGTATCCAGGTAACCTTGACAGGGATTTTCGGTGAAAAAATCTTCGAGATTATTGTTTATTATGTGGATCCTTTCCATGATCCAGATCCATTCACCAATGAGTCTACGACTGTTTTGTTGTTGCTCTAGTTGATGATTATTAATGATTATTTCTTGAATGTAATCCCTGATATTGTTGAATGTTCGCTTGAATTCGTCTCTTTCGTAGATAATTACTTCCTCATGTTCTGAGAATAATTTAGGGTGATATAATATTGCCGATGCTCCAAAAGGCAATGCTTGACTTGTTCTCAAATTTTTCCACCTCCCCTGCCAATTGTGGGGGAACATAACTATACTGAAAGTAATTCATTGGTGTTGTCCAGGAGCATATGAGAAGTAATCATACCAAAAAAGAGTATTTGAGATTCGCTCACAAGGATAAATATTTGTGAAAATTGAGCTTATCTAACTAATCTGAGGCAAGTACAAGTTACAGATATATCATTAAAAAACAATTTCAATCATAAACACTAAATGGCATCTAAATTATACACTAAAAAACTTTTGTTCAAGAACATAAAAAA
>Ga0334898_1002247_pt1:0-7500 | contig 18347 bp, 16 predicted proteins | sample GraSluR3_MG_10_FD_207228 | JGI IMG/M metagenome (GOLD analysis project Ga0334898, IMG submission 207228) | Sludge microbial communities from methane-producing bioreactor in Wageningen University, Netherlands - Granular Sludge_3_08-R3 | ecosystem: Engineered > Bioreactor > Anaerobic >... | reverse complement strand
ATGCTTCATGGTATTTTCCAAGTTCTTCAAGAACATTTCCTTTGTTATTCCATGGTTCTGCCCTTTTTGGTTCTATTTCCAGTGATTTATCATAAGCTTCTAATGCTTCATGGTATTTTCCAAGTTCTTCAAGAGCAATTCCTTTGTTATCCCATGATTTAGCATCTTTTGGGTTTATATCGAGTGTTTTATCATAAGCTTCTAATGCTTCTTGATACATGCTAAGTTTTATAAATGCATTTCCTTTATTATACCACGCTTCAGCATCTTTTGGGTTTATATCGAGTGTTTTATCATAAGCTTCTATTGCTTCTTGATACATGCTAAGTTTTATAAATGCATTTCCTTTATTATACCACGCTTCAGCATCTTTTGGTTCTATTTCCAGTGTTTTATCATAAGCTTCTATTGCTTCGTGGTATTTTTCAAGTTCTCCTAAAATCATCGCTTTGCCAAACCATGCTTCAACATTAGTGGGATCTATTTTCAGAATTTTATCATAGAGTTTTAATGGTTCTTGGAAGTTGCTTTCCTTAAACTGTTCAATATCATCTTTGGTGAATGGGGGTTTTTTAGATTTATCAAACTGACTTATAAAAACACCTCCTTAATTGTTTAAATATATTATTTATAATTAATTACATTTTATCATCATGAAATCCCGTAAAGTCGACGTTATAAGGGGAATCTTAGCATAACTGAAACAGCCATAATGAGATATGCAGAGCCTTTTGCAACATGACTTAAAGCTAAAGGAATATTACCCTCTACAAACAACGCATCTGCAATACTATAATGTTCGCCAGCAGCCCTCGAAAGAACATTTATAGCTGTTCCTGCTTCATCTAATTTATCATCACCATATTCTTTAAGAATCTTAATAAGCAAAGGATCTTTATCAGGTCCACCGCCTGCAGTAAAATATGGATTTTTTTCGCTCAAGATCTTTTCGACCATAGCTAGTGATTTTTTACTTTTATAATCATTATATCCATCTAAATAAGCATCAATGATTCCTGCGATTTTTGCTAGTTGAAGGGCTTTTTTCTTGTTGTATAGATCTTTTATTTTCTGGTTTTTTATTTCATCTGGGTTTCCAGTAGTAGTGCCTTTGACAAGCGCGTAGCTGCCATCTGCAGCGATTTTATAATAACTGTAGGGATACACCGGAGGCACATACGGTGTGTATGGGGGAGGAGAGTTAGATCTGATCCCATAGCCGTGAGGATATGAATTCTCATTTTTAGTTAAAATATAAGTTGGATGGGGAGTTTTGATCCATTTCATTGAAAAAAGTTATTAATGAATTACCAATCTATTTGGATTATTTGTAGATATCGAGGAATTAATATGGTTATTAATGTTTTCTAATGCTTTTTTAAATAAATTTATAACCACCAGCGTACATTAGATAAAGATATTTGTATATAGGTTAAAATTAGCATAAATATTATTATAGCAGCTATAATAGTTAAATGAAGCTTATCATTGTGGTACTGTTTGATTTTAAACATAGTGGCAGTAAATATTACTAAACCAACACCTAAAAAAAGGGTACCAATTGGACTAAATCTACTGTTTAATAAAGAGTCCCATATAGAAACTAACCCATATATTATAGATAAAATCCCCAGTAATATTACTCTATCTGACTTTTCTACTCGTACTTCTTCAGCAGAATCATTTACAAGGACTGCATATCCTCTGGCTTTAAACGGTCCAAATAATAAAAATTTTCTTCCGCAATTAATATTGATTACTGCATTCGCCCCTAATTGTGCTGCTTCTTGCTTTAATTTATATTTAATATCTTCTTTTGCCTCATTTTCAGATAAATTTGGATCAGAAGTAACATTTATTACACCAATCATGGTGTGAAAATTTTTGATTGGAAAACTGTATAGATTTACGTTTTGAGCATTTACTGGTTTTAGGGGAAACGAATCATTCAATTTAAGATATTCAACAGCTATTTCTCGTACATGTGCATTTTCATCTTCATTTAACAATTTTTTTACAATTTCTAATGCTGAACAATCTCTAAGATTTATTAAAGATCTTAAGGCATTATATCTTGTTTGCCATCGTTTATTTTTTAATTGCTCTATAACTTCGATGGTTTTATTTTCATACCCCATAAACTCACTTTTAAAAACTAATTTAAAACTAGATTGATTAAAGTAATATAAAAACTTAATTAAATATTCCAATTAAAACAAAAATAACTCCCTAAACCTCACTCAATTCCTTAACTCCTTTTTCATCTCCGAGACTATATTGCATTGATGATTGACTCATTTATTCTAATAATTAATTAATAATTATTAAATATTTTTTATATCAAAAAGAGTCTTAAAGGTGGCACATTTAATACAATTTATAATTATCAATTTTTATAATTTATATTAAATCTTTAGTATAACGGCGTATTTTTCTATTATTCAAGTGGAAATTCAAGGGACTGATGTAATACTCCAAAATTTTTATAGATAAATCCTGAAAAAGAAAATAATATAATTAAATTAGGGGGAGTTTTTGCCCAATAATAATAATTCTCATATTTTTTAGTTAAAAACATAAAGATTGAAAAAGGATTTAAATAGATTTCAAAAGGTAAAAATGAATCAGCTTGGAAATAAAAAAAAATAGAAAAAAAAGAAAGGGGTTTTTTTAGTGTCTTTTGGTAGAGATTAATCCTCCCAGCACCATTAGAACAGCAAGAACCATTCCAATGAGTGGTGTTCCGGTTTTCTGCATCCCCACAGTCTGAGCATGCACAGTTTCAGATGAACCACCGGCTGCCTGAACATTCACATTCAACGCTTGGATGTTGCTTTCAATGTTAGGGTCGTAAGTGTCGGTAGTGAGAATAGGTCTGAAGATAAAACTTCCCCCATTCATGGCTCTAACACGAACCCAGGCATAGGGATCTCCAACAACCACATCACCCAAGGTCCAAGTAATGGTCCGGGTAGCGGGATCGTAGCTGGTTGTTCCCTGATCCACATTTACATCAACAAACTCCACACCATCAGGCAGTGGCAATGTAAATACCACGTTTTCTGCAGTGTCAGGTCCCCTATTACCTAATTTAAAGGTAATAGTGTATATTTCACCCACAGTGGGGTTATTTTTACTGGACCAACTGTTGATGTACAGATCAGCCTTAGAGGTTACAGGATTAACTGTGATACTAGCTGTTGCGGTTTGTGTTTCCTGGTTCATTTCATCCTGAGTTTCAGTAACAGTGTTGGTGATGGTAGTTCCTGCCATTGCAGTGTTAATTAGTCCACTGATGGTTAGGGTTGCATCGGCACCGTTATTGAGTGTTCCCACATTCCAGGTATTGGTGTTGGAGTCCCATGATCCCACAGAAGGAGTCACAGTCCAACCAGTTGGAACATCTATATCGGTAACTGCCACGTTATGAGCAGCATCAGGTCCATTGTTATGCAGAGAAACGGTAAAAGTACCAGTATCTCCCACATTTAAAGGACCATTACCAGTCTTAGTGATGGTCACATTGGCACACGGATCATTTTCAACCTCCACGTTAAGGGTTAAGGTTTCATCATCCAGCGTAGCAGATAGGTTGGCAAGACCGGATTCGGTTCCAGTTAATGTAGCGGTAGCCACACCATTCACTGTTGGTTTATCCACAGTTTGACTGCCCACCTGACCAAGATCTGTGGTGAAAGTCACTAGTGTTCCATCCGGTAAATGTCCAATTACTGGATCGAAAGGTGTCACCGGATTTTCTCCATCCCAGGCATTGTTGAAGTTAGCAGTTAGGGTTGAAGTATCACCCTGCTGGATAGTGGTTGGATCAGCCTGGAAGGTCATGTATAACCATGGCCAGATATCTACACTACCAAAGTAACTGGTTATGGCATCATAATTGGATCCCCACCAGTTGTACTCGGCATTCACAGTCCCGTATTGTGAGTCAAGGGAATGGTAGATGGCTTTAGGGGAATTACCCACTATGCGGTTGAAGTTCATGGTCACCGTAGTATCGTAGGTGTAGATTCCTCCACCGTATACATTACTAACGGCAGTTGCGGTGTTGTGATTGATGTTGCTGTTGGTTACTGTTAAACTGCCACCACGAGTGTAGATTCCTCCACCATAACTGTCTGTTGAGAGGGCATTTGCGGTGTTGTCATTGATCATGCTGTTATCGATGGTCACTGCACCGTTATAGTTGAAAATGGCCCCTCCGCGTGCTCCGTTAACGCCACCACCAGTTGCGGTGTTTCGTAGTAATTCGGTGTTGTCAAGAACCACTTCCCGGTCGATGTTGTAGATTCCACCACCAAACATGGCAGTGTTGTCATTGATGGCTGAGTTTTGGATGTTTAAAGTACCATCATTTGAGATCCCACCACCGTAACTAGTAGCAGTGTTGTGGGTTATGTCTGTTTCCGTGACCGTCAAAGTACCACCCCTGTGGTCGATTCCACCACCCTGGATAGATGCGATGTTACCAGTGATTGTTGAATCAGAGATAGTAGTGGTTCCAGAACTCCAGATCCCGGCACCAACAATCGCATTATTTTCCTGAATAGTGGACCCGGTGATGGTCATAGTACTCTGGGCATTGTAGATTCCACCACCATTAGTGGCGGTGTTGCCTTTGATGGTTGAGTCGGTAATGGCCATAGTGGCGGTGTTGTAACCAGGGCCGGCATGGTAGTAAATTCCACCTCCATTAGAAGTAGAAGTACTGTAGATCGCGTTATCCTGGATTGTGCAACCATTTATGGCCACTGTATTATGATAACCCCAACTGATACTGATTCCACCACCCTTGGCATCTCCTCCGTTAACCCGGTTGGAACTTACACTCCCACCAGTGATGTTCATGTTGGCTCCAGAGTTGTAGATTCCACCACCTTCAGCGGAATATCCTGATGGTCCGGTTACTGTGTTTTGGTTGATGTTACTGTTGGTTAAGGTTAAACTACCACCATTAAGGTAGATTCCACCACCGTAACATGAGGACCCGCTTGCTTGAGCCTCATTTTTATTGATGTTACTGTTACTGATTTCCATGTTACCATAGAAGTTGTAGATGCCTCCACCTACAGCGTAGTATCCACGTGCTATGTTACCTTCCATGTTTGTGTTATCCATAATTAAGGTCCCGTAGTTGTAGATACCACCACCATATGCGTCATCTGGATAGGTGCTCCATGCTGTATTCCCTCTTATGTTGCTGTTAATGATGGTAAGTGTGTCTTCGTTGTAGATTCCACCACCAAGCGCTTCATCAGAAGAACTCATAGCGTTATTATACTGTACGGTGCTGTCTTCAATAGTCATGGTCCCCCAGTTATTGATTCCTCCACCATAGGCATAGTAACCGGTAGCATAGTTGTATTCAACCGTACTACCTTTGATGGTCATGATCCCAGCGTTGTAGATTCCTCCTCCGTAACTGGATCCATAGAAAGTGGTTGGGTTGGCTTGGTTGGCCTTTACTGTGCAGTTGTTGAGGGTCAGATTACCATTGTTGTAGATTCCACCACCATAAGCCTCAGAACCGGTTACTCTTCCATTTTGTATGGTGAAAAAACTCATTGTTGCAGTGACCCCTCCATGAATGGTTACGGGTCGTCCGTTACTGGTTCCATCAATGATGGTTCCGGTTTGACTGGTTCCTACCAGGTTAACATTCTTATCGAGGATAAGGTGTTCCTGATATGTTCCATCAGCAACATTTACTGTACCATCAGGGTTTGCTTCGGTTATTCCTTTTGCGATGGTTCGGTAAGGGTTAGCGTCGGTACCATCTCCAGTTGCATCACTTCCTGTTGTGGCGACGTAGACTGTGTCCATACCTAATTTGAAGTTGGCTGTTTGCTGGTAGTTATTATCTTCTCCAGGAAGTACAGTTACTTCTTGAGTGGATGGTTGGTGTCCTGGTGCACTGGCGGTTACTTGGAAATTGGTTGAACTGCTTTTAAATTTCAGAGAATATGTACCGGCGGTGTTGGTAGTGGTTGAAATGGTTTCTCCGCTACTGGTAGTGGTTACCGTTACTCCGGGGAATGGGTTTCCATCGGAACACTTCTCCACTTTACCACTGATACTAACCTCCTGTAGGGTTTCTTCAGTTTCTAGAACAGGAGTATCTGATATGGTGATGTTTTCATCGGCAGTTGCTGCTGATACTGTTCCAATGCATATTAAGATGAATGCAAGTGCTAATGTCAGCTTTATTAGTTTTTTTGTTATCGTTTTCACCTCCTTTTACAGTTTTTAATTCATAGTATCATGTAATTGAAGTTGATAATGTGAACAATTTATTACACATCCAGATATTTATCTTAAATGGCAATTTTGTTCGCATATCACATTAGATATGTTGTAGATGAAACTATATTAACTTATGCCGGAAACAATATGCGGAAATTCAACTTCCGACATAAAAATTTGAACAAAATTACAAAAAAACAGATATTATACAACAAAAAATTCAACCTACACAAAAAAAGCCTTAAACCTCATCTTTTAATTCTTTTAACAGTTTTTGTCTAAGAGGATATATTTTTAAATAACTGCCACAATTAATTAATAATTTTTTAATATTTTTTATATCAAAAACATCCTTAAAGATGGCACATTTATTACAATTTATAATTATCAATTATATTATTCATGTTAAATTCTTTTTGAGTAATTTTATGGTATTAATCTCACTAAATTCTTTTAATACCTATTCTGCAATTTTTTTAAAGACTCTATGCGTAATAATCTCCCAATTAACCCCATATTCCCCTTTTTCATTGAAAATGTTCATTTAAAGAGCAAATACACTGATTAGCAGCCTAATTCAATCAAAACTACATTTTTGCTTAGATAACTACTCCCATAGGACTAATTTCCAATATTCTGCTTGTCGATGTAGTCTACTACTCTAAATCCAGTTTAAAACTTTTTGAAGACCTGTTTATAGTGTGAAAGGTGAAACTGGCAGCACTGAAACTCAAAAATAAAACAAATAACCTTAAAAGAGTTAATTCAACCATATTAAACAATAAAAAATAGTCTTGGTAATGAACCAATACTTGGAACAATAAAAAGATGACTAAGAAAAAAACCACCCCTGCAGCAACTATACTAATTAAAGTCCGACTCAAACTCATCTTTCATAACTCCAACTTACTAATATCAGTGTTTAACAATTTAAAATAAGTCTTATAAGCGATTATAACATCTTCCGGTAGCATTGAGTTTCTTTGATGGTTTACTGCGTTACAAGCAGCTAAAAAACCCAACATAAACATCTCACCAGTTTGAAAAGTGGATGAGGCCGATCCCCAATCCCGATCAACCATAACCTTACCCCTCATATCTTCCAATTTTTTGAAAAGTCTTTTTCCCTGGGTGTCCCATTTCATTTGCTTTAATTTACGATAATATCCTTCATCAGGCACTTCATAATCCTTAACTACGCAAAATTGGTCTAATGATGACATTATTCGTTCTAAGATT
>Ga0334898_1002244_pt1 | contig 18352 bp, 15 predicted proteins | sample GraSluR3_MG_10_FD_207228 | JGI IMG/M metagenome (GOLD analysis project Ga0334898, IMG submission 207228) | Sludge microbial communities from methane-producing bioreactor in Wageningen University, Netherlands - Granular Sludge_3_08-R3 | ecosystem: Engineered > Bioreactor > Anaerobic >... | reverse complement strand
ACCATAAACAATACTTATAAAGTGTTTTGTTTTGTCACATTTTAGAATTTTTCTTTTAATTATTGGAAATATATTTGCATTACAATCCAATATTATACTACATATATTGGTAATAAATACAAACACATCCATTCATATGAGGGGTATTCGTCATATGAATGGATGTGGATCGTGTGCGTGTTTGGGTTATTCTGTGTCGTGTGTTCTCTTTTCCACCCACACTTCATTGATCAAGTGGCTCTTGCGCATCCCCTTCTCCTCGAATCCGGTGGTGGGTCTCCAGGAATGGGGAGGGGAAAATCCATGGTGGGGATTGTACAGCCCCTCTACTTGTGAGAACACCTCGAGCATTTGATGGGCATATTCCTCCCAGTCGGTTACACAGTAGATGTATCCGTTGGGAGCGAGTTTTCTCGCGAGCAGTCGTGCGAATGGAAGTTGCACCAGTCGTCTCTTGTGGTGTTTCTTCTTGGGCCACGGATCGGGAAAGAAGATATGGAATCCCGCTATCGACGAATCGGGTATCATCTTTCCAAGCACTTCGACCGCATCGAACCTGATGAGTCTGAGATTCTGTATATCCTGTCGACCGGCGGCGGACAACAGCTTGGTGAATCCGTTGAGGAACACTTCGATTCCAATGAAATTGGAAAGCGGCATCTGGGTCGCAATCCGTTCGGTTGACCTGCCCATACCGAAACCGATCTCTATGATCACAGGGTTGGAATTCCCGAACACCTCTTCGAAATCGAGAGGGGCATCGTTGAAGGGGATGGCGAAACGGTCGGTGTAGAGGTCCAAGGCTTCCTTCTGATAAGGAGCCAATCTGGAACCCCTGAGTACGAAACTCTTCACCGTCCTCTTGCCATCCTCGGGCAGACTGTCCACCCTATCCCTTTCAATGTCCATGTATGTCTCCCCCCTTTCAGACCAGTCTTTGCAGCGTCTCGAGTATGAACAGCGACTTGTCCTTCAACGATACCGCTTCGGTTTGCAATGTGAGCACGTTCATACGCCTCTGGTCGATGCCGACTTTTCCGTTTCCGAGTCGGATCAGTTCCATCACCTTCTCTATCGCGATATCCTTCACCTTGGCGAATTCCACCGTCACCACGCCGTTGCGCTCCTTGAGATGGTTGATGTTGAGTTTGCGGCAAATGATTTTCAACTCGGCGATGTAGAGCAGGTTCACCACCACTTCGGGCATGGGACCGAACCGGTCTTCCATTTCCGCTGTCAACGCCTGCAGCTGGATATCTGTGGTGATCGAAGCGATTTTCTTGTAGACATCGAACTTGACCGATGGTTCGGCGATATAGGAATCGGGTATGAATCCCGAGTAGTCGAGTTCCAAGAACACTTCCCTCGATTCCTCAAGGGATCCTTCCCTGGTCAGTTCGGCGATGGTTTCGTCAAGAATCCTCAGGTACATGTCCAAACCGACCGAGGCCAATTGTCCGCTCTGTTCCCGTCCCAGCAGATTTCCGGTTCCCCTGATCTCCATATCCTTCATGGCGATCTTGAACCCACTGCCGAGTTCCGTATGTTCCGATATCACTTTGAGTCGCTTCACCGCGATCTCGCTTATCGCGGTAAGCGCGGGATAAAACAGGTAGGCATAGGCTTCCTGATCGCTCCTGCCCACCCTTCCCCGCAATTGGTAGAGTTGCGATACTCCATAACGGTCCGCCCTATCGATGATGATGGTGTTCACATTGGGAATGTCTATTCCATTTTCGATGAGTGTGGTGGAGACAAGGACTTGTATGCCTTCATGTATGAACCTCCTCATCGTATCTTCGATGGTATCGGGATCCATCTGCCCATGGATCGATTCCACCAGTATCTCCGGCAATTCCTTCTGCAACATGCGCACCACTTCGTCGAGTGTGTTGATACGATTGTGCAGGTAGAACACCTGACCTCCCCTGGAAAGTTCGAATCGTATCGACGATACGATGGTCTTCACATCGAATTCGCGTATTACGGTTTTGATCGGCCTTCTTTGGATGGGAGGTGTGGTCAACAGCGACATGTCCCGTATCTTGATCAGAGACATGTAGAGTGTTCTGGGTATGGGTGTGGCCGAGAGTGCGATGGAATCGATGTTGGTCTTCAGCTCCTTCACCTTTTCCTTATCCTTCACTCCAAATCGTTGTTCCTCGTCCACAACCAGCAATCCGAGGTCCTTGAACTCGACATCCTTCTGGAGTATCCGATGGGTTCCCACAAGAATATCCACTGCACCTTCCTTGAGTCGGTTGAGAATCGCCTTCTGCTCCTTCTTGGGAACGATTCTGGAGATGACTTCAGCCTTCACCGGAAATTTTCCCAACCGATTCACCAGTGTTTCGTAGTGCTGTTCCGCTAGGATGGTGGTGGGAGCGAGGAAGGCGACCTGTTTCCCGGCCATCACCGCCTTGAAGGCGGCTCTGAGTGCGATCTCGGTCTTTCCATAGCCCACATCACCGCATACGAGACGGTCCATGACGTGTGGGCTCTCCATATCCTGCTTGATATCTTCGATACAGGTGAGTTGATCCTCCGTCTCCTCAAATGGAAACGAGGCTTCGAATTCCATCTGCCAATCGGTGTCCTTGGGAAAAGGATACCCCTTCGTGCTCTTTCTCCTCGCGTAGAGCTGGATGAGTCTTCCGGCCAGTATTTCAGCCGATTTGCGGGCCCTCGCCTTCTTGTTCTCCCATCCTTGGCCACCGAGTTTGTCGAGTTTTGGGGTTCCCCCTTCACTGCCTATATACCGTTGGATCAGGTTGGCCTGTTCGATCGGGACGAAGAGCGTTTCATTGTCGGCATAGGCGATCTTGATGTAATCCCGTTCCTTGCCGGACATGTTGATCCGATCGATCTTGAGAAATTTTCCCACTCCATAGTTCACATGTACCACATGATCCCCTTCGTTGAGGTCCACGAAGGAATCGAGGGGAGAACTCTGCACCTTATGAAGCGCCTTGGCCACTTGTTTTCGCCTACCGAAGATTTCATGGTCGCAAATGGCCACCAATCTTTTGGAGGGAATGGAGAAACCGCCACTGATTTCAAGATCGACAATATTGAGGCGATCGAATTGGCTGAGCATATTGTTCAACCGCTTCCTCTGGAGTTCCGATCCTGCGTAGATGCTCACCGCATAACCGTTCCCCAGCAGTTGCCCCAGGTGTTCCTTGAGCATGGAGAAGTCGCCGAAGAATGATCTGGGTCCATCGACATCGAATATATACGAACCTTTTTGTTGTCCCCTCACTTCGATAAGTACTGCGGACTGTTGGTGCCGCTCGTAGAACCCGGGATAATCGAATAGGATTTTGTCCGGTTTCACCGAATCCCTGTCCACTAGGAAAGCCTCCCGGTAGAGGGCTTTCGCTTCCACGATCAAGGAGTGGAAGGAAGTCTCCAGACGTTCCCGACCGATGAAGAAGAAATAATCGGAAGCATCGATATAGGCTCCTATATCGGCGGTTTCCACCTGTTGTTGGTCTTTGAGGATGGTGATCGTCACATGTCCCAAGGTCTTCACCGTATCCTGGCTGATGGGATCGAAGGATGTGATCCTTTCGATCCTGTCCCAGTCGGCGTAGATTCGTATTGGTGTGGCGCTATCGTAGGGAAACAGGTCCACCACTTCCCCATGGATGGAGAATTCACCCGGAACGGCGGTGCTGGGTGAACGATAGTAGCCTCCCGCTGCAAGCTCCTCGGCGATTTTGGTGGGTTCGAACCGATCTCCCACACGCAATTTCATCTCCGACGACATGAGGGAATCGAGTGAAACCACAGGTGAGGTGAAGGCCCTGAGGTGGGTAACCACAATTCGTGTTGGATTGTCGACCATCGCTGCCAGAGCCTTCAACTGGGCATACTCGCGGTCGGTTCCCTCCCATGGGCTGTAGAGTCGCTTTCCGTTGGAAGGGAGGTAGATATGTGGAGTACCTGCTGTCTGCAGATCCTTGCACAATTGCATGGCTGCGATTTCGGTGGGGCAAAGCGCCCACACACGCTTGGAATGGGAACGCGAATAGACCGAAACGGCCTCGGAGAGTGGGTACCCCTCCAGGCCTTCCAGAAACTGACGGGTCGTACAATCCCGTTTGAATGCCTTGTACGCTTCGGTGCTTTTGATATAGGATTGCACAAGCGGACCAATATGTTGTTGCATAACCGCACACACACTATCATAGAGAGGAAAGGTGTTCAATGGATGCATTCGATCGTGTGGCAATCCTTTTGGAAGAGATGGGAACCTATGCCTGTGCAGCTCAGGGAGACATCTCCAGACATTACAAGGACGATGGTTCGGTGCTCACCTCAACCGACACGAAGATAAACGAACAGGTTTCGAACGAGCTGCATGCCTTGTTTCCCGAAGCGAACATCGTGACCGAGGAAGCAATCCACCCATTTTCTTCAGATGCACCAATGACCTTCATACTCGACCCCATCGACGGTACCGACGTCTATAGCCAGGGATTGCCCGGATGGTGTGTCTCACTTGGGATCCTCGGTCCAGACAGAACTTGCATCGGAGGCATGGTGTACGCTCCAAGATGGGGATTGAGCAGTTCCGAAGGATTGTTCCTGCGCCAAGATCCCGGCAAGGATCTACTTCTGAACGGTCTGCCCTTCACAGCCCGTGTACGCAATCGGCATCTGGAGCAGATGGCGATGGCTTCCCATGCTCCACGCCATATCAGCATCAAGCGGTTCGAGGGTAAGATCCGTTGTTTCGGATCCAACATCCTGCATATGATCTCCCCTTTGATCCATCCCCATATCCAAGGAGCGGTCTCGGTCCCCTGTTTCGCTTGGGATCTTGCGGGAGCACACGCCCTGCTTGTCTCGCAAGGCATGGTGGTCCGTTACGCCGATGGAAGCCCGTTCCTCTACACCGACGAGCTGCTGAAGGAGAGAAAGCCCTTCGAAGGAATCGTCCTTTCCGGAACCGAAGAGGCGGTTGCCACGATGGCACATCTGTTCGAACGATGATTAGAGGGGAATGGTACCTTCCGAATGCCACTTCCGTGCAAGATAGATGAAGGGTGTATCGAACATTGCGACGATCCATTTGAGCAGATAGGTCGTGAGCATGATCTGCCACAGCACTTCCCAAGGAAAAACTCCCCAGAAGGCGATCATGGTGAACAGCAGGGTATCGATGAGCTGGCTCACCATCGTACTCATGTTGTTCCTGAACCATAATGATCCTTTACCGGGAAAACGCTGCTTCCAATAGGCGAAGGCATGGATGTCATGGAACTGGGATGCCATGTAGGCCACAAGGCTTCCCAAAGCGATCCTGGGCATGATCGCGAATATCGTGGAGAGACTTTCCTGCACGAAATCGGAAGGGGCCGGTTGGAACACCAAGGCCACATTCATCAATATGGTCATCGTGACCAAGGAAAAGAACCCGATCGCCACTGCACGGGCCGCATCCCGTTTTCCGAAACACTCGCTGAGGATATCGGTTGCGAGGAAGCTGGTCGCATAGACGATGTTGCCCAAGGTCGCCTCCAAACCGAACAGTTGTACGGTTTTCGTGACTTGGATATTCGCGACTATCACGGATATGGGTATCCATATGAACAACCCCATCTTTCCCCAAAATTTGAACGCAACCATGATGGCCACGAAATTCAACAAAAGCATCACTATCCACAGTAACTCGTTCAATGGATCACCTTCCCCAATTCTTCTTCCAACGGAGCATCCGAACGGAGGACGATGGTCCGTTCCTTCGGAATTCCGAAATATTCGAGCACTTCCTCCAGAAGTGACTTTCGAATGACAGTTATGACAGTTCCGGAAAAAGATTGCAACAACGAGCGGTAGATTTCATACAATCCACCCCCCGACAGTTCTATCGGTCCGATCTCATCGATGATGATATAATCGCTGGTGGGCATGAATTGCGCAATCCTTTGGGAAGCCCATTCGAACGCTTCGGGATCGTAATAGTACTTTCCGTACCTTGGCCATCCCGTGTTGGGCACCATCGACATGAGTAATTTGATTTCACCGGTTCCTTGGTCACTGAGCACCTTGTCCGACTGCTGTTCATGGGGCAGCGGCAATACCTGGATCATTCCTCCAATCGAATATCCCGCCGAATCGAGTCGTGAACAGAGTGCGTAGAGCATGGTGGTTTTCCCACTGCCCACCTCGCCGGTGACCACAATATGACGGTATTCCATCAGACTCCCCCCAGAAAACTTTGCAGTACAGTGAAGGCATTCATGGAATCTTCCCTTCTGATCACGAAGGTAAGTTCATTCATGGTGGAAATTACCTCATTCACATTGATTTCCTCCCAGGCAAGCTTGCGCACGGCCTCATAGACAATTCCGGGTGTGGACATGAAATCACCGCTGAACACAAGTGAAAGCGCGACCAGGTCGTCCATGCGATGCAACACCTCCTCATGGGCAATCAGACGTTGCACCGTTTCCAGGTATTTTCCACTGATGGAGAGACTTACTTCGTGACTGCCAAGAGTCACGTTCAAGAAATCCCCCGAGGCAGGACTGACCAGATTGTAGAGTTCCCCCAGCTTGCCCATGATCGTATCGCTTCTCACCAGATTGATGTCGAGTATGTTGGTCTTCATCATGATCTCGTACCGTAGGTTGTAACTCTTCTGTTCGGTATCCTTCTTCCTCAGTTCCTCTGCATAGCGCCGTATCGCCATCACAATGGCAGAGTTCTTCACCTCCTTGCCATGCATCTGCTCGACGGAGGGACGTATCGAAGCGGCGTAATTGCTGTAACTGAGGATGCCCTGGATCAACATTTCGTAGAGGAATGGGGTCCTGTCGATGATTCTTTTGACCGAATTGCTCACAGATTCCATGTGCGACTCCTTTCTATTGATGTTATTATTATCACAGTTGCACAATATTCTCAACATTTTCATAACATGAAGTGCAATATGCACACAAACTTATGTGGGAAAATATGTTTTGTTGCCGATATTTTCTTTCAGAAAAATGGCACCGAGGCATTTCCAGCTTTACAATTTCATGCTATAGTATGATTTACTCATTTCTAAGGAGATTTTCGCCATGTTATGCCCCCATTGTGGCCATATGGATGACAAGGTACTTGAATCGCGTCAGAACAGCAGTGGTTCCACCATCCGCCGTAGACGCGAGTGCCTGTCTTGCGGTTATCGTTTCACATCCTACGAGAGAATCGAGGAGAAGCCTTTCATGGTGATAAAGCGTGATGGGAGAAGGGAACCCTTCGACATCGCGAAAGTGGAGAGGGGAATCCGCATCACCACCGAGAAGCGCCATATCAGTCAAGAGACCATCGAACAGGTGCTACAGGATATTGAGGACGAAGTGGTGCTCGCAGCGGGAACGAAGCGGGAAGTGACTTCCACGGCGATCGGTGAAGCTGCCCTGCGACAGCTCTATAAGATAGACACCGTGGCCTATATCCGTTTCGCGTCGGTATACCGCGCATTCGAGAATGTCGACCAGTTTATAGACGAGATAGAGCGCATCACCCACAACATGGAGTGAATCACTTTACATCGAACCATTTTCCGGTGATCGAACGTTCTATTCTTTCGTTCAGATGATCCGGCTTCAAGATTTCGTTGGCGCAGTCGAGACAAAAATTGTCGCTCATCCCGGCAACGTAGTCGAAGATGATGCGATCGATATTCCCATCATGTCTCTCATAGGCACTGCGCATTTCGTTCAGATGGATCGCAAACCCTCCGGCGAGCATGTTCTTCTCACTCATGTAGGCATCCTGTTCGAACCCGTATTCATCGAGCAATCCCTGCAGATATTCCACGATGAGTCGCAGCAGGCGTGAGAAATATCTTCCATATCCCTCCAGCATCGGAGAGAGGTAGATGTGGTGGTAGTTGAATTCCTTCATCGCCACCACTGCTTCGAATATCGGTTGGGAAAAACAAATACCCACTTCGGGATCGGAGGAATCGATCAAATCGTTTACCAAGGTGTTGATGATGCTTGCATTCGTCTTGCCGAGTCGCTTCACGACGATCGCGGGTATCGCATCCTTGTCGATGATCGACAATCGACAGGCGTCCTCATAATCACGCCCCAAATAGGCGATCTGGTCCGAGAAACGCACAACCGCAGCTTCCCATGTCGAGGGAGTGGCCTCCGACCTGCAGTGTATGGTGGCCGGATCACGATGGGAGAAATCGGGAGCGGTGATCCTCTCGAACCGCTCTCCGTTATGGCTGGCTATCCCATCACGTACCGCGTAAGTGAGGTTCAACCCCTTGCCATGTTCGGCGAGGAAATCCACGATCCTGAGCGAATTCATCTCATGCTCGAAGCCCTTCATCCCCTTCTCTTGCATGAGTCCCGCGAGAATCCGCTCTCCCACATGACCGAAGGGAGTGTGGCCGAGATCGTGTCCCATACCTATGGCCCAAGCGAGTTCGGTATCGAGTCCGAGCCCACGGCACACGGCGGTGGCGATGGAGGCGACATGGAGCACATGTTCCATCCTGGTGCAGATGTGGTCGTTGCTGGGTGCAAAAAACACTTGGGTCTTGTGTTTCAATCTTCTGAATGGGGAACTGTGGATAATGGCGGTGGTGTCACGATAGTACTCACCACGTACGTCGCTCGTCCGTGGATGAAGCCTTGCCTGCAATAGTGCTTTGTCCAAACCGTTCTCGAATGTACGTTCCGATGTCATGGTGGATCCTCCTCGATACTTCCCTATCCAACGCCTCCATGGTATCATGTTCGGTATGCTCATGCTACTGGTCGCCATCAGTACCACTCTTCTCTGTTTCCTCTCCGCGACGGCCTGTCTGCGCTTCATATTTTCCAAACAGGGATGGTTCTGGGTACTTCCGCTGGCGATATCGCTCGCATTCCTCTACATCAGCATTTCCCCGCTGTATCGTGTGGCCTCGGGATTGGTGGAAGGTTCCTATATGGTGGAAATCAGTCCCGACCGCAATGTGCGGGAAATCGTACCGTTGGTGATAGTCGTACTATGGTACACGATGATCATCACCTTCCGCTATGCGTTGAAACTCGTGGTCCCCGACAACAAACATCTGCTCGATACCATGAAGAACATCAACGAAGCCCAGTACATGCAGAAGATCGAATTGCGCAAATACCAGAAGGAATCACGCAAAAGGATGCGTCGGGAACTGCGTCTCGAAAGGGAAACAGCTGGTGTGAGGTATCCTGTGAAGTGGGTGGCTTTGTTCGATGAGCATGACTGAACCAACCCTCCGCATCTTCCATCTGGTGGGAATCAAACATTCCGGGAAAAGCAATGTGGGCAGCTACGCCGCCGGATTGCTCTCCAAGCGCATTGCCACCTCTTTCATCGACAGCGATGACCTCGTGTTGCGCCATGTGCCTTCCATACGGGAATTCTACCGTGAACGTGGACCCGAGGCCTTCAAGGAACTGGAGTATGCCTCGATGGAATCCTTCCTTCGCCATGAGGTTCCTTCCGAAGGAATTCTCCTGATCGCCACCGGTGGAGGAGCCTGCGACAATAGCCCTCTGGTCGAGTTGATGCAATCTACCGGTACGATCGTGTATCTCGAGGTTTCCATGGACGTGCTGTTCAAGCGTATCATGGCAAAAGGCTTGCCACCCTTTCTTTCCGAAGAGGATCCTTCAGGCTCCTTCGAACGACTCCACTCCCGCAGGGATGCACGATATAGGCAGATATCCGATTTTGTGTTACGATTATCCGATTACCGATCGATAGCCGAAAACGGAAAAATGTTGGCCGATTTCATCCTTGGTCTGATCGGGAGAGGGGAATCATGCCTGGAAACACCTTTGGATCAACGCTTCAGATAACCACATTTGGAGAATCCCACGGGGAGGCCTTGGGAGTGGTGATCGATGGATTGGAGAGTGGCTTCACCATCGATATGGATCATCTCAGGGCCCAGATGGCGAGACGTCGTCCCGGAGGCAACCCTTTGGGAACCGAAAGGAAGGAACCCGATGCCATCGAGATCCTTTCCGGTGTGTTCGAAGGAAAAACCACCGGAACTCCTTTGGCGATCATCATCCGCAACACCAATCAACGTTCCGGGGATTATTCCGACATCTCCCGTCTCTTCAGGCCTGGACATGCGGACCACACATGGCAACAGAAATTCGGCTTGAGGGATTGGCGTGGCGGTGGTCGCAGCAGCGGTCGTGAAACTGCGGCAAGACTTGCCGCAGGCGCGATCGCGATGCAGATTCTCGCCACCCATGGGGTTTCCATCCAAGCCTACACCATCCAAATCGCCGATGTGGTTGCCAAAGAGAGGAATTGGTCGGAAATCGTCCACAACAAAGTGGCGTGTCCCGATGCCCAAGCTGCACTCCGCATGGAACAGGCGATAGAAGATGCGAAACGGGACAAGGATAGCGTTGGCGGCATCATCGAATGTCGTGTCGAGGGACTTGAGCCTGGACTTGGAGAACCGGTGTTCGACAAGGCCGATGCACTGCTTGCCCATGCGATACTCTCCATTGGAGCCACCAAAGGAATCGAGTTCGGCGACGGTTTCAACATGGCTTCCAGAAGAGGTTCGGAAAACAACGATGAGATGGATTCACATGGTTTCCTTACCAATCATGCGGGAGGGATCAATGGTGGCATCACCAACGGCGATACGTTGGTGTTCCGGACGGTGGTCAAGCCGACCGCTTCCATCGGAAAACCACAGAAGACCATCGATATCGAAGGGAACGAGCGTACGATCGTTGTGGAGGGAAGACACGATCCCTGCATCTGTGTCAGGATCATCCCCGTGATAGAGGCGATGACGGCGCTCACCCTTCTCGATTTGTGGTATGGGCAGCATGGAAGATAGACCCCTCATCGTACAGAGTGATCTCAGCATGCTTCTCGATGTCCACTCCCCGTCCGCCGAAGCGGCGAGAAATGATCTCATCGCGTTCGCGGAACTGGTGAAATCCCCCGAACACGTCCATACCTATGCGATTTCCGCCATCAGTCTCTGGAATGCTGCGGCGGCCGGTGTGGGAGTCGAGCAGGTGATCGATCGTCTCAGGCGATGGTCCAGATTCACATTGCCCGAACCGGTGGTGTTCCATATTCGCGACATCGGAGGTAGATTCGGATCGATTGTATTGCTTCCGATTGCCGATGATCCGGACCACTACCTGTTGAAGATCGACAGAGAAAGGTTCACCAGGGAAATCCTTGCCAGAAAAGTCATCGCATCGATGTTGACACCACATGGAGATGGATTTCTTGTTCCCGCCTATCAACGAGGTGAGCTGAAATTGCAGTTGATAAAACTGAATTTTCCCGTCGACGACAGGATACCGCTCGTGCAGGGAGCACCTGTTCCCACGGCATTCAAGCCGATTTCATCACGAAATGTACCTTTCGTATTGCGGGACTACCAGAAGCTGGCGGCCGACTCCGTGCTTGGCGACGGAGGACCGGGAACCGGGTATGGTACGATCGTGTTGCCATGCGGATCGGGCAAGACGATCGTAGGCATGGAGATTCTCACCAGACTTTCGACCCGAACGCTGGTACTCACCACCAATGTCGCGGCGGTACACCAATGGATCGCGGAAATCATCGACAAACTCGCTGTAGATCCATCGATGGTGGGTGAATATTCGGGTGCTAGAAAGGAAATCTGTCCAATTACGGTATGTACTTACCAGGTACTCACCTGGAGACCCGACAAGAACGGGGATTTCCCCCACATGCGTGTGCTCAAGGAGGGCAATTGGGGCTTGATCATCTACGATGAGGTCCACATGTTACCGGCACCGGTATTCAAGGTTACCGCCGAGCTCCAAGCGGTTCACAGGGTTGGACTTACCGCAACCTTGATCAGGGAAGACCATCGGGAAGACGAAGTATTCTCCCTAGTCGGTCCGAAACGCTATGATGTACCATGGAGCGAGTTGGAGAACCAGGGTTGGATCGCGGAAGCCGAATGTACGGAAATCAGGGTCCCCTTGCCGAGGGATCTTGAGATTCCCTACGCGATCGCCGACAAGAGGGGCAAATACCGTATCGCGAGCGAGAATCGCGACAAAATTCCGATCGTGAAGGATCTCATAGACAACCATCATGACGACTTCATCCTCATCATAGGTCAATATCTTGAACAATTGAAAACGATCGCAAGGGAGTTGGGTGCACCGCTCATCACCGGTTCCACATCCAATGCCAAGCGTGATGAACTGTACCGGTTGTTTAGGGAAGGGAGCGAGAGGATACTGGTTGTCTCCAAGGTAGCCAACTTCGCAATCGACCTACCGGACGCTTCGGTGGCTATCCAGGTTTCCGGTACATTCGGTTCAAGGCAGGAGGAGGCTCAACGGTTGGGGAGAATTCTCAGACCCAAACAACGCAGCAGCCACTTCTATTCCTTGGTGACTCGTTTTTCATCGGAAGAGGAATTCAGTGCCAATCGTCAGAAATTCCTTACCGAACAGGGATACACCTATCATGTGGAGGTGTGGGACTGATGCAACCGTATTCGAACATCGGATTGTGGGAACAATCCTTGGCAATGCTTGGCGACACCGTCTATCTCGACATCGTCCGCAATTTCCTTGGCAAGATCCCCACACCATTCCACAAACCGCTGTTGACCAAGAGGTTGGCGGAACTTTTCCTGAATCCCGAGTTCCAAAAGCAGTTGCTCCTTCGTCTTTCACCGATGGACCGCATGTTGCTTTCGGTGATCCACGTGTTGGGGACCCCTACCCAAGAGGAGGTTTGTTCGCTCCACTCGGAAACCCTCCCCTATTCCACCATTTTGAACAGTCTGGTGAATATCGAGGAGCGGCTTTTGGTGGTGCCGAATCCTTTTGCATCCTCCGGTAGGAGGGAGATCATGCTCAATCCTCTGGTGAAGGACCTCCTTATTTCGCATGAGCTCTCCTACAGTGCAATTTTCGGGGAATCGAATGATGATGGAGTCCAACGGTACATACTTTCAGGAGCCGATCCCAATATCGTCAGGGCTCTTGTCAGTCTCCACATCCATGAACGGTTGGGGAACAGGGAAAGAAGCAATCGTCTCATAAGATCGAAATTCTCAGCGATGATTTTCGGATTTGAGGACACCAGGGACATTGAACTTCTGGTGGCCTACAACGATCTGCTTTTCCACAAGGGAGTGGTTTCCCAGTTTGGAAAACGGGTAAGAGTCGAAGTGGAAATGGCCAACTCGCTCCTACTTTCGGATCCATTGGTGTTGCAAAGGCTTTTGTTCGTGTCCGCATGGCTGGGATCGTTCCCCCCGAATGAACCATCCCCATTGCCCGAAGCTTCATTGCACAAGTTTTTCGCTACGATGAGGATCATGCTCGATACGGTCCCCATCGCTTCGGAAGAACCTTTGCTCTTCGCATGCAAGCTTGCCGCGGCCACCCACCGCATCCCTTCCAACATGGTGGAAAGGTTGTGGTCGTTGTTGCATCAGGTGGGACTTTCCCCCAGTCGGATGGAGGGACCACACAAATCCGCGCATTCGGTGAAACCCACCATCGATACCGACCTTACCATTTCCTATTCGGGGGTTGTGCCTACTGTGGATGGCAAGGACCTGCTCCACATTCTCTCCATCGTGCGGAAAGTCGATGTGGTGAGTTCGTACGAAATCACCAAGGGCAGCATCATGCGTGCCTTCGATTTCGGTTATTCGGTCGATGATATCGTTTCCTACCTGCGTGGGCTCACCCACGCCAATCTGGACGGATTGGTAAATCTCATCAACCACTGGAAAGAGGAATTTTCATCCATCTCCATCTATGATGGAATCGTGGTGAAATCGGATGAACGTCATGCCAGGATCATCGGTGCCCTTCCTGCGTTGCAGGAGCATATCATCGCCACCATCGCTCCCGGGATTTTTCTATTCTCCAGGAAGACGGAGATGGTATGGAGGGAAGTGCTCGTCGCAACCGGAATCGGGTACCTTCCGGCAAGTATCGGTATCGAGGAACAAGAAGGTGAACACAAGTCTTCTGCAATGATCGTTTCCTCCATTGGGGAGGAAGCTCCGATCGATTTGGCGGTGTTCCCCTTGGATCCGACAGCACACGATGGAGATTCGGAGCGCACACTACGGAACATGATCATATCCAAGATATCCAACCCCACTGAACGGGAGGGTTTGCTTTCCCGTCTCGAGCGAAAGTTGATCTTGGTTCCCCAACAGATTTTTGCAGCCTTGGGCCCGGTACAAACCATGCAAGCCAGCGGTTTCGACTACCAGGGTAAAATGAATCTTTGCAAGAGTGCGGTCAATTCCCAATCCGATCTTCTCGAGCTGCATATACTTGATGGGAATGGCGAGAGGGAATTGTTGCTTGCCGAGGCCAAGGAGTTCATCCCTTCCAACGAAGCTCCATCCCTAAGGGTACAGACGATTCCTCAGGGAGAGGAGCGTTTGATCCCCCTTACCGCTCTCTTCAAGGTACGGAAGCTCAAGCGTTCAGTCTTCTTCGAGCTCTAGATTGTGTTCCAGCCGCTTGGGATAATGATATCCCGTGAAGGCTTCGAATTGGTGTTTTCCCTGTCTGACCAGCATATCGATTCCGAAATGGAGCCTACACCCAGCTTCCAATGCGCGTTGCATCATCCTGGTGTATTTCGGCCGATAGACCAATTCATACACCACCTGGTTCCTGTTGAAGGGATACTCGGGAATAGGATCTCCATCTACATCGGGAACCATTCCCACCGAGGTGGTCTGCACCACCAGATCGACCTTGTAGTACTCGTTGGCATTGTCAAGCGAATCGTACGAGGCCATGGTTTCCATAGCCAGATGTTTGGCCCTATCCACATTCCTGTTGACGATCGTCACCTTGCATCCATGGTTTCGCAACGCCCACACCACGGCCCGTGCGGCTCCTCCTGCTCCGATGACAAGAGCACTCTGGATCTTCTTCGCATCGATTTCGGTCACCAACGGCTCCACAAATCCATAGTAGTCGGTGTTCATTCCCACCCAAAGGTTCTTCGAACGCACCACCGTGTTGCAACTGCCGATCTGCTTCACCTCCCTGGTGATCTTGCCAAGATAGGGCAATACCGCCTGTTTGTGGGGTACGGTTACCGAAAATCCCGAGATGTGCAACATTTCGGCCAAGATGAAGAAGGAACGCACCGAATCGACTGGAAAGGGAAGATAGATCGCGTTGAAATTGATCCCCCTGAACCCGGGATTCTGTATTCTCGGACTGAACGAATGTAGGACTGGATTGCCGATCACACCATAGATATGGGTTCTGTCGTCCACTCTATCGGCATGATAGAGTGTCTTCATTTGCCGAGCGGTGATCTGTCCCGGAGCAATCGGGATCTCCGAACAATAGGTCCACAACGAACCCATCCTCTTGTAGAGGATTCTTGAGGGCAAGCCGAAATCACCCATACCAAGAACGATCTTTTCATCAACTCCCTTCAGTTCCGTGCGTACTCGGAACAGCGTGATGAGGTCGATGATGGAGTTTGGTGTTACGGCGAGTTTCGGGATATCGCCTTTCGCCGCTATCTTGGAAATTCGATGGAATATATCATCTGGCAGACCGTTGAAATCATGGGTTGATCGGATGATTCGTATTCCCTTGCCACGCGCCTTCTGTTCCGCAATCGAACGTTTCACATCATATTCGATGTCCACATAGGCAAAATCCCCATCAAGGATGGACTCCAGCAGGGCCAAGCGACTTCTCTCGGGACCGGCGTACCGGCCTCCATCGCTTTGTCGGCGTATGGTGACGATCACTGGAACGTCGACAAGTGAGGGAAACAGGGCGGCACGAACTCGAGAGGATTCATGGAGTAGATCGATCCTCAGTTCAACAAGATCGACATACTCCCTGTTCCTCTCGAACTGGGATACGTTCTCTTCAATCGTGCTACCTGTAAGAACCAGACAAATCATCGGAGTTCCTCCATGTTCTCATGACGATAATGACGCTATGAAGGACTCCTTGCATCCCAATGCGCCGTTGTGGTAGGTTTATCATACCCGCAACCAATCGAATCTGCAACACCTAGCCAACATACGGAGCGTCCATGGGAACACTACAGGTACAGAACATCAACCTTGCGTATGGAGACAGGGATCTCCTGAACGATATTTCGTTCACCCTCGGCGACAAGGGGCGGTCGGCCTTGGCCGGTGGCAATGGTTCCGGCAAATCGACCCTACTCAAAATCATCCATGGTGATATCGTTTCGGACAGCGGAACGATTGCGACCACCAGAGGAATGAGGATTTCCTATCTTCCACAGAGCGATATCATTCACCACGGTTCCTCCTTGTTCAAGGAGATTGAAAAGGGCTATGGGCGGTTCCACGTTTTGCTCGAAAGGAAGCATCGTATTGAGATGCGTCTTGCCTCCATCGACGAAAATGAGAATCATCAAGGCTTGTTGCAGGAATTGCACGAGATCCAGGAAACCCTTTTGCACAGCTCCTATTACCATAGGGATGCCACCATGGAACAGGTTTTAAAGGGACTCGGCTTCACCAGGGATGATTTTTCCCGCATGTGTGAACAATTCAGCGGAGGATGGCAGATGCGCATCGCACTCGCCAAGGTTTTGGTGGAGGATCCCGATGTCATGTTGCTCGACGAACCCACCAACTATCTGGATATCGAAGCGAGGATTTGGTTGCGCAATTACTTGAAGCAATACCGCGGTTCGGTGATGATCGTTTCCCACGACCAGGACTTCCTCGACGAGACGGTGAACGAAGTCTATGAACTGTTCGATGGTACACTCACCCGCTACAGTGGAAACTACAGTTCCTACCAGATCCAACGTGAAATGGAACTCGAGCAACTGGAGAAGGCCTTCAAGAACCAACAGAAGGCTATTGAGAAGACCGAACAGTTCATCGAACGCTTTCGCTACAAGGCCACCAAGGCCAAACAGGTGCAAAGTCGTGAGAAGCAGTTGGAGAAGGTCGAGATGATCCGGATTCCACAGCATCTCAAGAAACTTTCATTTCGTTTTCCAGAGCCTCCCCATAGCGGCAATGATGTGCTGTCCATCGAAAACCTCTCCAAGAACTATGGCGAGTTGCAGGTGATCGAAGATCTCTCATTTGTACTGAACAAGGGTGATCGGATGGCAGTGACCGGGAAGAACGGCGCGGGAAAGACCACTTTGCTCAGGATATTGGCCCAACTCGACACGAACCATACGGGCCTGGTGAGGTTGGGTACTGGTGTGAAAATCGGTTATTTTGCCCAAGATACCAGCAATACACTCGACCCTTCCCACACAATTCTCCAGGAGGTGGAATCGATTGCCGACACCTCCGATATCCCGAGGTTGAGAAGTCTGCTCGGTTCCTTTTTGTTCAGTGATGACGATGTCGACAAGAAGGTTGCGGTGCTCAGCGGTGGAGAGAAGAGTCGTCTCGCATTGTTGAAGATCCTGTTGCATCCGGCGAACCTACTGATCCTTGACGAACCCACCAACCATCTCGACATCAATGCGAAGCAGGTGTTGCTGGAGGCTTTGGGAAGTTATGGTGGGACTGTGCTGTTCGTTTCCCACGATACCCACTTCATCAAGCATATCGCCAACAGGATCCTGTACTTGAGTGACGATCGTCCCGAAATGTTCGAAGGCGACTACGAATACTTCTCTTGGAAACTTGAACAGAAGGAGGCGATCGAACCGCTGTACGAATCATCGGTGAATTCCCCTCCCGTGGAAAAATCGGAATCAGCCGTTTCCCGGAAAGAGACGAACAGGATGAAGAACCGCTTGAGGAATCTCCACAAGGAATCGGAAGATCTTCTTTTGGACATCGAACGAATCGATGGGAAGGTGAAACAGGTGATGTTGGACATGTCTCTGGAGGAGAACTACTCCGACAGTATGAAGATCACCTCCCTGCTATCCAAGAAGGAGAACCTCGAACATCGTCACCATGAAATGGAGGCGCAATGGTTCTCCCTTCAGGATGAAATCGAGTCATTGGAGGCTGAACTTGGTGCATGAGATGGATTTCAAGGCTATTCTTCCCGAACTGATCCTCGCATCGCAGTCGCCGGCAAGAAGGGAATTGCTCGAATCACTCGGTTGCAAGGTACATGTGGTTCCCACGAATGCCGACGAATACCACGGTGGCACGGTGGGTTTGGCGGTGGTCAAGGAATTGGCGGAAAGGAAGATGTCGCATTTCCTCTCCATCCACCGGACCCCTCCACTTCCGGTATTGACCGCGGATACCCTCATCTGTTGCGAAGGAATGTTGGTCGGAAAGGCCGCCGATGAAGTGCAGGCCTTCGCCCAGATACGGATGTTGAGTGGAAGATCACACCGCGTATGC
>Ga0334898_1002234_pt1 | contig 18395 bp, 14 predicted proteins | sample GraSluR3_MG_10_FD_207228 | JGI IMG/M metagenome (GOLD analysis project Ga0334898, IMG submission 207228) | Sludge microbial communities from methane-producing bioreactor in Wageningen University, Netherlands - Granular Sludge_3_08-R3 | ecosystem: Engineered > Bioreactor > Anaerobic >... | reverse complement strand
GGCACCCATCGTCTGCACCAGACTTTTCAATTCCTCGAGACGGGCATCCACACGCTTGGTATCCTCACCAGGTTGACGGAGGACGATGAGGAATGCGTTGGTGGTGGATTGTTCAATATTGATGAAATTTTGTTGGGTGATGTGGTATTCTCCTTCCACCATCCGGACGGACGGTGACCTCGCCCACCATTATATGCTATACTCCATCCGCATTACAAGCGAACAAAGGGGTTTCCATGGGTCTCAACTGCGGTATTGTCGGACTGCCCAACGTAGGCAAGTCAACCATCTTCTCTGCACTCTCCTCGGCACCTGCCGAGGCTGCCAACTATCCATTTTGCACCATCGACCCGAATATCGGGATGGTGAGCGTTCCAGATCCGAGACTCGACAAGATCGTCGAACTCATACCCACCAAGAAGGTGGTTCCCGCCACCGTCGAATTCGTCGACATCGCCGGGTTGGTTGCCGGAGCATCCAAGGGAGAAGGTTTGGGGAATAGATTCCTGGCATCCATACGGGAAGTGGGCGTACTGGTCCATGTGGTGAGATGTTTCGAGAATCCCGATATCGTCCATGTGGCGAACCGTATCGATCCTGCAAGCGACATTGAAACAATCAACATAGAGCTGGCGCTTGCCGATCTCGAGACAGTCGAGAAACGCTACCAAAAGGTCTCCAAGATGACCCGCTTGGACAAAGAGGCGGCCAAACAGGCCGCAGCTGTGCTCCCCATCCTGGAGAAGCTTCGGGAAGCCTTGGGGGAAGGCCTCGCCGCAAGAAGCCTTGGATTGGATGAAGATCAACTCAAACTGGTATACGATTTGCACCTCATCACCCTCAAACCCATGATCTATGTCTGCAATGTCGATGAGGAAAGTCTTGAGGGAGCTAATCCCTATGTGGATATTGTGCATGAAATCGCTGCAAAGGAAGATGCTCAGACTGTTGTCATTTGCGGAAAAATCGAAGCCGAAATCGCCGCTCTCGACACCCCTGAAGAGCGAGCGGAGTTCCTTGAAGCGGTGGGACTAAGCGAATCCGGACTCAACCGACTCATCCACACAGGCTACCAAACCCTCGGACTACGGACCTTCTTCACCGCTGGAAGCGATGAAGACCGGGCATGGACCTTTCACAAGGGTGACAAGGCTCCACAAGCCGCGGGAGTGATCCATACCGACTTCGAAAAAGGATTCATCAAAGCCGAAGTCTACCATTGTGAGGACCTGTTCAACTACGGCAGCGAACAGAAAGTCAAAGAGGCTGGAAGGCTCAGGATAGAAGGCAAGGAATACGAAGTGAAGGATGGCGACATCATGCACTTCAGGTTCAATGTCTGAAACTACCAAGTCACGCTGAAATCGATGGGCTCCGCCAGAAGCAGGAACTCGATCAATGGAATATCGAATATGATCGAGTTGGGACTCTCCCGTACACCACCCATGTTCGATTTGATCACCGAAGGAGTGGTCAAACGAAGGGAAATCACACTATCGGTGATCGCTCCAGGTCCATCCTCGCCCAAAATATAGCTGATCATGTCGAGGTACTCCTCTTCATTCATACCTTCATTGTACAGCGGTCCGAATGTCTCGAAATTCGGATCGGCCAAGAAAGGAACGATCCTGGTGAGCTGAGGATAATTGTCCATATCGAGATGGATTGTGAGGGTATGCAGGTTGCCCTTGGAACGGACCGTCGCAATACTCTGCGGTTCCCTCTTGTTCAAATCATTGAGCAAATCCTCCAAACTGGAGAAAGTGAAATCGATGAAGTACCCGTTCGACCCGATCTTCATCGACGAAACATTTGAAGCGCTGCTGGTCTTGTGAAGCTGGTTCACGAAATCCTCGACACTCGCATCCATGATCGATTGATCGCGTTCCTCGGGAGTGAACGGCTCGAAATCCTCCAGCACGGTGAGGAAGAAGTCATACACATACAAATCGGTCGTGGCCCAGCCATTCTTGCTTCCGGCCATGCTCAAACCCTGCTGCATCACGCAACTGCTCAAGAACGCCATCAGCACCATTACACCCACCAAACATGTCGCTCGAAACCGCTTGCCACTGTTCATCTCGTACCTCTTTCGCCTACTATAATCCACCGTTGAGAGCTCTATCAAGGAGAAGTTACCATTCCGACATCGGTTCGACAAACAGGGTTCCCCCTTCTAGGAACACCATATGGGGGACCAGCATGCCGAAACCGGGGTATTCGTGCACGAAACTATCGAGCGCAACCGTATCCAGCAGGGCCAGCTCGTCGGGAGAATGTGGCAGTTGGACCACCGGAGATTCCCCCGTATCCTGCAGATATGCAATACCTTGATGCAACTCGATGAAGCCCATCATCGCCGGCAGCAGATCCTGCTTTCCATACCGTTCGAACTGATGGCGCACAAAGGCATCCTGGATGGAGAAGATCTCCTCTCCTTCCAATTCCGGATGCTTCTCCAAATGATCGGCGAACTCGGAGAACCACCGTGAAGGCCTCATGTCCAAAGCCCTGCAGGCGACCATCGTCCACATATCGGCACGTCCCTTGGTATAAAGAAGATCGCAGGCCTGCTTGAGCCTAAGGGCCTTCGCGATATCCCCTTCGGTCATCGTGTGACTGGAAGTGAGCAAATAGGGACTCCCCGCCATATGTTGCAGACCCAGGGAATCGGCATCAAGCGCAAGTTGCGTTCCGGGAAGTAGCGCAAGGAGAAAGATATCGAGATTGCTCGGAGTACAACCCACGGCGAAATCGAGACTCTTGGAGAAGGTCTCGAAAGTGTCGCCAGGCAAGCCTATGATGAGATCGAGTCCGAACACCACATGATGACGATTCAACAAAGCGATCTTCTTGGAGAACAGATCCTTGTCGAATCTCCTTCCGATGGTGCGAAGGATAGTGTGGTCACTACTTTGCAAACCGATCTGGAGCGAACAGTGGAATTGTCCGAACAGCTTCGCACTCTCCTCATCGAGCAACTCGGCCCTCACCTCGAAGGTGAAATGCATATCCTCGTCAGCGGCATCACGCAGCATCGTGAGCATGTCGACCGTTCTCTCGCGATCCATGTTGAATGTGGGATCGAGCACAAACACATGGCGAACACCTTTGTCGACCAGTAGACGCAGCTCCTGCCTCAGCCTCTCGATGGGATACGTCCTCACCGAACGATTGCCACGGGATTCGAAACAGAAAGCACAATGGTATGGACAACCCCGTGTCATCTCCCACAACACCCCTTCATAGTGATCGGGATCAGCCATACCTGTGAGAAGCGGAGATGCGAGTTTGGAAAGGTCGGAAGGGTAGCCGGGACCGGTCATGCCGCTTCCCTTCGTCACGATGCCCCTTCCTTCGGGGGAGCGGCCATGCAGGATATCGTGAACCAGATTGCACACCGTCTCCTCTCCTTCACCGAGAATGAGAGTGTCGATTCCCAGTTCCAACAATGTATGGGGATCGGCCATGGTCTCGGGACCTCCTGCAAACAATCCCAACGAAGGACGCATTTGCCTTAGACGAGCGATGAATACCTCGAACCATTCGCGATTGTAAAGATAAAGGGAGATGCCGAGCAGATCGCACTTCTGTTTCGCCACCGAATCGGCGGCCACAACAGGATCATCCCTATCGGCGATGAAATGGGAGAGTGATGTATCGATCTTGCCTTGCAACCGTTCGTCGTGCGTCAAGGCAGTCTGGATCGAGAGCGCTCCCAAGGGATATGCCATGGGCGATTGCTCCGGCGAACATGCGATCAGTTGGATGGTGAATTTTCGCTCCATATCAGGTGATGTCGACTCCACCAAAGGCTGCAAGGCAGCGGACGGTGACGGTGGGAGCGTTGGCGGCATGTGGTGCACGAGTCTTGTTGTCCACCCCTCCGAACAAAGGTGTGGCCCTCGTCACCACCCGCACATCGGGAGGGAACATCAAGTCTATCCCCCCAAAGACCGCGGAAGCATCGATCATGATATCGTGGTCAATACGCGCATCGCGGAAATCGACCGCAAGACCACCGAAAAGCGCGAACAAAGTGGACCCATCGAGGTTGGTCGCCGCATTGCGTATATCCTGCCCGGAGAATATCGCAGTATAGCTCGGATTCGCATCATGATCCGATTGGGAAGACTTCGAGCGGTTTGGACCGGGCCTTTCCGACCCCGACCGTCTCTGTTCCCTGGAATCCTCCCTCCGTTCCCCATCACCCGAGGTTTCCTTCTTCGGATTGAAGATGAACAGAAGCCCAAAGCCGATGATCGCGGCTCCCACGATATAGGCACTGTTGAACCATTGGGGAATCCAATCACGCTGATTGGCCAATAACCACACACCGATGAGCAGGAGTGCGAAATTACCGGGTCCAATACCACCATTTGCCATGGAGACGACCGCGATAATGATGAGGGGAAGCGTCCACCAACCATCGAAGTAAAGGGAAACTTCAATCCCCGCAGCACGTAAAATGATACCGATACCAACCACCACGATTATGAGGCCGACAAGATATTTCGCTGAATTCTGTTTCATGACGCCATTGTGTAGGCAACAGGTCTAGACTGTCAATCGTTGGACATCGCGTCGTTGACAAAACTTATTTCACCTCCTATAACTGTAATTCCTGCGTGGTCGCACTCCGTATTGCCGGCGGCGCTCGATAAGGACTTATCCATGGCAAGAACACACAACACGGATGGCAAGACGCTCATTATCGTGGAGTCTCCCACAAAAGCACGAACCATCAAGAAATTTTTACCCGAAGATTGCTCGGTGATCGCATGCAACGGTCATGTGCGCGATCTTCCCGCAAAAGACCTCTCCATCGATGTGGAACACGACTATATGCCGAAGTATGTGGTCGCGAAGGGGAAGGACAAGATCATCAAAGAGATCAAGGGCGAGTTGGCCACCAGCACAAGGTTGCTGCTCGCAACCGATGAAGACAGGGAAGGGGAAAGCATATCCTGGCATCTGCTTGAACTGCTCAAGCCCAAGGTACCCTATCGGAGGATGGTGTTCCATGAGATCACCAAACGTGCGATCCTCCATGCACTGGAACATGGTCGGGAACTCGATATGGCGCTTGTCAACGCCCAGGAGGCCCGTAGGATCCTCGACCGGTTGTTCGGCTATACGATATCCCCGGTACTCTGGAGAAAGCTTTCGCTGCAAAAGCTGTCGGCCGGAAGGGTCCAATCTCCCGGACTCAGGATGGTGGTGGAACGGGAGAGACAGCGAATGCGCTTCGTGGTCTCCACCTACTGGGATCTGAAGGCTACCCTTGGGAAAAGGGAGAAAGGATACAACTGGTTCGAAGCGAAACTCGAAGCGGTCGGAGACCACCGCGTCGCCACAGGAAAGGATTTCAATTCCGAAACCGGAGAAGTCTCACAACACAAACGGGTACTGTTGCTCGATGAAAAAGCTGCCAAAAAGCTCGCCGAACGCTTGGATGGGCACCATTGGAAAGTACTTTCGGTGGAAGAGAAGGAGAAGAAGCAACGACCCGCACCTCCCTTCATTACCTCCACATTGCAACAGGAGGGAAGCAGGAAACTTCGACTGGGTGCGAAGGAGACCATGCGGATCGCACAGAAGCTCTATGAAAGCGGATTGATCACCTACATGCGTACCGACTCCCCCACATTGAGCCAAGAAGGAATCAGAGGTGCCCGCGATGCCGCGGGAACACTGTATGGCATGGACTATCTCTCACCCTCACCACGTCAGTACGCCACCAAGAGTTCCTCCGCCCAAGAGGCCCACGAAGCGATACGGCCGGCAGGAGAAAGTTTTGTGCATCCCGATGAAAGCGGCCTCCACGGAAAAGATCGGGCACTTTACGAACTGATTTGGAAACGGACCCTCGCAAGCCAGATGGCTGAGGCGATCAAAGCCTCGACGACAGTCAAGATCGGAGTGGATGATGCGCTGTTCTCCGCCTCGGGCAATAGAATAGTCTTCCCCGGATTCATCCGGGTGTATGTCGAAGGAAAGGATGATCCCGAAGCGGCCTTGGAGGATTCGGAACGATTGCTTCCTCCACTTGCACAAGACGAGGTGCTCCTGCCCGATACCGTCGAGCCTGTTGGTCATGAGACCAAGCCTCCCGCACGATTCACCGAGGCAACATTGGTCCAGGAGCTGGAGAAACAAGGCATAGGGCGTCCTTCCACCTATGCAACCATCATCGACAAACTCTTTGAGAAAACCTATGTGGAAAAGGACGGCACGGCACTCGTGCCCACCTTCATAGGATTCGCCGTGGTGCAATTCCTTGAAAACCATTTTTCCAACCTTGTCGATTACACCTTCACCTCCAAAATGGAAACCGCACTTGATGGTATTGCCGAAGGAAAGGTGAACCAGCTGGATTTCCTCCGTTCATTCTACGAAGGTGAAGAGGGATTGGAGCAACAGGTCGATACCAAAATGAAGGAGGTGAAACCCTCCGAAGCGAAACAGATACAACTTCCCCAGATCTCCCCCTCCTATCCTGTGCTCATAGGAAAATTCGGTCCCTACATCTCCAAGAGGGACGATGATGGAGAAAGGGGTGAATCGGTCTCGATCCCACAACATCTCCATCCGGGAACCATCACCGAGGAAGACATCCAACAGTTGCTTGAGCTCAAGGCGAATGGAACCGAGAAGAGCGAACCGATATGTGAAGACCCTGAAAGTGGTCTCCCGGTGTATCTGCTCACAGGAAAGTTCGGTCCCTATTTCCAATTGGGCGTGAAAGGAGAGGACAATCCGAAACCCAAGACCTGTAGCGTGCCCAAAGGCAAGGACCCTCTGCAAATGGATTGTGAGGAGATCTTGGGTTATGTCCATCTTCCCCGTCAACTCGGGGTCCACCCCGAGACGGGAAAACCCGTGGTTGCCCAGTTGGGCCCCTACGGACCCTATGTGGGATCCTCGAAGGAGTTCCGTTCACTACCGAATGCCGATGCGATATTCACCGTGACGTTGGAGGAAGCCCTCAAGATGCTCGCAGCACCGAAACCCGGAAGATCTGCGAGGGGAACGGCAAAGGCAAAAGAGCCGGTGAAGTCGTTCGGGGAACATGAGGGTAAACCTCTGGGTGTATTCAATGGAAAGTTTGGATTCTATGGAAAAATCGGTGATATGAATTTCCAGCTGCCCAAGGAGATGAAGGCCGATGCGAATGCGTTGGAATCCTTGACCCAAGCACAGATGGTAGAATTGTCCAAATCGGCAAAACCTCCGAAGAAAGGGAAGAAAGGGAAGCGAACCACCAAAAAATAGAATCAAGTGAATAGGCGGGAACACCTCATACGGTTCCCGCCTTGATTTTCATTTCCCAACGAAACGAGGGTAGTGGAACAACTACTATTGGCCATTTTCAAACGAAGAGAGAGTAGCGGATCCATTTATGGATACTTTACCGAACGAGTGCAGAAAACGTAGGGGTAGATACCCCGCCTCTTGGGGCGGCAGAGGATGCGAAGCTTCCTGGGTCCACCGCTTGCCCTGGGGCAACTATACCATTCATTCCGTCATGAAAAGCTTCTGTGCCCCGATTCTCACCTTCGTGCCGAGATATGGGTAGATCGCGGTGATCCAAAGCCCCGTTGTGACGTAACGGAAGAAGCCCGAGGCCATATGATCGGGCAATACTGCCTTCAAGGCCTGTATCACCAACACCACCAGAATGCCAATCAGAAGCCTGAGAATCTTCAATCCCTTGCCACCCTCCGTGGTATATCGGATATGTTTTTGATCCCAGGTAAATCCAAGGTACCCTCCTGCGGCTAGGCTGAAGAGCTTCATTGGATCTGTGAAGCCAACCGGATCTGCGATTCCCGCTTCGATCAGTATCACAAGAAGCAAGGCAAGGACCGTGGAGACGATGCCGGCGATCGAGGAGAATCGTATCAAACGATCCCTATCGTCATACAGACGGGAGAACCATCCATAAGTTGCGAATGTGACCGAAATTCCCAATGCCAAGCCTCCGAACACGTCGATCGGCCAATGGACACCGAGATACATGCGGGAGAAACCCACCATAAGGATTGCGAGGGCACATAGGAACGATACCCATCTTCTGCGCATGCTCACAGCCAACGCGCTGTAGAAGGATGCCGCTCCGGTGGTATGTCCACTGGGGAATGAATAACCGGTTGCGGTTGCCACCCTCTTTCCCTCGATTTCCTCGATCACCTGAAATGGTCGTGGAGCCTTCACGATGGCTTTGAGCACGCTCATGCCGATCAAGGAGAAGAACAGGGTGGAAAAGATGGTGAATCCCCGTTTCTTCGAAGCGAGCCAAAGGAATACCGCCACGGCAATGATGAAAACGGTCTCCTCTCCAAGCATCGTCATCAACTCAACGATGGTATCCAACAGCGGGGATGCCATTCGCTGGAAAAACTCCATGATTGCCAATTGCATATGCGCCCTCCTTGGGTTGCTCCTCAGCAGAGCGGATCGATACCTTTTGTTCGTTGCAGTATAGCCTGTCGATAATGGCATGACAATCCAAAATGGGGAAATCGAAAAAAAAGTATGGTGCGGGGTGTTGACAAAAATGCGACTACGTTGTAGTTTCTCCTTGCACTGATGAGGGTGTAGCGAAGCTGGTTATCGCGACGGCCTGTCACGCCGTAGATCGCGGGTTCGAGTCCCGTCATCCTCGCTAAAGACCGCTCTGGATAATCCGGAGCGGTCTTGTTGTCTCTGCAGTTGGGATACGACCGAATCGGTGCAGTGGAGGATATATGAGAATATTGGTGGGCATGAGCGGAGGTATCGATTCCTCCGTGGCGGCACTACTTTTACAGGAAGCTGGTCACGAAGTCGTGGGAGTGACCATGTCGATCTGGCGTGATGGGAATCCCTTCTCCGGAGAACTCAAGAAGAACGCCTGTTTCGGTCCCAACGAGGAAGAGGATATCGCGGAAGCCCGAAGGGTGAGTGAAATTTTGGGAATTGAGTATCATGTGCTCGATTGCGCCGAACAATACGAACGGATCGTATTGGAAGATTTCAAAAACGAGTACCTTGCCGGTAGGACTCCCAACCCCTGCGTCTGGTGCAATAGTTTGATCAAATTCGGTGCGTTGCCGAAGATCGCTCGTGAAATGGGCATCGCCTTCGACAAATTCGCCACCGGGCATTATGCGAACACGGAATATCGTGATGGGAGATGGCTGCTGAAACGCGCGAAGGACTTGCGTAAGGACCAGTCCTATTTCCTCTACCGGCTCACTCAACAGCAGTTGTCCAACGTACTGTTCCCCTTGGGAGGATTGACAAAAGAAGAGGCCCGTCGCATCTGTATCGAACACGGATTCTTCACCGAAGAAAAGGATGAAAGCCAGGACTTCTACAGTGGCGATTACAGCGACCTCCTGCAGACGGAACCCAAGAGGGGGAATATCGTGGCTACCGATGGGAAGGTGCTTGGAACACACGACGGGTATTGGAACTACACCATCGGACAACGACGGGGCTTGGGTGTCGCATCCGAACGACCTCTGTATGTGCTTCGTCTCGATGCGACGAACAATGAAGTGGTGGTCGGTCATGTGGAAGAGACCTTCGGAAACGAACTGGTGGCCGAACGCCTCAATTGGATTGCGATGGAACATCTTGGGGAAGTTGTCGAGGTGCAAGCGAAAATCCGTTCAACCGGACTACCGAAAGCAGCTCTGATCGAACCGAATGCCGATGGCAACGTATCGGTCCGATTCGCCGAACCACAAAAAGCTGTCACTCCCGGGCAATCCGTAGTGTTCTATACCGACGATGTGGTCCTCGGTGGAGGAGTGATCATCTGAACGATGCACAGGTCGCTTGTACCGGACGGTGAAACGTGGTTTAATTCAAGAAGACCAAACATAGAACTTCAAGGGGGAATCCATGCGTCTGATCATTGAACCCGATTATGAGAAATTATCCTGTTGGGCCGCGCGTTATATCGCGAAGTCGATCAAGGACTTCGGACCCACAGCCGAGAAACCGTTTGTCTTGGGACTTCCGACCGGCTCGTCTCCGGTGGGTACCTATAAGCAGTTGGTGGCGATGCACAAAGCGGGAGAGCTCTCCTTCAAGCATGTGGTCACCTTCAATATGGATGAATACATCGGTTTGCCAGAGGACCATCCGCAGAGCTACCATGCCTTCATGTGGGATCATCTGTTCAGCCATGTGGACATCCCTAAGGACCAAGTCCATATCCCCAACGGCAATGCTCCCGATATCGCCGAGGAGTGTGCCTCCTATGAACATAAGATCGCCGATTACGGTGGCATCCGCTTGTTCCTCGGTGGGATTGGTGCCGACGGTCATATCGCGTTCAACGAACCGTTCTCCTCTCTCCAATCGCTCACGAGGGTGAAGTCGTTGACCCACGACACCAAGGTGATGAATTCCCGATTCTTCGGAAACGATATATCCAAAGTCCCCTCGACCGCCATCACTGTCGGGGTGAAGACCGTGATGGATGCCCAAGAGGTCATGTTGTTGGTGAACGGATATGCAAAGGCCCGTGCGTTGCAGGCCGCTGTGGAAGGACCTGTAAGCCATGGGATGACCTGCAGTGCCCTGCAGATGCACCCGAAGGCCATCATCGTGTGCGATGAGGCGGCGACTGTGGAGCTCAAAGTCGGGACTTGGAAATACTTCAAGGATATCGAAGCGGAACATCTTGATCCCGCCTGTATGGTGGTCGAGGAAGATTCCTAACGCAAACCCATCTCGTCGGCGACCCGGATCACTTTGGCCGGGTCGTCCGTCATGATCGTATCCACACCCATCGAGAAAAGCTCTCGCATCGTATCCTCATCGTTGATCGTCCACACCTGGACAATCGCATTTCTCGCATGGAATGCTTCGATGAATCCCTTCGTGATCACCTTGATGCCCCATTGGCTCACAGGGACTTGGAAGACAAGGGTGCGTCCGAGATCCAGACGCTTCGGCAGTATCCCCAGTTTCTGGCGTGCAAGTAGCGGCAACACCTCGGCAGTGGTCACGCTGGTAAGGATTCGGGGATTCCTGTTTCTCATCAACTGAAGGTTCTTGAGATGGAAGCTGGCGCAAAGCACGCGATCTTCGGCTCCCAAGCGGGTGACGACTTGTTCGAACGCCTCCACGATCATAGGATCCTTAGTCTTCAGATCCACATTGAAACGTTGGCCGGGACAAGCGGTAAGGGCTTCCTCCAACGTAGCCAAACGTATTCCCTTCTTTCTGAACGGAAAGGTCTTTCCGCCATCGGAGCTGAACGTGTGGCCTGCATCGAGTCTCTTCAATTCCGCCAAGGTATGGTCCTCGACCCTTCCCGATCCGTCCGTATTTCGTTCCAAGGTGGGATCATGCCAGATCGCCACCTGTTTGTCACGTGTGAGATGGACATCGGTTTCGATGACATCGATACCCATCTTCACCGCACTGGTGAAGGCTTCCAATGTATTTTCGGGAAAATTGATACTGTCGCCACGATGTGCGACCACCCTTGGAATGGGTGTCAGAAACGGTTCTCTCATGCGGCAAGTCTAGCAACACCACCTGGTTTTGTCCAATGAATTCAGTTGTGCCATTCACATGCGAATGTGGAGCCTTCGACAACAATGATTGTATCGAATCTTCAATTCATGGCCACAATCGCACACCAATGTGCATAAGTTGCGACTTTCACCTGGTGCCCTTATGGATTTTCAGGCGGGACATCTTTATGAACATCTTCTCAAGCCGCTTCGTCTCCTTCTCACTCAAAGTCGCACGTGCGAAGATATCCCTGAAGAACCGTTCCACCTCCGGCCTCTCATCCTGTTTGTAGAACCCGATCCGATCGAACGAATCTCCCACCGTATCGACCAATTCACGCAACCTGGTCTCCTCTATCGGCTCGAACCCCACTGTGGGAGTAAGTTCCCTGAACAGCGTGTAGGTAAGCACCTGCACGGCCTGGGAGAGGTTGAGACTGGGAAAGGCCTCGCTGGTGGGAATGCGTACCCCCATATGGCAAAGGTGCAACTCCGCATCGGTGAGCCCATCGGCTTCACGACCGAAGACGATCGAGATCCTGCCCGGTCCGGTGGAGTTGATCCGTTTGGCCATCTGCTCGGGCAGAAGGGAGAAATACTTGCGGTTCTTCCCCCTCCTTCTCGAAGCCCCTATGGAGAGGACACTGTCATCGAGCGCCTCGGCGAGGGAAGGAAACCTGCTGTGGTGCTCGAACAGGTCGTAGGCATGCAAAGCCAAGGTCCTGACCCTGTTCTCATCATAGACACGGTCTCCGGTGATCGCCAGATCGGTGATTCCCATGGTCTTCATCGCCCTGCAGACCGAGCCGATGTTGGCTCCATCCTGAGGCTCCACCAGCACAATACGAATTCTTGAGAGATTGGTGTTCGTTTCCATACGCCCATTTCATATCAGATATTGCAGTATTATCCAAGCTGGAATATAGTGGGAACATGTTGGAGAATGAAAAACCACGCAGGGATGCGGGAAAAACCGCGTTGATCGTCATCGCTGTCATCCTTGTCGCCGCTGCGTTGAAAATCGCCGGATCGGTGACATTGCCTCTGGTCATCTCCATTTTCCTCTTCCTTTTCTTCAACCCCTTCCTCAACAGACTTGAAAAGATGAAGATACCCCGTTGGCTTGGAGTAGTCATCGCGATGCTGCTGTTGCTGGTGATCCTGGTATTCGCAGGATGGTTCTTCTTCTTCACCATCGATCGACTGGTGCAACGTCTTCCCATGTACATACGACGGTTCACCGTAATCGATGCATGGTTGGCACAAATCCTCGAACTTCAAGCCGGTACGAGCTTTCTCGCCTATCTCAATTTCGACTGGCAGGGATTGATACTCAGCTCGCTCTCTTCAGTGAGCGGCAAGGCCATAAATGTGGTTTCGATGGCCTCCCTGATCTACATTTTCGTCCTGTTCCTTCTGCTGGAACGTCAGTCCCTGATACCCAAGCTCAAGATTGCCGCTCCGCAAGGGAAGGGCATGAGAATCGCAGTGCTGTTCGAAAGGGTGAATCGTCAGATATCGAAATACCTGTTGCTCAAGGCTCTGATCAGCTTGGCCACAGGAGTCCTATTCTATCTCGCCTGTCTTGCCACCGGACTGGATTTTGCCATCATGTGGGGTGTGCTCGCCTTCATACTCAACTTCATCCCAAGCATCGGTTCGATCATCATCACCGTGATGACCATAGTGATGGCACTGCTCCAATTCTTCCCCAATTGGGCGAATATCATCTATGTGGCGGTACTGATGATCTCCATCCAAACAGTGTTGGGCAATATCCTCGATCCCAGGATACAAGGTGTGCAACTCAATCTCAGTCCCTTCGTGATCCTTGTCTCGCTCTCCCTTTGGGGCTTCATTTGGGGAGTCGCAGGTATGTTCCTGGCCGTTCCCATCACCAGCGTGCTGCAGATCGTATGTGCCAATGTGCAATCGCTCAAACCGGTGGCAGTGATGATTGGAAGCGGCAAATCGTACCGCAAGGTGGTCGAGGAGGAGAGGAGACGGTCCCGCGAACGGGCCAAACGACGGGCTGATCGGGAAAAAAAGCGCAATGGACGATCCTCATCGAAGCACAAGCCGAAGGATCAATCCAATACATTGCCACTTTCTGAACATACGAATGAGTGATATTGCTCCAATGAATTGGGACCTCGAACCTGTCGATCTGAATGACCTCGACACAGCGTCACGCAGCGAGGCCTTACAACGATTCAACGACCATATATGGGAATATTATCGCAAGGAAGGGAGGAGTTTCCCTTGGAGGGAGACCTCGGATCCTTATCGTATCCTGCTTTCGGAATTGATGCTGCAACAGACGCAGACATCACGTGTCTTGCCAAAATACCACCAGTTTTTACAAAACTGGCCGGATTTCGAAGCGATGGCCTCCTCTTCCCTTCCCGAAGTACTTTCGGCATGGAGGGGACTTGGGTACAATCGCAGGGCACTGGCGTTGCGGACAATCGCCCAGCGAACACAACAATACGGCTGGACCTTGCCCAACGAGTATGGGCAGCTGTTGGAATTCCCGATGATCGGTCCTGCGACCGCTGGTGCGATCATCGCATTCGCCTACGGTGAACGTGCGGTCTATCTCGAAACAAATGTGAGAAGGGTCCTGATCCACCAATTCCATCCCAATGGGCAGGAGATCAAGGACAGGATGTTGCATCGCGAGTTGTCGGAATTGGCCGAGCTTCAGGATGATTGCAAACACTGGTACTATGCCTTGATGGATTACGGGGTGTATTTGAAGACAAAACTGGTGAATCCCAATAGGAAGAGTGCCCACTATCGCAAGCAGGCACCCTTTTCGGATTCCAACCGCCAGATTCGGGGAATGATTCTCGTTGCATTCACCGAAAGGGGAAACAGTTCCTTGACGGAGTTGTACAAACGATTGCCATTTCCTCCCGAGCGGGTCTTAGAATGTCTGCAGGCCTTGGAACGGGAAGGCTTTGTGAAGCAGCTGGAATTGATCGGAGAAGAGGCGCCCTGTTATGGTATCGTTTCCGATACCTGAACCGAATGGTGCGCTTTTCTGTCGATCCACATATTCATTCCCATCGCAATGAGAATCACCAAGGCACCTATGAGCATTCGCATGCTGAACAAGTCGTAGAGGTACCAATCGATCACTATGGAGGTGATGATCTGGGCACTGCTGAGCAGCATCGCAGAATAGATGGCAGGGATTCTCGGGACCACATGGTTTGAACCTGCCACAACGAGTATGGCCAACAACCCACCACCGAGGATCAGTGGAAGGGGAACACTTCCAATCGAAGCGAATGATGCAATGATGGTCTCGGCATCGGTGATCGAGTAGATGAGAAGAGCGAAAAGCAATCCGCTGACCACATTGTTCCTTGCACTGAAGAAGACCCCCTTGTAGGCGGCGAAGCGGGAGTTGTAGACCAGCTGTACCATGGTGATCACACCGGTGAGCGTGCCGATGATTACATAGGGAATGGCGAAGGTGCCCCCTTCGGACGCCATGATGGCGATTCCGAGGAAACCTATGAGCAGGGAGATGGCCTTCTGTGGGGTGATGGGATAGGTCTTGCGCCCCATGAAGCCGGTGAGATCGAAACCCAAGGAACCGAGTGATTGTCCCAACACCGCCGTGGCCATGGCCAGCGAGGCACCGATATTCACGATGGTGATGTAGTTGGCGTTGAGTATGATGAAACCGAACACTCCACCAAACCAAAAATACCATGGTGCCTTTTGCCGTTTGGCGGGATATCCCCGACGTATTCTGAAAACGATCATGATCAAGGTGATGACTACGATACCGATCGCATGGTTGAAGATGAAGGAGACGGGCATACCCGCGACCTCGCCGAGTCGGGTGTTGAACACAACCATGAATGAAATGGTACTGCCGATTGCGGCGGCCATGAGATAATCGATTGCCCTGTGCATGAAAGTATCTTATCATGGGGAAGTAAAACAAAAAAGTGACTTGAGAAGAATCAACTGCGGGTTTACACTTGCCGAGGAAGCAAATCTGTGTTTCCGATTCGAGGAGGAATCCATGAAAAGAAAAACCATACGAAAAGGATTGTTGGTGTTGTTCGCGCTCACCATATTGGTGTTCGTCGGATGTAGGACCACGGAAGCGGTGGAACCCATCGTTCCGGTGGCCGAAATCGTGGAACCTGTTGCTCCGGAGGTGGTGGAAGTCCAACCTGTGGAAGCACCCGCAGTGGAGGCGGAAAAACCCAAACCGGAAGTGGCTGCCCCCGTGGTGGAAGCAAAGGCGGTGAAGACGGTGAAGCTCATCACCACCAGCGATATGCATGGCAGCCTGTTCCCCTATGACTTCATGAGGAATATCGCAGCCGCCACGAGTCAAATGCATGTGGCGACCTATGTAGCCGGGGAAAGGGCAAAGGACCAGAGTGTGGTGTTGTTGGACAACGGTGATGTCCTGCAGGGACAGCCTATCGTCTATTATTACAATTTCGTGAAGACCGATGGCCCCCATATCGTTCCACAGGTGATGAACGATATGGACTATGACGCGGCTTCGGTAGGCAACCACGATATCGAGGCGGGACCAGATGTCTACATCAAGGTCTATCAAGAGGCCGATTACCCCTATCTGGCTGCGAATGCGGTGAGCATCGAAACCGGTGAGCCTATCATCGATCCGTATACGATCATCGAACGTGATGGACTCAGGATCGCAGTGCTGGGCCTGACAACCCCCTATATCCCGAAATGGTTGCCACAGAACCTCTACGAGGGAGTGCGTTTCGATGATATGATCGCAACAGCCAAGAAGTGGATCCCCATCATCCAGGAAACCGAATCTCCCGATTTGATCGTCGGGCTCTTCCATGCCGGAGTAGATGAAACCTACAGTGGCGATGCGAATGAAGTCGGTAATGAGAATGCGAGCAAATTGGTTGCCCAACAGGTGGAAGGATTCGATGTCATCTTTACTGGCCACGATCATCAGGATACCGATATGGTGGTGCAGAGCCCTTCCGGCAAGGAAGTGGTGATCGTTGGAGCCATGAATGGCGGACGTTCGGTGGCGACTGCGACCGCTACATTCAAGCTGGTGGAAAAATCGTATGTGCTCGACTCCGTCGATGGAGATACGGTGATGATGGAAGGCTATGAACCCGATGCAAAGCTTCTCGCCAAGTATCGCGGTTCCATCGATGAGGTCACCAATTGGGTTTCCCGTCAGGTGGGTACCATCAGCGAGACGATTTCTTCGCGCGATTCGATGTTCGGTGATTCCAAGTTTGTCGATCTCATCCATCAGATACAGCTTGAGAAGACAGGTGCCGAGCTCTCGGTTTCGGCTCCCCTGTCGCTCGATGCGACCATCAAGGAAGGACCGGTGTATGTGAGGGATATGTTCAGTCTCTATCCCTATGAAAACCTGCTGTTCACCATGGAGATGACAGGTCGCGAGGTAAAGGCCCATCTCGAGTACTCGTATGAGAATTGGTTTAATCAGATGCGATCCCTGAATGATGATCTGATCAATTTCAAGCGCGATGCCCAAGGGAACCTCATCTTCAATACCCGGTACAATACCTACGATACCGCCACGCGGTATTACAACTACGACAGTTTCGCAGGAATCAACTATGTGGTGGACATCACCAAGCCCGCGGGGCAGAGGGTAACCATAAAATCCCTTTCCAACGGACAACCGTTCGAATTCGACAAGACCTATACCGTGGCGATCAACTCCTACCGTGCCCAAGGTGGCGGTGGACATCTGGCGGCTGCCGGCATTACCAGCGAGATGGCATTGGAGAGGATCCTATTCTCCACCGACAAGGATCTTCGGTACTACCTGATGGAAGCCTTCGAGAAGAGGGGAGAGGTGGTCCCGACCATCGACAACAACTGGTTGGTGATCCCCAATCTCTGGGTCCAAAGAGGTATGAAGAACTCCTACCCGAAACTCTATCCAGCCAATTGATTCGGAAGGAAGGGCGTCCGTTCAGGACGCTCTTCCCATGTCTGGACACCCTTGTGGTGTACGGGTAGACTGTCGTGCATGGAAACGCGATTGACAACTTTCCCAGTATCACCGAGAGACCATGCCTTGGGGATGGAAGCTTGGCGGATATGGGACAACAAGGTGAAACCACAACTCTCCCTTGGAAGACTCGAGTACCTTGCGGTCGAAATCGTGGAGATGCTCGGTTCCCTCCATCCGGCGATCACCAGACCCAAGTTGTTGCTGTTCGCGGCCGATCATGGGATTGTCGCCGAAGGGGTATCTTCCAGCCCACAGGAAATCACCTGGCAACAATGTGTGAACTTCGCCCAGGGTGGTGGAGCCATCGGTTTGATCTGTAACGCGAACAATATCGATCTCGAAGTGATCGATGTGGGTGTTGCACACAAGTTCGAACCGGGAATTCCAATCGTCGATAGGAAAATCGCCTGGGGTACGCAAAATTTCCTTTCACATGCTGCCATGAGCGGCGAACAGTTGTACAAGGTACTGAAGGTGGGCGTCGATTTGGTTGAGGATTCGGTCGCTCGAGGCTACAGAATATTCGCCTTCGGGGAGATGGGAATCGGCAACACGACCAGTGCTTCGGCGTTGATGGCCGCGTTGACCTCGTTCGAGGTAACGCAATGTTGTGGGCGTGGTGCGGGACTCGATGACAGGGGCGTGGCCCACAAATGCAAAGTGATCGGTGATGCTCTGCAATTCCATGGGAAATTGACCGATCCTTTGGAGATCCTTCGTGCCTACGGAGGGTTTGAAATAGCAGCGATCACCGGTGGGATGCTCGGCGCTGCAAGCCGACGAGCGGTGATTCTGGTTGACGGGTTCATCGCCTCCATGGCTGCTGCATTCGCAATCGCAATTGAACC
>Ga0334898_1002229_pt1 | contig 18411 bp, 12 predicted proteins | sample GraSluR3_MG_10_FD_207228 | JGI IMG/M metagenome (GOLD analysis project Ga0334898, IMG submission 207228) | Sludge microbial communities from methane-producing bioreactor in Wageningen University, Netherlands - Granular Sludge_3_08-R3 | ecosystem: Engineered > Bioreactor > Anaerobic >... | reverse complement strand
CTACTCGGCACTGGACGTTGAAGGGAACAAAGCTGGCACACCAATTAAATCATCTGCTTTCGGGAAAACAGTGGGGCTCACTGCCCTCGAAGAGCGGATGGAGAAATCCACCATTCTGATAAAAGAAAAGGGATACCGCGAACGCCTGCGACCATTGATTGCAGGAGTAATTCAAGAAACCGGAAATGAAACGGAACTGCGCAAAAAGTTAAGGAAAAAGGATATTGACCTTTTTCTCCGGCGAAACAATACAGGGCGGATTACCGGGGTTACTTTTATTGACCATCAAAGCCGTTGTGTGCTGAACGGCTCCAGGCTGGGCAAAGAATTTTCTGCCAATGTGTTTAATGACCTGTTTAGAGAGTCCCCGGCAGTCGAGGGACACACAAAACAGGCGGGAGAAAAAGAACAGTTCACGCCTCTGGCTGAACCGTTCTCACCGGCTAACAGTCAGGCCGGGCATATTGAATCCGCCATCAGCAGCCTGTTTTCAATTTTTTCACCGGAACCGGAATCCTATTCGGAGAATCAGCAACAGCTTCGCAAAAAACGAAAGAAAAAGAAACGGAGATATGGGAGGCAGACATAAATGATATATTCTAACCAGATATTATTTTAGGTTTATATTTTTAAGTATATTTGTACTATGAGTACAGTTATACCAATAAAAATAAACCAATTGCTTCGGAAGTTGCCTTCGGGGAGCCTGTTCTTTTCATCGTGGATGAGAGAGAACGGAATATCTTATGAGTTGCAACGACGCTACCGCGATTCCGAATGGCTGACCTCTATAGGGGCAGGTGTGATGGTTCGTACCGGCGAGAATCCGACCATATACGGCGCTCTATCGTCGCTGAACAAACAAACAGGTAAACATTTTTATGTCGGTGGTTTATCAGCTTTGGAACTGGCGGGATACACGCATTACGTTCCTATGGGGCGACCGGTTGTCTATGTCGGCCATCCTAAAGACGAGTGGGTTCCGTCCTGGCTCAGAAAATATGACTTGGGTGTGGACTTATTATTCGTTACCTCGGAGTATTTCGATACAGATACCGGCATAACCCCGATGATGCAGGGGGCATTTGAAATACTGGTTTCCACGCCGGAACGTGCATTTATGGAATGCCTGAACCTTGCTCCACGGCAGTACAACCTCATGGACTTGTATTATGTAATGGAACAACTAACTACACTTCGACCCGACATGGTACAGGCTCTGCTGGAGCAGAATACTTCGGTAAAAATGAAACGTTTGTTCCTGTTCATGGCAGAAAAAGCCGTTCATGCGTGGTTCAGCGACCTGGACTTGCAGAAAATAGATACCGGGAGCGGGAAAAGGGAAATCGTACCTAACGGCGTTTACGATAGCAGATACCAGATAGTAATACCCGAAGAACTGAAAAATTATGAATAACCTCTATAAAGAACAGGTAAGGCTTTTACTCCGTATGTTGCCGGTAATCTACCGGGAGGAAGATTTTGCAGTTCATGGCGGTACGGCCATAAACCTGTTTATCAAAAATTTACCGAGATACTCTTATCCAAAGTAAATTATTATCCAAAGCCATCATCTCATTCTCACTTTAAATTCCTGTTTATCAGTTTTACTTTTGATAATGTTGTTTTGATAATATTCTGGTTACCTTGTTTGATGATAATTATTTCTCATCAAATTAAAGTATTATGGATATTAAAGCAAAGAACATTCACACCCTTGTTGAAGAATGCGTAAAGCATCTTCAGGAATTGGGTTATTCTGATGCGTGTATCTCTGTGCATCAGAAACACTGGAATGATGGAATCATTCCTTATATGGAAAAATGCGTAACCTCCTCATATACTCCAGAGGTAGGTGAAGAATACCTTCAATACGCAACAAAGAACTTAGCGCCATCCACCAAACGAGCAAGAAAGCGTAATGTACATGTCTTATCAGATTATCTTGAAAACGGAACCATAAGGAAAAGGATTGTACACCTTGTCAACCATCCGCTTCCAGGAGAAATTGGACAAGTTGCATTGGAGTTTTTAGATACATTGAAGGTATTGAGAAGAAGCGAGCTGACGATAAAAAATCATCGCAGGATGCTCTGCTACTTTATTGCCGGACTTGAACTGAAATCGGTGTATAAGATAGAGGATATCAAAGAACAGGATATTCTTGACTTTATTGATTCAACACCGCATGCAAAGGATCATCACTATTATACGATGCGGCTTTTCTGCCGTTTCCTGTATGAAAAAAGGTACACGAGCACAAATCTGGGATATGTGATTGAGCGCAATAATTTTCCTCACCATGAGAAACTTCCCTCTGTATACAGTGCCGGGGAAGTATGCCAGATAGAGCAGTCTGTCGACCAGGCAAGTTCGGTCGGGAAAAGGGATTATGCCATTCTATTGCTGGCTTCCCGCCTTGGCTTGAGAGTGTCGGATATAGCGAGTTTGACATTGGATAATATAGATTGGGATACCAATCGGATAATACTCGTACAAGCTAAAACAGGCAGCCCTGTCGAACTACCATTGCTTTCTGCTGTTGGGGAGGCGATAGTGAACTACCTGAAATATGCCAGGCCGGTATCTGGCCTGACGAATATATTCCTCACGGCATGTGCCCCGTACCGTCCAATGAACAGGATTGGTCTAAACGGTGTAATATCCCGAATAATGCAAGGTTCCGGGGTGGATATATCAAAACGAAGGTTCGGACCTCACTCAATGCGTCATTCGCTGGCCAGTAACCTTCTTAAAAACGGGATATCGATCCCAATAATATCTAGTGCATTGGGTCATGAAAGTACACAGACAACAATGGAATATCTAAGGATAGATACAGAAAACCTTATGAAGTGTACCCTCGAAGTTCCAATTGTAAACCCCAAATTCTACGAACAGAAAGGAGGTGCATTCTATGATTAACTATACATTCAACAGTGTGTTCGCTCCATTCATGCAGAGCTTTCTGAGACTAAAAAATACCATGGGCTTTGGTACCGTGAAGATAGAGTACATCTTCAAAGAGTTCGACCTGTTTTTCATCAGGGAAAACATTAAAGAGCCTGTCTTGACAAAAGCCATGATCAGCAAATGGCGAAGCGGCAAGGTGAATGAATCCGAAAGAACCCTATACGACAAGTGGTCAATCATATCACAGTTTGCCAGGTACATGTGCCATATGGGGTACCCTTGCTACGTTCCCCGGCTCCCCAAAAGAAATTTTGATGCCTACATCCCTTATGTGTTCACCCATAAGCAGATGCAGGAGATTTTTTACGTCAGTGATGCCCTTACAATGAAATATAAAAACATGAGTAGCAAAATGTTCTCCATACCGGCCATACTGCGGTTGTTGTATGGCACCGGTATGCGGGTCGGCGAAGCTGTGTCGTTAAAAAACGGTGATGTGAATCTCAACAATAACACAATACTGATCAGGAAAACAAAGAACCAACAGCAACGTCTGATACCACTCAACACATCCTTGAGACAGGTTTTGCTACAGTATATTGAATACCGGAACCGGCTTCCATTGGCGAATGTGTCTGACGATGAATTCTTTTTCTTCATATCACCATCAGGATTTTCCCTGAATAAAAGCAATGTCTACAACTGGTTCAAAAAAGTTTTGAAGCAATGTGGAATACCACATTTGGGCGGGAATCACGGTCCCCGGACACACGACTTGCGGCATACCTGTGCCGTCCATTCGCTCATGGGCCAGGTAAAAGCCGGAGCAGACATCTATTGCGTGCTGCCAGTACTTTCCATATTCCTCGGTCACAAGACTTTGATTGGGACGGAGCGATATGTAAGGCTGACCCAGGAAATGTTTCCGGACATCATAGAAATGGAGCAATCCATTTCTTCATACATCTTCCCTTCAATATCTAAAATAGTGAGAACCAATGAAAAATAATGACTTCGCAAAATACCTGACATCGTTTTTTACCGAATACCTGGCTTGTGAACGCGGAGCAAGCCACAATACGATAAGGTCATACAGCAACACTTTCGTGTTATTCCTGAACTATATGGATGAAATGAAGCATGTCAAAGCTGAGAACATATCAGTAGGACATTTGAAGCGTAAAACAGTATTGGACTTCTTAAATTGGTTGCAGAATGAGAAATTTAGTAAAGATTCAACGCGAAACCAGAGGTTAGCTGCCATTCACTCCTTCAGCAGGTATATGCAATATGAGGATGTGATACATTTGGAACAATGGCAGGAGATACTGTCCATCAAGATCAAAAAGACGGAAAAACGCAATGTGGTCTATCTTTCCGTAGAAGGCATGAAACTGCTGCTTTCACAAATATCCGGAACGACAAAAACCGGGCGTAGGGATCTTGCTATGATTGCCTTGTTATATGACAGCGGGGCCAGGGTGCAGGAACTGATCGACCTGGCTCCTGTGGACCTGCATCTGGTGCAGCCGTATTATGTCACACTGTACGGCAAAGGGAAGAAAAAGAGGCTCGTCCCGTTACGGGAGCAACAGGTGAAAATACTGAAAGAGTACATGGAGGAGAACGGTTTGGACAGGCTCGCAGCAAATCAAAAACCTCTTTTTGCCAATAACCGGGGCGGAAAACTAACAAATGCCGGTGTGACTTACATCCTCTCGCGATATGCAGCAAATGCACGTGTTGCAAATCCGGAACTCATGCCCGAAACAATCAGCCCTCATTGTCTTCGCCATAGTAAGGCCATGCATCTTCTTCAGGCCGGAGTCAACCTGGTCTATATCCGGGATATCCTTGGGCACGTATCTATCCAAACCACGGAGATTTATGCACGTGCAGACTCAAAACAAAAACGACAAGCACTGGAAGCTGCTTATGTCGATGTTCTTCCTGTTATAGAAGAAAAAAGCTCTTGGGAAAAAGATTCCAAGCTAAGGGAGTGGCTGAAAAGTCTCGGTAAATAGGCTATCTAAAGATTATCCAAAGTTGTTCTAAAAAGTAAAAACCGCAATGTATTAATAATCAATTGTGTTGAGTAAGTCTCTTTGGATAATCTTTTACTTGTGATAAGAACTTTTATCATTAGTTTTGATAAATACTCGGTAGACGTGGATTTGACCTATATTCCGCTTGGTTCGCGGAAAGAGGGCCTGGCGGAAATCGATAAAAAGCTGGCCACAATCAGTCAGCAACTGCAACGGGCATTGCCGAATATTAATATTCGTCCGGTACCCAATAAACTTTTATGCACACTGGGACGGAGCACGGTAAAAATTGAAGTTAACGGGATTAAAAGGGGTATTATCGGGCCAACGATTGAAATGCCGTTATGCGATAAAGCGCAGGAAGAATTCGGGATGTATTGCAAAGCACGTATCGTGCCAGTGGAGCAATTGTACGGCGGAAAAATTGCAGCAGCCCTCAGCCGCCAACACCCGCGCGATTTGTTCGATTACAATTATATGGAAACGGATAAAATCGACGGATTGAAACGAGGTTTAATGTTTGCCCTGCTGGGGAGTGACAGACCTTTTATCGAATCCTTGTCGCCAAACAATATCAACCAACAGGAAGCGTTGGAAAATCAGTTTCGCGGTATGACAGATATTCCTTTTACTTATGAGAACTACGAAAACGCCCGAAAGCAGCTTATTGCTTTTATCAATTCGCTGCTAAACGAAGAAGACAAAGCATTCCTTGTTAGTTTTGAAGAGGGCAACCCACAATGGGAAAAATCAGCATACTCAGATTTCAGGGATTTCCCTTCCATACAGTGGAAGCTGCTCAATGTAACCAAATTAAAAACACAGAATCCGGGAAAGCACAAGCAGGAAGTTGAAAGGTTGAAGAGTTCCTTTAGAATGGAATAATGTGGCTATTATAAAATTAGTGTTTATTTTGTGTATCCAGAAAACCTTTCATTTCGGTCTTTCATCATACAAGTAGTATAGTCGCTGAAATGAATTAAAACATCGCCCCCATCATCTTTTCCAGTTAAAACGCCTCTAATTGTCACATAAAAGATTTGTTCAGAGGAAATATCTTTGATTGCTATTTGATTGTAGTAAGGCCGGTCATTACTGATTCGTATTTCATATTTCTTTTATAAGTCCTGCATTTTGTTCCTTCCGGCACCATTCGCTCTGTACGTAATGATTGGACAGCACAACCAGTAAATAGGATGAGTCTTCAAGACCATTTTGTATTTTATCAATTAATGAATCTCCCGGTTTCATTTCCCATTTATCCAACCATACACCGACTCGATTTTCAACCAGTTTTTTTGATAGCCTTTCTACAAAATTCTTATCCTTCGAAGAATAACTAATAAATACACCCATAATTATTTTTCTTTTTTCTATCAAAAGTAAGAAACAGCTTGAATTTTTGCTTGTCTGAAGAATGATAACAGCCACAAACTATCATTACTGTGCCACAAGCTGCCAGCCTTTTCAAATCAAGTTTTTCCCATTTCTGGCTTTTTACTTTCGTCTTTCGAACATCTAAAAGTGATGTAATATGCAACAGGAAGACGATTTGAGAGCGCTAGCGAAAATCATGGATTTTATGCGGGCATTGAGTATTTTATTTGTGACCATCAATATCTATTGGTTTTGTTATCAGTCTATGGTTGAATGGGGTATAAATATTGGTGTAATCGATAAAATACTCCTGAATTTTAACCGTACTGCCGGACTATTTGGCAACATCCTTTACACAAAACTGTTCGCAGTGGTGTTCCTGGCTTTATCCTGTCTCGGGACAAGAGGGGTTAAACAAGAAAAAATTACCTGGAACAAAATTACGGCATTCCTTTTTGTTGGTTTTGTCCTTTTCTTCTTCAACTGGTGGTTGCTGGAGCTACCGTTACCACTTGTCGCCAAAACAACATTCTACATTTTGACAATGGCTGCCGGTTATCTTAGCCTGCTGGCTGGCGGTGTTTGGATGAGCCGTCTTTTGAAAAACAACATGATGGACGATGTTTTCAATACCGAAAACGAATCGTTTATGCAGGAAACACGCCTTGTTGAAAATGAGTATTCAGTGAACCTGCCGACCCGTTTCTATTATAAAAAGAAATGGAACAACGGCTGGATTAATATTGTAAACCCTTTCCGGGCAGGTATTGTGTTGGGAACGCCCGGCTCCGGGAAAAGTTACGCGGTAATCAATCAGTTCATAAAGCAACAGATAGAAAAAGGGTATTCATTGTATATCTATGATTTCAAGTTTCCTGACCTTTCAACGATTGCCTATAACCACTTGCTGAAGAACCAGCGCGGATACAAAAAAGTACCGACTTTCTATGTAATCAATTTCGATGACCCGGCACGCTCGCACCGGTGTAATCCGATTAATCCCTCGTTTATGAGCGATATATCCGATGCCTACGAAAGCGCTTATACCATCATGCTGAACCTGAACCGTACATGGGTGCAAAAGCAGGGCGACTTTTTCGTGGAATCGCCGATTATCCTGTTTGCAGCCATCATCTGGTATTTACGCATATACAAAGATGGCCGGTATTGTACCTTCCCTCATGCCATCGAGTTTCTGAACAAGCGGTATGAAGATATTTTCCCAATTCTGACAAGCTACCCTGAACTGGAGAACTACCTTTCTCCTTTTATGGATGCCTGGATGTCGGGGGCGCAAGACCAGTTGCAGGGGCAGATTGCATCGGCTAAAATTCCGCTTTCGAGGATGATTTCACCACAGTTGTACTGGGTAATGTCGGGTGATGAGTTTACGCTTGATATTAATAATCCCGATGACCCTAAAGTGCTGGTTGTGGGTAACAATCCCGACCGTCAGAATATTTATGGCGCAGCGCTTGGTCTGTACAACAGCCGTATAGTAAAACTTATCAATAAGAAAGGACAGCTCAAAAGCTCGGTTATCATCGACGAGTTGCCGACCATTTATTTCAAAGGGCTGGATAACCTGATTGCCACAGCCCGAAGTAACAAGGTAGCGGTATTGCTTGGCTTTCAGGATTTCTCGCAATTAAAACGTGATTACGGCGATAAGGAAGCAGCCGTGGTAATGAATACGGTCGGAAATATTTTCTCGGGCCAGGTAGTGGGCGATACGGCCAAAAACCTGTCGGAACGTTTCGGGAAGGTTTTGCAGAAACGCCAATCTATGACCATCAACCGCAACGATAAATCAACTTCTATCAGCACCCAGTTGGACAGCCTTATTCCTGCCAGCAAAATCTCCACGCTTACACAGGGAATATTTGTTGGGGCGGTTGCCGACAATTTTGACGAACGCATCGAACAAAAGATTTTCCATGGCGAAATTGTTGTAGATAGTGTGAAAGTCGCTGCTGAGACCAAAGGATACAAGCAAATTCCGATAATCACTAATTTTGTCGATGAAAGCGGTGTTAACCGCATGAAGGAAATAATACAGGACAACTATAGCTGTATCAAAGAAGAAACAAAACAAATCGTCATCGACGAACTGGAACGGATAAAAAATGACCCCGAGCTTTGTTATTTGTTGCCGCAAAGGGAAAAATAGGAAGACTTAAACTAATCTCCATTGATTTATGTAAATTTTCAATGTAGCCGAGACTGTCAGCATCCACATTTTAATTCGATAATTTCAACTTTCATTTGCTCAAATAAATCAAATATTATTCGTTGGCTCAAAATAATGTGGTTTTTATTCCTATGAGATGTTATCAATCATTTCACAATTATGTCAACAAGAGAAACCGCAGCAGAACTAACCGTTTATTACAAACGTCAACGTTTAACAAGCCTGATTTTTGACACGCAGAAAACAGCCGATGCTTTTGTCGAAACAATAACCAGTTTTTTCAACAAAAAGGTAAAGATGTATTCTCTTTTCGTGGCGAGATTAAAACTGTCTATACCCCAGAATCGCTTACCGGGGAATTGCATAGTTATGTTGAAGGCGATATTTCCCCCGAAGGCTGGCTCCTGAATATTATGAAAGTAATCGACGGGTTGAATTAAACCAAAGAATAACTGTACCCATTATGAAGTTAGCCCAATTTTAACACCTTGAATAACCTACTAACCCTGCATTTTTCATAGCTTTTCAGATTGGGCGTTGACCAGAACATACCGATGTCCAAGTCATTCCTTTTAAAAGAAGTGAAAGCGTAATTAATCAATAGAAGGTTTAGTCAACGACCAATGGCTGTGGATGATTTTCCACTCATTATTTTCTTCAAGCCTATACACTTCGGTGCAATTCTCTTTCCAGGGCATTTCACCTGAATATGAGTGCAGATTGTAGGTCAATACGGCCATTGTACCGGTTTGTTGCACAACGGGATTTATCATTTCGAATTTATCCATTTTCACCTTTCCACGCATGCTTTCATATAACTCTTTTATCTTGTCCCAACCGTCAAGCCGCCTTTCATGGGCAGGGTCGAAATAAGTGAAGTTCTTCGAATAAAGTTCGAGATAGGGTGAAGGATTACCTTTGTGCCATGCTTCGAGAGCTGCTGTTTCTAAGGCAATTATTGTTTCTGTAATAGTATGTTTATCCATAATATTTAATGTGAAATTGATAATTATTCTGTTTTAATACTATTCACATGGCTTACTTTTTCCACCCAAACGGTCAATTGGATATGGTCGGTCGGGCTTTCGAAGAGAAATCCTGTCAGACCCGCAGGAAAGTGAGCAAAAGGTATGACTTGTCAGACCGTTAAAACCCCACCCTGCCATATACAATTGTTTACCGTGTGTTTTTTTTATTCAATTATCATTTTTCATTAATAGTTTAAGAATCTGTCATTGGAATCACATATTATGTGAAAAATTAATTGATGTAATATTTTATACCGCTATAAAAACTGTAAGCAATGTGACTTAATTCGCCTCCATCTATTGGTCTTGGATGTTTATTGTGGTGCGTTATACTTCGGTCATGCCTTGCTCCGCAATTGAGAGCGATATTAGATAATAAATTCAATTCCAAGCCAGCTTCAACAATTCCGCTAATATCAATCCTTTTTGTGTTATAAACTAACGCCACATCCGAATTAAGTTCCTCTGCGTCAACAAGGACAGAAGGAGAAAAGCCTATTGAGCCATAAATTTTTATTTTTTGTCCATACTTGTAACGCAAAAGAATTGGGAATGCGATATAACTAAAAGATGATTTATTGTCAACTCGAAACAATGATTCAGGTGGAGTCGGAGCAACGGATGAAAAAGTTGAGAAATAATGTTCTGCAAATCCTTTTTCCTCGTAGTTTACTTCTAATACGCCAAAGAAATCATTAAACAACCGCAGCTCGGCATTTAGTCCGAAAGTGGGGACTAAATGTCTGTCTTTATACATTGTTATACCTTCCCTAAGTTCGGTTTTATGAACGGAGGAGAACAATGCACCTCCACTAATTCCTATGGACAAATCTTGACCACATACAATAATTGAAGAGAATAAAAAGACCAAAAGCAAAAGATTTTTCATTGTAATTAGTTTTTTCACGGTTTAATACAAGACATTGTAATTCTAATTTTGGTTGCTTTCAGTTTTTCTAATTTATTTCTGTATTAGCACTTTTTCAAAATGCACGGAAACAATGGTATATATTGTAATACACAACTTATTTATGGCCGTTCTGCCCTGAGACTCCAAATACGAGGAAAGAAATTCATCATTAAAAAGCGCCATCAAAGAACAGTAAATAACCAAGTCCCGCTCTATATGCTCAGAACGTATCTATTTTGATTGCACTACTATTACGAATATAGTCACTTTCTGTCTGTTTTCGTAGTTTTGTTGCAGCTGCTTTTTATGTAATGCCCATTCATTATACATTCATAACGAAACACCCTGTTTTTATGCCACAAACTACCACCACAGTTCCTAAGGCTGCCATCATTCGCATGTCCCTTTATTTGACAACCAGTTACACCTATTTTCGTCTGTGCATCAATAGTGGTGTAAAAATTAAAACATTCGTAAGATGGATGAAAATATCAGTAGCGACGACAAAAATGTTTTACTCGTCAAAGAGGTAAAAGATGGCAAATTAAAAGCCGTCACCGGCATGGATAAAAAAGGCAACATCCAGACCGGGGAACCAACAGCAAAAAATCAAAACAGCCTTTTTGCTGTGAACACAAACGAGGCCATGCTGGAGGCCTTCTTCAAAAAAATGGTAGAACAGGCAAAGCAACCCACACACACAGGATTTTTTCTGATGACAGAAAAAATGCTGAATAAGCTTGTTCAAATCGATTTAGACCCCCACGAACTGGAACTGCACCGTGTCAATCCAGCGGAATACCTTGAAAAAGCACACAAACAGAACCCGCAGCAAACGCAGGGTGACGGAGACGAAACTTCCCAAGGCACTTTCCAGCCGATGGATGTCAGTAAAATGGACCGTCAGGAACTTCAAAAGTACGGTATCAATCCCGCTGATTTGGAACCACACCTTAAAGCGATGTCTTATGGGCACAAATCCCCGCAAATGATTCCTTTAAATCCGGAACTGGAATCAGGCATTCGCGTTTCGACTAAAGGGCGCGTATCGCTGGAAGAACAGGTTGACGGTTCGCTCAAAATCATTCCGCATTACTGGCAGGAAAAGCCCAATCTTGACACCCCTTTTCACGGTGTCCTTCTGAATGAACAGGATAAGGAAAACCTGCGGCAATCATTGAACGCAGGCAGGGTGATTGAACTGGAACCTGCGCCCGGACAAAAAATCCCGGCTTTTGTTTCGCTCGACCGGCTTACCAACAAGCTCGAAGCCCTGCCGGTGGAAAACATTTCCATTCCCAATAAAATCAAGGGGGCAGACCTTTCTGAAGACCAGCAAAACAGGCTCGGAGCAGGCGAAAAGGTGCTGGTTGAGAAAATGGTTTCCCGCACAGGCCGTTTCTTTGACGGATATATACAAATCAATGCTTCGGACAAGAAGTTTGATTTTTCTTATGACGGGCTCGACCGTAACCACTACGCTAAAGAGAACAAGGAAGTCCGCCGGCAGCAGAAAGAAAACGCACAGGAAGGGAAATCAGAGAAACAAAAACAACTGTTTATTCCCCAAAAGCTATTGGGCGTTGAGCTGACTGAAAAGCAGCAGGAATTCCTCAAAGCAGGACAGGCCACTTATGTAAAAGGAATGGTGAAAGACGACAAAGGGGAACCATTCAACGCATGGGTAAAACCGAATCCTGAAAAAGTAAAATTCGATTTTTTCAGGTGGAATCCTGACAAGGCCAAAAAGCAGGGCGCAGAAGTCAAACCAGCAGAAGAAAGCAAAACACAGGTTGCCGTCAATAACGAGGGCAAAACCAGTGAAGCGACCAAAAACGTAAAAGAGCCATTAAAACAGGAACAGCAAAAGCCTACGGAAAACCAGCTTAAACAAGAGGCACTCAGGCCCGCTGCGAAGAAAAGCGGTATAAAAATCTGATTTCTGTTTTAAACGGTTCCGGCTGAAACCAACAGAAGACAAGTTCAACCGGGAATGGTTATATTTACCACTGAATAGTCCGCTGCTTTCTTCGATAAGCAAAATTTCTTTGTTTGTTGTTTGTTGGGTGACGGATATTTTAGTGGTGCGCTCCGGGTGGGAACCCGGGGCGCTTTTGTCTGATATGCCTTCCTTTTTTTTTAACCACAAAATATCTGTTAACATGAGAAACAAGAAAAATGAAAACGGACAGAAATTGTCCTATTACGGGTTCTCCCTCCTTTCTTACCTCAAAGAAAACCACCCCGACCGCACCGGAGACACAGCTTTTATAAAAGAACGTGCCGATGCCGCAGCAGAAGCTTACAGCATTGCTGTTAAAAACGGGCAGACACATATTGAGGCTGAAGAACAAGCTTCGAATGAACTTTTTCAAGGCCTGCATTTTTCCCCTTACAACACCCTCGTTCACATCCTTTGGAACGAGTTTTCGGATGAAATCCCCGAAGACAGGGCAAAAGAAATTGCCCTGCAAATCTTACCGCTTTGCAGTGAAGTGCTGGACAAATACACCCTTTCGGATGATTTTGCGGGTACCTCGCAATACGATGAATTATATACCGAACTGACGGGGATCGTCGAAATACTGCTCAAAGATGGCTTACAATAAAAAGTTGCACCTGCGGGCAAATATCGATGCGATAAGAACGGCATTTACCCTCGAACGGGAGAACAGGCTGGCAACAGCCGGGGAAATGCTCGCCCGCTATTCCGGTTTCGGTGCCATTAAGGAAATACTCGAACCACTTCCGGCTACCGGTTCAGTCAATCCCCTGATAAATGAGTTGCATGATGTTTTACGGGAAAATACCCGTGATGAAAAAGAATACAAACGCTGTTTCGACGGCCTGAAGAACTCCATCCTGACGGCATTCTATACCCCGCCGGAAGTAGTAATTGCTTTGGCCGGGGCACTCCATGACAGCGGAATTAAACCATCCCGTTTGCTTGACCCGAGCGCCGGGACAGGGGTATTTGCCCAGGTGTTTAAATCGTTTTCTCCCAACATGGAAGTAACCTGTTTTGAAAAAGACCCCATAACCGGTATGATACTCAAACACCTAAATCCTCAAGACAAAGTAAGAGTAGAGGGTTTTGAAAACATCGAAAAAAAATATGCCGGGTATTATGATGTGGTGGCAAGTAATATTCCTTTCGGAGATGTGGCGGTGTTCGACCCGGCATTATTCTCCGACAGCGACCCGGCGAAAAAGATTGCCTCGCGCTCCATCCACAATTACTTTTTTCTGAAATCGGTGGACATGCTGCGTCCGGGAGGACTGGTGGCTTTCATTACTTCGCAGGGAGTTCTGAATGCCCCGGCAAACCGTCCGGTGCGGGAATCCCTGATGTCCCGTTGCGAGCCTGTTTCTGTAATCCGGTTGCCAAACAACCTGTTTTCGGAGTATGCGGGAACCGAGGTTGGCAGCGACCTCATTGTCTTGCAAAAACGGGAACAACAAGACCAGTCCGTTTCGAAACCCGAGAAACAGGCATTTATCGAGTCACGTACCTTGTCCAACGGCATAACGGTCAGCAACAGCTTTAAAACCTTCAACAGGGTGGTGCATACCGATGCTAAAGTCGATACCGACCCTTACGGCAAACCGGCAATGGTATTTACCCACAAAGGCGGAATTGAGGGAATTGCCAAAGACCTGAAACGCATGCTTACAGAAGATTTTTCGCAAAAACTTAATTTGGACTTGTACAGCTCATTTGCCCTGCAACAACAGGAAAAAAGCATATCACAAAGGAATGTACAAACAGTTTCATCGGGGATAAAACAGCCGGTGACAAAACCAGCCCTAAAGGAAAACATACAACAGGAACCGGTACTGTCTCTATATGACCTGTTTGGCCTTTCAGAAGAAGAGCGTAACAGACAGAAGCGTTCCAACAGGAGAAGAATGCAAATGCCTCACAAACAAGAGCAACAGGAGATTCCTTTTATGGAATGGCGGGAGCGGTTGCATTACCTGGGAATGCAAAAGAGAAGGCAACAGGAAAAAGAATCCACTAAAAATGGAAAAGAACATTCAGTAAACGGTGCCGAAAAAGAAGAACAGCCGGAGAGCTTTAAAAGAGAACTGGAGCAGCGCGAACGGAAGGAAGCGATGAAACCCCTACCGTTCAAAAAGGAGCTATTGCCACATTACAGGGAAGGTTCCCTGGTATCCGATGAAACCAACCGTATTGGCTATTTAAGGGATATCGAAGGTTTGCAACCCATGTTCCACCCGTTGTATATAAACAGCACTCAAAAGCAGAAGGTATCTTTATACATAGAAATACGAGACACTTATCACCACTTGTACCGCAACGAAGCCGAGCGGCTGGAGGCCAATCCAGCCCTTCGCGAAATGTTAAACCGCCTGTATGATGACTTTTCCCGCCGTTTCGGGCTGCTCAATGACAAAAAAAACCTTGACTTGATTAAAATGGATGCAAAGGGAACGGAAATTTTGTCACTGGAACGCTACATCAACGGCAAAGCGGTCAAAGCCGATATTTTCAACCGTCCGGTGGCATTCAATCCAAACGAACTTACCTCTGTTGAAACACCACACGAAGCGCTGGCCGCTTCGCTTAATAAATATGGCGAGGTAAACCTGGAATATATGTCATCGCTTACCGGAAACACGGCCGATGACTTGAAGGAAGAACTGAAAGGAACTGTTTATTTTAATCCAATGACCGGCGGGTACGAAGTAGCTGATAAATTTATCTCGGGCAATGTCATTTCCAAAGCAGAAGAAACAGAGCGTTTTCTGGAACATAATCCCGGACACCGTGAGGCAGAAGATTCGTTACGCGCACTGCGGGAAGCAACTCCAAAGCCCATTGCTTTCGACGACCTCGATTTTAATTTTGGTGAACGGTGGATTCCGACAGGCATCTATAACAAATATGCCTCACACCTTTTCGATACCGAAGTGAACATCCATTACGCTTCTAGCCGCGATGAGTTTAGCGTTCAATCCGACGATTTGAATGTAAAGATTACCGATCAGTATGCTGTAAAATCGCAAAGCCGCACTTTCAACGGGCTCGCCCTGATGAAGCATGCTTTGCAGAATACTTCGCCGAACATCACCAAAACCATCCTGGTGGACGGGGAGGAAGTAAAGGTCCGCGACGGGGAAGCCATCCAGCTTGCCAATACCCGTATCGATGAAATGCGAAACGGTTTCTCCGACTGGCTCAGGGAACAGTCGCCGGAGTTCAAAGACCGGCTGGCCGGTTTGTATAACCGTACTTTCAACTGTTTTGTCCGCCCCGCCTATGACGGTTCGCATCAAAGTTTTCCGGGACTTGACCTGAAAGGGCTGGGGATTGACAGCCTTTACCAAAGCCAGAAAGATGCCATCTGGATGGACAAGCTCAACGGAGGCGGTATTTGCGACCACGAAGTAGGTGGCGGGAAAACGCTTATCATGTGTTGCGGCGCTTATGAAAAGAAACGCCTCGGGCTGGTTAACAAACCGATGATTACCGGGCTGAAAGCCAATATCCATGAGATTGCCAAAACATTCTGCACGGCTTATCCCAATGCCCGTGTACTGTATCCGGGCAAGGAGGACTTTACGCCCAAAAACCGGCAGCGGATTTTTAACGAGATAAAAAACAACGATTGGGACGCAGTCATCCTGACACATGAGCAGTTTGGGATGATTCCGCAGTCGCCGGAGGTACAGCGCGATATTTTACAGGCAGAACTCGACAGTGTGGAAGAAAACCTCGAAGTCCTCAAGAGGCAAGGCAAAGAAGTTTCGCGTGCCATGCTAAAAGGTTGTATAAAACGTAAACTGAATCTGGAAGCCAAACTCAAACAGATTGCTTACAACATGGAAAACCGGAAAGACGATGCAGTTGATTTTCGTCTGATGGGAATTGACCATTTATATGTGGATGAATCGCACAAGTTCAAAAACCTGACCTTTAACACCCGGCACGACCGCGTAGCCGGGCTGGGCAATCCCGAAGGCAGTCAGCGGGCATTGAATATGCTTTTTGCACTTCGCACCATACAGGAGCGTAACGGCAGGGATTTGGGGGCGACTTTTCTTTCAGGGACCACCATCTCCAATTCTTTAACCGAATTGTACCTGTTGTTTAAATACCTCCGTCCACGGGAACTGGAACGGCAGAACATCAAAACATTCGACGCATGGGCAGCTATTTTTGCAAAGAAAAGCATCGACTATGAGTTTTCGGTAACCAATGAAATCGTACAGAAAGAGCGTTTCCGTTATTTTATAAAAGTGCCGGAACTGGCGCGGTTCTACGCAGAGATTACCGATTACCGGACGGCTGCCGACATTGGGATTGACCGTCCCAGGAAAAATGAAATCCTGCATAACATTCCGCCAACACCGGACCAGGTTGATTTTATCAACCGCCTGGTACAGTTTGCAAAAACCGGAGATGCAACGTTGTTGTACCGTGCCCCCCTGAACGAACGGGAAGAAAAGGCAAAAATGCTGATTGCGACAGATTATGCCCGTAAAATGTCGCTGGATATGCGTATGATCGATTCCCGCTTTGATGATCATATTGACAACAAGGCAAGCCACTGTGCACGGATGATTAATGGTTATTACAGGAAGTACAACGAACATAAGGGAACGCAGTTTGTATTCAGTGATTTGGGGACCTACAAACCGGGAGAATGGAATGCCTACAGCGAAATTAAGCGCAAACTGGTGGAAAACCACGGCATTCCGGCACACGAAATCCGCTTCATACAGGAAGCAAAAACAGAAAAAGCCCGGAAGATGCTGATAGCCGATATGAACAAGGGCAGAATCCGGGTATTGTTCGGCTCCACTGAAATGCTGGGAACAGGTGTAAACGCCCAGAAACGTGCCGTAGCCGTCCATCATCTGGACTGCCCGTGGCGTCCGTCCGATTTGGAACAGCGTGATGGAAGGGCGATACGGAGGGGGAATGAGATAGCCAAAACGGTTGCCGGGAACCAGGTGGATGTTATTCTTTATGCCGTGGAAAAATCCTTGGATGCCTATAAGTTTGGCCTGCTGCATAATAAACAGCTTTTTATCCGCCAGCTAAAAAACAATAACCTGGGCTGCCGTACCATTGACGAAGGGGCGATGGACGAAAAAAGCGGTATGAATTTTTCCGAATATGTGGCCATTTTATCGGGCAATACGGAATTGCTGGAAAAAGCAAGGCTGGAAAAGAAAATAGCCGCACTGGAAAGCGAACGCCAGGCATTTGTCCGGGGAAAGTCATCCAGCCGGTACAAGCTGGAGAATATTACACAAACAGTTGAAAGAAATAAAGGGCTTATTGAGCGTATTTCCAAAGATATGGAAAACTTTCAATCCCGCGTTCAGGTTAACGAAGACGGTTCCTACCGGAACCCGGTGCAGCTGGATGGGGTTACAGGCAGTGATTTTAAAGTAATCGGGAAAAAGCTGAATGAGATTGCCGGTACAGCCAAAACGAATGGCGCACACGAACCGATTGGAAGTTTGTACGGCTTTACGCTTTACGTGAAAAGTGAAACCACCAATAAAGACGGGTTTGATTTTATACAAAACCGCTTCTTTGTTCGCGGCGGGGAAGAAATCTATTACCAATACAACAACGGACAGATGGCCGTTGACCCAAAGCTGGCTTCGCAAAACTTTCTGCATGCTTTGGTGGAAAATATGCCACGGCTGTTGGAGCGGTATAAGGCGGATAACGAAAAACTGTCAAAAGATATTCCGGTGCTCAAAGAAGTGGTGGAAAGTACCTGGCGAAGGGAGCCTGAACTGGCTGAATTAAAGTCGGAAATGGTAAAGCTGGAGCGAAAAATTGAGCATTCGCTAAAATCAACCGGTGAATCGGAAGGGCAAATTCCGGCTCCGGCTAATGAAACAGTAAGCAAACAGCACTTCCCACTTGAAAAGAATAACCCGGAAGATTCACCTATAGTG
>Ga0334898_1002226_pt1 | contig 18425 bp, 26 predicted proteins | sample GraSluR3_MG_10_FD_207228 | JGI IMG/M metagenome (GOLD analysis project Ga0334898, IMG submission 207228) | Sludge microbial communities from methane-producing bioreactor in Wageningen University, Netherlands - Granular Sludge_3_08-R3 | ecosystem: Engineered > Bioreactor > Anaerobic >... | reverse complement strand
CGGATAAAAAAGGGCGATCAGGAGGCTCTTGAGAAGCTTACAAGAGCAAACCTTAGGTTTGTTGTTTCCGTGGCAAAGCAATACCAAAACCAAGGGCTAAGCCTACCCGACCTAATTAACGAAGGAAATTTAGGCTTGATAAAGGCAGCAGAGAAGTTTGACGAAACCCGTGGATTCAAATTTATCTCCTATGCAGTATGGTGGATTCGCCAATCGATACTTCAGGCACTAGCAGAACAATCGCGTATTGTTAGGCTTCCGCTTAACCAAGTTGGCTCATTAAATAAAATTAACAAGGCTTTTTCAAAATTCGAACAGCAGTTCGAACGTACTCCATCGCCCGAGGAACTTGCCGATTTGCTCGAACTCCCCAAGGAAAAAGTAGCCGATACGCTTCGCGTTTCTGGTCGACACGTATCCGTTGACGCTCCATTTGTTGACGGCGAAGAAAATAGCCTTCTGGATGTTTTGGTAAATAACGATTCGCCAAATGCTGACAAAACGCTTTTAAACGAATCGCTTTGCCGCGAAATTGACCGCTCATTGGCAACGCTAACCGAAAGGGAACGAGATATTATAAAGCTTTTCTTTGGCATTAGCTGCCAAGAGATGACACTAGAAGAAATTGGAGAAAAGTTTGGACTTACCCGCGAAAGAGTTCGCCAGATAAAAGAAAAGGCAATAAGACGACTTCGCCATACCTCGCGAAGCAAGCTGCTTAAAGCATATTTAGGTTAATAGCATTACGCAACACTATAAAACAAAAAAATGCCATTCGAAATTTCGGATGGCATTTTTCGTATACAAATAAATTAACCATTACTGACAATCGCGGCACTCATCTAAATTTTTATTATAAACAGCCATAGCACGCTGGCTCATCCCCATACTTGAGAAACCTCCATCGTTGTATATGTTCTGCATGGTTATCTTGCGGGTTAAGTCGCTGAAAAGCGAGATGCATAAACCCGCACATTCCTCTGCATCGGCATTTCCCAGTGGCGACATTCTATCGGTAAAATCCATTAACCCCTCAAAGCCCATTACACCGCTACCGGCGGTGGTTAACGTTGGCGATTGAGAGATGGTATTAATCCTCACCCTACGCTCACGTCCAAATATGTAGCCAAAACTACGGGCTATTGATTCGAGCAGGGCTTTTGCATCGGCCATATCGTTGTATCCATAAAGTGTTCGTTGGGCTGCAATGTACGATAGTGCAAGAATTGATCCCCATTCATTTATGGCATCCTGTTTCCATGCAACCTGTAGCATCTTGTGAAACGAAATGGCTGAAATATCGAGGGTTTTCATAAGATATTCGTAGTTCAAATCGTCGTAGGTACGCCCTTTACGAACGTTTGGTGACATACCAATTGAATGCAGCACAAAATCAACCTTTCCGCCAAAATGTTCAGTTGCCTTAGCGAAAAGCTCATTCAAATCGTCTACATTGGTAGCATCGGCAGGAACTAACAATGCATTGGTTCTTTTTGCTAACTCTTGGACTGAGCCCATACGCATGGCAACCGCTGTGTTGGTAAGAACAAGCTGTGCTCCTTCCTTGTGTGCTAGTTCGGCTACATGCCAAGCTATGGAACTTTCATTTAATGCTCCAAATATTATCCCTTTCTTCCCTTTAAGTAAATTGTATGACATACTTATTGTAGTTTGGTTAATTCGAATTTTTAATTTGCTTACACAACAAATTTACACAATAATAAACTAAACACTATTTATGAACTGTTGTTCGAAATTAATTGGGAAAATGTTAGTGCAATTGCTAACTACTACTGTTTGCTAGAAGATGCTTAGCATTTGACAGTGCAGCATCGGATATTTGCTCACCGCTGAGCATTTTGGCTATTTCAAGTACACGCTCTTCGGACCCTAAAAGCCTAATGTGCGTAGTTGATGATTGAGAATCGTTTTGCTTGTATACCAAAAAATGGGTATTCCCCTTGCTCGCAATTTGGGGTAAATGGGTAATGTTTATAACCTGCATTCCTGTTGACATATCGTAGATAATATTACCCACCTTATCGGCTATATCACCCGACACGCCTGTATCTATTTCGTCTAAAATTATTGTGGGAAGCCCTTTTGCCTTCACCATTAGCGACTTAAGGCTTAGCATTAATCTTGATAGTTCGCCACCTGATGCAACCTTGGATAGCTCCTGCATTGCCACTTGCTTATTGGCTGAGAAAAGGAATACTGCCTTATCGATTCCCGTTGGAAGCAATTCATCAACCTGCGAAATGTCAACACTAAAGTTAGCATAGGGCATACCAAGCTGCGCTAACAATGATTGAATGCTTTTCTCGAAACTAGCACTAACCTTTGTTCTTGTGTCACTTATCTCCTTTGCTTTGCTGAATGCTTCGGTTTGCAATGCATTAAGTTCTGCGGTTCTACGCTCAACAATGGTATCGTAATTTACAATTTCGTCAACTCTACTCTTTAGCTCGTCACGTATAGCAATTAGTTCGGTAACCGAAGATACCCTATGCTTCTGCATTAGGGTATTAATCGAGTCGAGCCGCAGACTAACTCGTTCTAGCTGAGCGGGGTCAACATCAACCTTCTCGCTTTGAATCTCTGTTTCTTGGGCTATATCCTTGAGTTCAATTCTGCAAGCCTCAATTCTTGTGCTTAGCTCTTTGGCATGCGGGTAAAAATCCTCAATGCGGTTAAGTGCAGTTTGCGCATCTTTAAGCCAAATAAGCACTGAGGCTTCGTCGGCATTGCAGTAACCTACAACTTCCTGAAGTGCAAGTTTAATATCGCCAGCATGCGATAGCTGCTGCTGAAGTATCTCTAGCTCAGCCTCCTCGCCTTCAACCAGTTTTGCCTCATCGAGCTGATTAAGCTGAAATTGGAGATAATCAAGATCTGCTTTAGCTTGTTCCGATTTTTCGTTCAGCTCGCTAAGTTCGTTGAACAACTTTTTGTAATTATGATATAATGTTTTGTAATCATCAATTAGCTTTACGTTGTTTGCAAACGAATCGAGAACCGAGAGTTGAAAAGTTGCATTGGCCAAAAGTAAATTCTGATGCTGGGAATGGATATCGATTACTCGGCCAACAATATCTTTTAACAGGTTAAGCGTTACAGGTAGCTCATTAACAAACGCTCGCGACTTTCCGGAAGGACTAATATGACGTCTTATTAGGGTTGTTGGCAAGTAATCTAAATCATTCTCTTTGAATAGCGGCTCAAGATTGTACCCTTCCAAATTAAATGTACCCTCAACAACGCAGCTACCCTCCTTATCTTTTAGCACATTTGCTTCAGCTCTATTACCCAGAATTAGCCCCAATGCACCAAGCAAAATTGATTTACCTGCCCCAGTTTCACCTGTAATAATATTTAACCCCTTATGAAAATCTATTTCAAGAGAGTCAATAATTGCATAGTTTTTTACAAGTAGATGCTTTAGCATAGCCAATAATTATTGAAAACTAGCGGGGCTGTGAACCTTGTTGTCGACCGCCACCCTCTTGTGTTATCCGATTATACTTGTTTGCGTTGGCGTTATCGACCTCGGTTAAGATATTTACAACTCGAGTTTTTTCAGCAGGGAACGACTCAGAAAAAACATTTGCTAACTCATCGCTTTTGGCATCGAAAAATATCTGAAGGTAGTACATGTAGGGGTCAGGTTTCTCGCGATACACCCTTTGGATGCTGGTTAATAATTCAGCAATTTCGGCTCTACCTTCCACTAGCTTATCGTTCATCCTATCGAGCCCAAGCCTATGGTACTTATAATAAACCTCTCGAATTGGCCTGTACTTTGAGTTGAGCACATTCTCAACCAGCCAATACCTATTCTTTCTATTTCCTTCATATGCCTTCCAACCTCTTTCGGTTGCGCTTTGCGCATTGTTAACAATTTTTTCGGCTTTCTGGAAATACTCGGTTCCACCCAGGTACGAAAATGAATCGTAATCGAAACCCAGAATGATATATGCATAGTATGCCAGGACGGAGGTTAGATTGCTAGAGTGGCGCGAATCTGAGAACTCAAGCTGATCGAACTCAACATACCTAAAATTCATGTTGTTGTCAACTATGTTGAGCATAGTTGTGTTGTATGATGTTCCAAAAACTGGACGCCTCGACTGAACCTGGATTGTACCCTTAAACTCATCGGAGCCAATTTGCTCATTTATGGTTATCATCATATTACACTCAATCCGCTCATCCTGGCTGTATATATGGTTAGTCCACGAAGTATTATTCATAAACTCGTAAATAGCCGTTTGAAGCGTTTGAAAAACCTGTCGGTTTGTTCCTTGAATTTTTTGCGAACTAATTTGAATGTTGCATCGTAACTCCTGCTGTAAAGATAAAAGGGGAAGTAAGATGAATAGGAATAAAGGAACGATTACTTTACGAGTAAACATAGGCAAAATTTTAAATGACAGTGGCTTACTTAACCAGCTTTACCAATTCACTTACAATATCGTCGGCAACTAAAGCCTTTGGCTTTAAGGGGTATGGTACTGCGCTACCATTGCTATGAATTATTGTAACCCTATTGGTTGAAACATCGAAACCAGCTCCTTCGTCGTTGGTTGAGTTCAAGACAATAAAATCAAAATTTTTCGACTTAAGCTTTCGCAATGCATTCTCTTTCTCGTTCTGCGTTTCAAGGGCAAAACCAATAAGGTATTGATCCTTTCTTTTTTGCAAACCCAGTTCCTTAGCAATATCGTTTGTAGGAGAAAGCTCAATGGTCAATTTAGCATCGTTTCGCTTAATCTTTTCGTCGGCCACCTGTTTTACAGTAAAATCGGCAACAGCTGCAGCAAGAATTGCTGCATTGCATTTTGGATAAAGCGCTGTTGCTTTATCGAACATCTGCTGAGCAGTGTTAACCTTTACCACATCAATACTCGGATGCGAGGGGATGCAACTACTTGGCCCAGTTAAAAAGAATACCTTTGCTCCTTGACTTACGAGGCTAAGCGCAATGCTAGCGCCCATTTTTCCCGAGGAGCGATTGACTATGAAACGAACAGGATCGATAGGCTCGTATGTTGGACCCGATGTAACAAGTACAACTTTTCCCTTTAAGAATTGCTTTTCGGCAAAGAAAGAGGAGATTGTCTGAAGAATCATTTCTGGTTCTTCCATCCTACCCTTTCCACTTAATCCACTGGCAAGTTCACCGGTAGCGGCTTCAATAATAATGTTTCCATATCCCTTTAATACCTCAATATTTTTTTGAGTTGCAGGGTGCTGATACATATCCAAATCCATAGCTGGTGCCACCATTACGGGGCATCGAGCAGAGAGATATGAAGTTAACAGCAGATTATCGGCTACGCCATTGGCCATTTTGGCCATGGTATTTGCTGTGGCAGGAGCTATAAGGTAAAGGTCGGCCCACAAACCCAAATCAACATGGCTATTCCAATCACCATTCTCAGGATTATAAAAATCGACAAGAATAGGATTCTTGGATAAGGTAGCAATGGTTAAGGGGGTAATAAACTCTTTTGCTAAAGGGGTCATAATAACCTTAACGCTTGCACCCTCCTTAACCAACAGCCGAACTAACGTGGCTGCTTTATAGGCAGCAATGCTTCCGGTAATACCAAGCAGTATGTTTTTCCCTTTAAGCATTCTGTTTACTAGGCCTCCTCTTGATCTTGCTCTTTTTTGTAGTAAATTTTATTGTCCAAAAACTCTTGTAAAGCAATAAGTGCTGGCTTTGGCAAACGCTCGTAGAACTTGCTAATTTCTATTTGCTCTCTATTCTCAAAAACCTCTTCGAGATTATCGGTATAGTAGGCAAACTCTTCGAGTTTACGGTTAAGCTCTTGCTTCATGTCTTGCCCAATTTTATTTGAGCGCTTAGCAATAATTCTAACCGTTTCGTAAATGTTTCCTGTGTCCTTATCGAGCACAGAAAAATCTTGAGTTGTTGTTGTAAGTGGTGCAGATACTTTTTTGAAATCCATAGCTATATTGTTTTAACTTATTTTTCTACTACGTTTACACTATTGGCATAAATTCTTTCCGCTTCGCGCTTATACTTTGTTTCAGGATACTCGCTCATAAGGTTATAATACTCGTCGAGAGTATTTTGAAAGCGTTCGCGACGTTTCTCAGGCACGCTATTCTCAGCAAGGCTAAACGATGCTGAAAGAATCATGTATAGCTGATCTTCTCGGTATTCCGAATCGGGAAATTGACCTAGGCTATTCTTAAGGGCAGTAATGGCCGATTTATAATCTTCCATATCGTAATAAAGTTTTGCACTTAAGTAGGCCTTTTCAACTAGCTTTGTACGAAGTTCATGCATAATGCGATTAACCTCGGCCTTTTTTGTTGTATTCGGATACTTTGCGGTAAACTCGGCAAAAGCAGCAATAGCCGTGTTCGTAGTTTCCTGATCGAGCAATGGCCTAGGTGATGCTTTATAGTAACAAAAGGCGTACATAAACTCAGCCTGTTCGGTAAATGAGCTACGAGGATAGTTTTGCCTAAACTTATCGAAGTAATGCGCAGAAAGAAGAAAATCGCCCTGATGAAAATACCCTTCGGCCAAATAGTATTCAACGGTATCGGCTTGTTGGGTTCCTTTGTAAATTGGAACTAGTTGCTCAAGTAGAGTAGTATACCGGTAGTGGTCTTCCTTTTCGTAGTATTCTAAAGCCTTTTTGTACATAAGCCCATAGTCCTTACTTTTTAGTAGCTTGTCGAAACCGCTACACGAAACTATTAATAAAGCCAAAAAGCCTAGAATTACTAATTGATAATTTTTCATGTTTTACAAAGGCATTTAGTATAGTTAAACTCTGTTTGAACAAAAATATTGCAGCCAATTTTCAAGCGAGCAAAGTTAGTAAGATATTTACAAAAACTAATGCCAAATATCCATAAAAAATAAAGAATCACACAGTTAAAGAGTATTAAGCCAAGCTAAAGTTTATTGGCTAAGCACTTAAGCTAATTAAACCATACTTAAACCCATTTATTATGAGATAAAATGCGTTTTGAAAACTATCAAGTAAAGGAGCAATTGTGCAATACAATTTATAGAATCGCTAAAAAAATGTACTTTTGTAAAAATTTTAACGTATTCATTAACCCAATAAAATACTTCAACGTGGATATTTTTGACAAGCTAAGAAAAAGCATGGGGCCTATTGGCCAGTACCACAAAGAGGGTCATGGCTATTTCGCATTTCCAAAACTAGAGGGTGAAATAAAACCATGGATGACATTCCGTGGTAAAGAGGTGTTAACCTGGAGCCTAAACAATTACTTAGGACTTGCTAACCACCCCGAGGTTAGAAAAGCCGATGCCGAAGGTGCTGCTCAATACGGAATGGCTTATCCTATGGGAGCTCGAATGATGAGCGGACAGACCCGTCTGCACGAAGAGCTAGAAGAGAAACTAGCTGCTTTTGTAGGAAAACAATCGGCCTATTTGCTAAACTATGGGTATCAGGGGATGGTTTCAATTATTGATGCTCTAGTGTCTCGCAACGATGTTGTTGTTTACGACTCTGAATCGCATGCATGTATAATTGATGGCCTAAGGCTTTTCCCCGGAAAGAGATTTGTATTTGCTCACAACGATATGGATAGCCTGCGTAAGCAGCTTGGTCATGCAACCCGCTTAGCCGAAAAAACTGGTGGTGGAATACTGGTTATTACCGAAGGAGTTTTTGGCATGGCCGGCGACCTTGGTAACCTAAAAGACATTACCGATCTAAAAGATGAATTTAACTTCCGCTTGCTTGTTGACGATGCCCACGGATTTGGAACAATGGGTAAAACTGGGTCAGGTACCGGCGAACATTACGGCGTTCAGGATAAGATTGATGTATACTTCTCAACCTTTGCGAAAAGTGGTGCTGGTATTGGTGCATTTGTAGCCTCCGATGAGGATATCGTAATGTATCTTGCCTACAACCTACGTTCACAAATTTTTGCCAAATCGCTACCAATGCCTATGGTTATTGGAGCACTAAAGCGCCTTGAGCTAATTCAAACTCAACCCGAGCTAAAGGATAAGCTTTGGGAAATTGTTCATGCATTACAAAAAGGCCTAAAAGAGGTTGGGCTTGATATTGGCAAAACGGAATCGCCTGTTACTCCCGTTTACATGAAAGGAAACGTACCCGAGGCAACCAATATGGTATTCGATTTAAGGGAGAACTACAACATCTTCTGCTCAATAGTGGTTTACCCCGTAATCCCAAAGGGGCAAATCCTACTTCGCTTGATACCAACAGCCGTTCACACCCTCGACGATGTTAAGCTAACCGTTGATGCGTTTGCACAATGTGCTCAAAAACTAAAAGAGGGAAAATACTATGCGGAAAAAATGTCGCAGGTTTAATTCTGTTTGAAACTATTTAAAACAAAAAAAGGAAAGGGGCTTACGCCCCTTTTTTTATTTGTGGTTTAGAAAATACGGGTTCCCAAGTACCTCTCGGCATCCAATGCGGCCATGCAACCCGAGCCGGCAGCAGTAATTGCCTGTCGGTAATGCTTATCCTGAACATCGCCACAGGCAAATACACCTGGAACATTAGTTTTTGACGTACCTGGCTGTGTTTGTATATATCCTGTTTCGTCCATATCGATAAAGCCTTTGAAAATATCGGAATTTGGCTTATGACCAATGGCCACAAAAAAACCGGTAATAGTAATTTGAGCCTCATCACCATTTGTTTTAACAAGCGTTGCTCCGGTTACACCATTTGAATCGCCAATAATTTCCTTGGTATTATGCTCAAAAAGCACCTCAATGTTCTTTGTTGCCATCACCCTGTCCTGCATAGCTTTTGATGCTCTTAGGTATGGTTTACGAACTATCAAGTATACCTTATTACAAATGCCTGCGAGATAGGTAGCCTCTTCACAAGCTGTGTCGCCTCCGCCTACAACGGCAACATCCTGCCCCTTGTAAAAGAAACCATCGCATGTGGCACATGCCGAAACTCCTTGCCCTTTAAACTTCTCTTCCGATTCTAACCCTAGGTACTTTGCTGTTGCTCCTGTAGCAATAATTAGCGCATCGGCTGTAATAACCTTATCATCATCAATAGTTACTGCATAGGGCTGCTTGCTAAGATCGGCAGCTGTAGCCATACCAAAACGCACATCGGTTCCAAATCGTTCCGATTGCTTTTTAAGATCCTCCATCATTGCTGGGCCAGTAATTCCATCGGGATAACCTGGGAAGTTATCGACTTCGGTTGTTGTTGTTAGCTGTCCACCAGGCTGAAGCCCTTCATAAAGTACAGGGCTTAAGTTTGCTCGTGCCGCATAAATTGCAGCGGTATAACCAGCAGGGCCTGAGCCAATAATTAGCACCTTAACATGCTCCGAAGGAGTCTTGTCGGTTTTGTCTTTGCTTTCCTCACCCTTAGTTTCCAGAGGTTTGAATAAATCCATATCGATATATTTAGATTAGATAATATGTTTCTAGGAACAAAAGTAAAAAAAAAGAGTTCAATAGAAATTCTCAATACAAATTTAAGCTTTCGATGCGAAATGTTGCACAAAACAGGCTTATAAATAATTTTATAAAAATTGCAATAAAAGCAAAAAGTGGCTATATTTGCAACCGCAAAAATGTTCGGAGGTTAGGTTTCGCAATAGCTGTCGGGCATTTACATGTAAAGCAAAAGTTCATTTTATATAAGAATTAGTAGTTCGGGGTGTGGCGCAGTTGGCTAGCGCACTTGCATGGGGTGCAAGGGGTCGGATGTTCGAGTCATCTCACCCCGACTATTTTTAAAACCAAGAAAAGCCAAAACGGCTTACAAAACCCGTCAGACATAAGTTTGACGGGTTTTTTGTTTTCAAGAAATATCCAAAGTGTGCTACAAAAAACCATAAAAAAACGCCTTTTTTGATACATATATGCTACATTTGTGCTACACACAAACAAAATTGTAGCATAAATGAAGTTGTCTGTAAGCATAATATTCAATAGGCGAAATAGGCTTTCTGTTAACGGAACCGCGCCAATCGAGATACAAGTTTACCAGTCTAGCCCTCGCTTAAGGAAGTACATAAGCACAGGAATAAGCGTTGAACCTCCCTTTTGGAATAGCGAAAAAAATATTGTGTCGCAAAAACACCCTAATGCAGCTCATTTTAATAAGATAATAAGGGATGCAGTTAAAACTATAGAGGATTATGCTTACAGCCTTAATGCTCAAAAAAAAGTATTGACCGATCAGTTATTAACTGATTTTCTAAACAACCAAGGAGAATCAGAAGATAGTTTTATAAGTTTTTTTGCTAAAGAAATTGATCCCGCGCTAAAGCGAGGTACCAGGAAGGAACATGAATACACCTACAACATGCTTGTTGAGTTCAAGCCCGAAATTAAGTTTTGTGAGCTGAACTACAACCTTATTCAAGAGTTTGATAGGTTTATGCGATTTGAAAAAAAGCTCAAGCAAAATACTATTCATAAACACCATGCACATATAAACAGGTTTATTAGGCTGGCCGGACTAAAAGAACTAGTTAACCCTGCCAAAAACCCTTACAATAACTTTAAAAGTAAAAAGGAGAAAAGCGATCGCATTAGCCTTACGAACAACGAACTTGCCGAAATTGAAGCAATTGATACCGTAGCATACCCTGAGCTAATTGCAGTAAAAGACATGTTCATTTTCAGCTGCTACACTGGCCTTAGGTTTTCCGATATTACCTCACTTGAAAAGAAACACATTATTGATAGCCCTGAAGGACCTTGTATTGTAAAAAAAATGGAAAAGGTACCAAGGCCCGTTACACTACCTTTAGCGCTCTTATTCAATGGCAAGCCCTTAGAGATACTAAACAAGTATTTAAGTAATGGGAACAATATTGTATTTCCTGAAGTAACTAACCAACATGCTAACCGGCTACTAAAAGTTATTGCAACTATTGCTAAAACACCTATGCGTTTGACCTTTCACATTGCGCGTCATACCTTTGGGACAATGCTGGCCGATCTAACACAAAACCCTTACCTTATTATGGACCTCATGGGACATGCCGATATAAAAACTAGCATGATATACATACATCGATCGCAGGAACGAATTAACAGGCAACTAAGAGATATCAAGTGGTAGGTGCTATCTGTCCCAAGAAATCCTATAGTTGTAGCCAACATCAGGATTTAGGTCGTGTAAATAATTAGTTAATTTAAAAATCGAACCTAGTTTATTGAATTCTGGACTTTTCTTTCATTACAGTTTATTATAAACTACTGAGAAGCTACAAAAACTTAAAGTTCGTTCACTTAATCTCAATGATATCTTTTATTTTTCCAACTTGGATTAAGTCCTGTATTGTATCTACTTTAATAGCTTTGGGTAAACCTTTACCATTTCCATTTTGAGGGGCTAGATAAAGAATGCTCAAAACTCCTTCCACTATTTTATTGTCTGTCAGTGTAACCCTAACCTTCTTCCCCTCATAATACGGAAGATTTTGCTGCTTTTGGTGTTTGTTCATATTGTTCATTATTGATAATTAATATGAATAGTCTTGAAAAAGCAACTACCTAATCAGCTTATCCTACTTGCTTCATCAGCAAGTTTTTTATCTGATTTAACACCAAATAAGTTACCGATAATTAGCACAATGGCTATAACTATAATTGCCTCCATTTAAAATATTGATGCAATAACTTTTTCCACCATTTCATCAAAGTAGGGCTGCTTCATCTTACCAAGCCTTCTAATAACATCACGTTCAATGTTGCCCACAATGATATGGCATTTTGCATAGCTTTGTTTGCTCAACCTGCACGTTAGCATATCATCGGTTAGTTTGTAGCTGTATTGTGCGTTGTAGTCTTTTGACGATACCAATACAAAGTAAATAAACCCCTCTGCCTCCTGTAATTCATCGTTAGAAACAATAATGGCAGGGTGTGGCTTAAAATCCCCATTGGGTAAAAGAAAGTTAATCTCTACAACATCTCGCTGGGTGTACTTCATGCCTAAATTTTTCCTGCAAACGCTCTCGATGCGTATATTTTTGAGGTGTATATAAAAGCTTCCTTTTCCTCTTCGGCGGTTAGCTCCCTGGTTATTTTTTTACCTTTCGGCAACTCGTGTTCGGCTGGTTCATACCGTTTATACGATACACCCAAAAGGTTTAAAAGGTCTAGTAATATTTTACCTTTTTGGCTACCCTCGCTAATTTGTATAACATACTCGCTCATAACTCAATCTTTTATAGTGCAAATATACCCCATTTACTCATTATACGCAAAACAACCCAAATTTGTTCAACCTCCTTACATTCCGCTTATATCCTTTACGCTCTCTTTGCTTATCAACCTATCAACAGGTAAGCCAACGCTTACTAAACACGACAGCGATACGATGCACAAGAAAACCGTTACAACTGGATTGCAGGTATTGCAGTGCAGGCAGTTTTGGCAAAGGTAAAGGGCTATTCCAACCCCAACAGCAAGACAAATTAGCTTGTAACCAAACGCAAATAGGTAAAACAGCCAGTTGGGTAACGCAATGTGCCTAAACTTAGTACCCAGCCCAACGGGCAAGCCCTCGCTATCGCTTTTTTTCATCGGCATACGCTTCTTTTGGCCACGATAGTTTAACCCGGCAATGTGGGCAATGCCCCACCAGCGGTTCAATTGCACCGTTGCAGTTGGGGCAGCGGTACATGGTTTTGGTTTTGCCAAACGCCTTAACCAGCTCAACAAACAGCCAAGCCCCACCAATGGCAGCAGCCAAATCAATTATAGTTGACCCTATCTTGCTATCCTTACTCATATAGTACAGCCATGTAAACACCTAGTTTTTATCCCTGCCATTGGCAATATTCTTATTTTTTTTACAAATATACCCCATTTACCCATTATACGCAAAACCACCCAACTTTGTTAAACAACCCTAAACCCTAAACTTTAAACCATAAACCCTAAACTCTAAACTATTAACTCTTAACCCTAAACTCTAGGCACTTGCTAGTTAAGCCTCTCTCTCCCCAGCACGTACCACATGCTTAACTCGCCCCTTAGCCTGTGCCTTGCCCTCTTTTAGCAGCGTTATGTTCTCCTTAAGGGCCTCAATGGTGGCCTCGTGCGCCTGTATGGTGCGTTGCTGTGCATCCACCATGGCTCGTAGCTCCTCGTTCTCGTGCGTTAGCTGCTCGGCGCGGGCTTGCCATTGCGTTGCCTTGTCTAGGTTGGCGTTTAGCACCTTTAGCCTATCGCCCAGCGTGGCGCCGGGCTGCACCTTTTCCATATCTACACCGAAAGGCTCTAGCGGTTGGTCGTCAAAAAATGATGATATAGGAACACTTAAATATTTTGCAATATTTTCTAAGTTTTTTAATTCAATGCTTCCTCTTTTAAAGCATTTATAGAGATTTGGCTCACTCATACCTATCCCTTTTGCAAGTTCGCTGATAGTAACCCCTTTTTTTGCAGCAAATTTTTTAGTTTGGATAACCCATTGATATTCCATAATATATGATTTATTTATGTATCATATAGTATATTTTAGGCTATATTATTTGATAGTAACTAAAATATATTATATGTTTGCAAAGTCAACGCTTACCCAAAGGTAAAGCAATTTTTAAACCAAAACAACGCAATGCTATGGAAACACAGGAATTGAGCAAAAAAAAGCGGGGCGCACCCAAAAAAGATTTTCACCCCGCAAAGCTGTACTCAAGGTATATTGACAGCTTGCCCTACTCGGAACGCTCCTTGCTACTGGCAAAAATTGCCGTTGAGCTGGGCGTTGGCACGGGCGTTATAGCCCGCTTCCGCACCCTAAACAGCCACCACACCAAACCCCACAGGGATATTATAAACAGGCTGGCGGGGTGCGATGTTTATGCCAACAACAATAACGGTTAGGTCTTGCACCTTACTTATTACTTAACAAAAGCATACAATGACAAAAGCAGAAAGGATATGGCAACAAACACGTAGGCGCAGGTTTCGGCGGCTAAAAACAGCTTTTTTGCGCCTACGCCGACGGGCTTTGCCCTTTCGCCCACGCTCTTTGCACGTTTTAGTTCGGCATGCAAACTCCTCAGAAGTCGTGTTAGCGTGTCTATTTCACCGTATAGAGCAACTACAATGGAAATGCACCCCAATGATAGTAAGGCCGTTGCGCTCCCAAACAGCAAGCGATGTATGTATGGTTGTGAGCTATTGGAATGGAGGGAAACTAGTATCCCGAGAGCTGTGGAAGCAACAAGGAGAAGATGGCGTAAAGTGCCAAACCGTTTATCCATGAGCCTATTAGCAAGGTCATTAAAACGTTCATTATCAGTTTTCATGCAAACAAAAAATTAGTTACCAAATATAGCGAACCTAGCACAGTATGCCAACAACAAAAAAAGTAAACAGAATGGATACAACCAAGCACAAACCCTTTGGAAAAGGCAGCAAAACCTACATGAGAGAAGCCTACAATATTCAGGTTAGGGCTGTCCGCGATACCATTAGCTCCATAGTGAGCAACCTCCCAGCGCCAGTTGGCCAGCTTTCGGTCGAAGATCGCATGCTTGCAATTATCACCGCATGGCATGCAACCCACAAGCGGCCAGTGCAGCGCCGTTGGCTCGAGGAAACCATAGCAGTAACCTTTGGATATGGTAAGGACAGGGTAAACACATGGCGCATTGTGAACAGCTACAACGCGGTGGTTAATGGCTACCCCGATCGCAGAACCTTTGCTGGTTACTACAAGAAATGGCAAAAAATACTCAACCATAACCAATAGGAGGCAAAGCAATGGATTATAAAACTAGTTCACAGGAAAAGCTTGACAAAAAGCTTGACGAAGCAATAAACACCCCAACAGGTAAGCATACGCTAAGACATTTAATTGACACGATAGGGGTTAGCAAAGGTATTAGGTATTGCAATGAGGTAGAAAAGCGCGCCCCTAAGAATCTTTACAGCGCCACAAATCCCTTTGTGGTTGAGAGAATGACCCACACCCTTGGGCTTGTTTTTAGCAATGGTTTGGCCATAAAGCATGTCGATAAGGCTGTTTTTAAGTATGCTACACAAAACGCTAGCATAGAGGATGTAAAAGAACGACTGCCAAGGAACAATTTCATTAAAGTTTAACAATAGGAGGTTAACCATGAGCTTTAGAGAGAATTGGATAAAAACCCATAGCGCCGATATTAGGCAAGCAGCCAAAGAGCAGGCTCAAAAGTACATCGGTACCGGAGTATATGAGCCAATAGACAACCGCACTTACCGCGAGCTAAAACCCAACGAGCTAGCGCTAAAACGCCCAAGCCGAAAGGTAGTGCAACAAAAAGCCAAGGTGCAAACCGAGGTAAAAAAAGTTGCTGAACGCTCAAACGCCATAGCCGTTTACATGCGAACTCCCCCCTATTTCACCCTCGAGGTAAGCGATGCCGAGCTCGATGTTATTCAGCTAGCCCTTTCCCTACTAGCGGCCGATAAGCACCCAGGCGCTGCCCAGCTTGGCACTAACATAGCCATGCAAAAGGCCTTACAGCGAACCGTTAAAATGGAGAAGCAGCAGCATGGTTAAAAACGTGGTTATAGTGCTAAACGATGGCTCTGAATATCAACGCTTAATAGATGCGCTCGATACAGCCATACGCGCTCCGGGCAATCCAAAGGATAGGCACGATTTTGCGCAGCTAAAGCGCCAGCTACAGGCCCAAACCATAAACCTTGAAAATGTGCAAAACCAAATGCTACACCACGTAGCAAGCACCCTTGTAAACCTAGTAAAGCTAATTTAACATGAGTGGAAATAAGATAGTACTAGAGTACGCCGACTTTGAAATGTTGCTGGCCAAGCTCGAAAGCATTGAGCGCAAGGTAAGCACATTGCACGAACCCCAAGGCAAACCCGATGATAACAAGCTACTGCCACGCCTCGAGGCTGCAAGCTATCTTGGCATTGGTCGCACAAGCTTCGATAAGCTGGTAAAGCAGGGCGAGCTAAGCTATACCCTAGTGGGTAAAACCAAAAAGTATCTGCTGGCCGATCTTGAGGAGTACAAGAACCGCAACCGCATGGGGAAAGGTGTTGGGGCTCTCTTGCCCGATGCCCAAAGGCGAAAAAGGAGGGTTTACGCATGATTATACTCTTCTCATTGAGCATTATCGTTGCTGGCCTGTGTGTTGGGTTTCTAGCAGCCATTACATTCGAGTACGCTCATAGGGTTAAACGCAGCAGCCTACCTCGCCACATGCTTATTACAAAGCAAGAGGTAATAATTGTTGCGCTTACAATGACAGGACTAATCCTGTCGGCTCTATTGCTACTACACACAATACCGCAAATTATTCAATAGCACGGAAGAACGGGCAAACAAGGGGCAAGCTGCCCAAGGTAGTCTAGCCCCTCCCGTTTTTTTTTACTAATCGCAAGGAGACAAAACCTTATGGATATTCACCCGCTAAATACCATAGCCATTGAGCTTAGCAATGGCATTAAAAATAACCTTAGCATACCCTACATTCACCCAAAGGCATTCCATAAAATTATGGAACGCTTTGATACCTATGCAAGCGCATACAACAGCCTAGCAAACGAAATGCGACAACAGGGGGCAAATCACGCTCAAACGCTCAAGAGCACCCACAGGGCGCTATTTCAGGCTCTAGTAAACATAGTAAAGGGCAAGCTCGAATGGAAGCGCAAAATGTTTCAGGGTAACAACGTGATCGACCTATCGATTGATGCTAACGAGCCATACATTTTGCTTACCAACAATAAGGAGATTGGCCGACGAACCGGCAAGGATGCATCAACCGTTTACCGGAACATACAAAGGCTTATGGATGCCGGCATTATTTTGGCCAAAATAGGTCACGGTACACGAGCCGATTATGAGCTGCATATCAACCCAACTTTTCTGCTCATTGACGATTACATGCAATCGCAAAACGCCCACGAAATCGAGGCTGCCGAAAGGGGATTAGCTGCAAAATGCAAACCTATTAAAAACAACAAGAACATTTTAAATAATATAATAATTCCCGTTAACGCTGTTGATAAGAGCGGTGTTGGGCTAGCGCCCAACCATTTACAGGAGAACAGGCAAGAACAATTGCAAGAACACGGAAGAACTAGCAAACTTTTGGATGAGGTTCAGCACGAAAACCAATCTTTTTCGGCAAAAACCCAAGAAAAGCAAGAACAAGAAACTCCCGCCGAACGCTACGAAAACAGATTGGCCAAGGTTGAAAAAGTAAAAAAACTCATGGCCACATGGTTTATCCAGTACATGCTCCAAATGTTATTCCCAACCCACAAACACTACAAAGGCGCTGTGCTAAACGCCTTAGAATATGCAGCTGAGGTTTACTACACCGGATGCAAAACGGTAACAGAGTTAAACAACAGGCAGTCGGTTTTACTTTGGCGCGTTGATGCTGCAGCCCGATGGGCGAAGCGAACCAACTTCAACTTTGATAATATCTACATAACAACCTACTTAGACATAAACAACCGCAAATCGGGCTTTGTGAATACGCTCAAATGGTGGAAAAAGCATAAGGATTATCAGAATAAAAAGAGAAAGCTGGCCATTGACAAAAAGCGAAAAACCGACATGCAAAAGCTTTCGGCGGTGATAAACAAACTCGATGCGATTTACCTACAGGGCAATACCAAGGAAGTTGTAAAGGAATACATACGAGCCGAAAGCTACATGAAACGCAACATTCCACACTTAGCCAACGATTTTTACCACGCAACAACCTACATACGTGAGAATTGGTACAACGCCTTTATTCCCAAACCATCAAAAACAGCATAGCCATGCCAAACTTCGGAAAAGAAATTAGTCGGTTTAAGCTAGTAGTTTACCTGATAAATGGCAAAAGCCATAGGTATTACTCGCTAAAAAACGAAGAGAATAAAAATGAAAAAGTAGCCATTGCTGGTATGGTCCGCCGGCTACTGCTAAAGAAGCACAAAGGACAGTATAAAACAGCTTTGCTTTACGATACACAAAGCCCATCGGACAAGCCAATCCAAAAGTGGAGCTTCGGTATAAGAGAATTTTAGCCAGCACTTGGTGCTTTATCGTTATTTATCAATCAGTTAATAACCCCAATAAACCCTATTTCTATGATTATAAACAAGTTAATTATCAGCATTTTTCGCTTAGCGTTAAAAATCAAATGCTTACAAAACGGCGTGAAGCGTATTGTTACTGAGCTTTACAAAGGCATTGCCCTTGATGATCTACACATTAAAACCGAAGTGGTTAAAGTAAAAAAGGGCAAAGCGCGATATACACTAGTTTTCTTTGCTACCAATGGGCTAAGAACTAAAGTAAATATTGGCCGGCATAAGGACCCATTTAGCGCAACATGCTAACAGCAAACACAACCCATAATCACGAAGTATGGTGCTATTGCCCAACGTGTAAGGCACACT
>Ga0334898_1002223_pt1 | contig 18455 bp, 15 predicted proteins | sample GraSluR3_MG_10_FD_207228 | JGI IMG/M metagenome (GOLD analysis project Ga0334898, IMG submission 207228) | Sludge microbial communities from methane-producing bioreactor in Wageningen University, Netherlands - Granular Sludge_3_08-R3 | ecosystem: Engineered > Bioreactor > Anaerobic >... | reverse complement strand
CTCAACTGTTGGCATTGATGAGAAAAGCATCATCAAATATGTCCAATTCCAAGAAAGCCAGGATTTAGGTCAAGCGAAGCTTGAAGGTTTTTAAAAGTACCACGGGCTTGCCCGTGGGTATCTATATTATTATTCATTTTTTTATATTTTTATATCTCTAAAATTTAATATCTTTTATAAAGACTATTAAAAACATTATTTATTTGACATTAAATTATAAATATTCTATAATTCACTTAAAATTACACTAAATATGGTTAAAAAAATAGAGTTTTAATTTTGCGACTAAGGTAAGTAGATTTCTTCCAATTTTTGGCTTATCTTAGTTTTAATTTTATAATAAAGGTTAGGATGTGTAAAAATGAATGACCGAAAAATTATGCTGACTGAAGAAGGTCTGGAAAAACTAAAAGTCGAATTGCATGAGTTAAAAACGGTGAAAAGAAAAGAAATAGCTGAAAAAATAAGTCATGCTGTGGCTTTTGGCGAGATAGCAGAAAATGCAGAATATCGAGCTGCTAAAAATGAACAGGCTTTTATTGAAGGTCGGATATTAACATTAGAAAAAGTAATTGAAAATTGTGAATTGATTGATAGATCAAAAAATGACCATTCAGTTGTTTCTCCTGGCTCAAGAATTGTTGTAGATGATTTAAAAAAGAAAGAGAAAGTTGAATATACTTTAGTTGATTACATTGAATCGGATCCTTCAAGTGGAAAGATATCTATTGCATCTCCTATTGGTAAGTCAATATTAGGCAAGAAGGTAGGTGACAAGGTTAAAATAAGAGTTCCCGCCGGTAGTTTGCATTACAAAATATTGGAAATCAAATAAACAGCTATTATATTACTTTTTGATTATATTGTATTTTTTATAAAAAAGAACAAGTTATGAGTTTACTTATAACCTGTTCTTTTTTATATTTACTTTTTTTACCTAATTATTATAAAATATGTTATTATAGCTAAAATTCCTTATTTATATTAATTAACTCTATTAAATTTAAAAATACAAGATTATTAGTATGAATTGATATCATATAGCAAGGAGTGAGAACAATTGGTTGAACAAGAAAAGAAAAATGTTAATTTGTTAAGAGAAGAGAAGATAAAAGAAATTGAGGAACTGAAAAGCAAGAATATAGACCCGTTCGGGAAGCGCTTTGAAGGTAAACAGGAAATAAAAGAAGTGGTAGAGCGATATGAACATAATATTACTTCAGAACCCTCACAGGATAAGGTTATTATTGCCGGCAGACTAAAAGCTCTTAGAAGGCACGGCAAGGCAGCATTTGCAGATTTAGAAGACCAGACTGGCAGGTTACAGATTTATATAAAGTCAAATCTTGTTGGTCCTGATTCCTTTGAAGTATTTAAAAAAATATCTGTTGGTGATATTATTGGAATTTCCGGACCAATCTTTAAAACCAGGACCGGTGAGCTAACAGTGTTGGCAGATAGTTTTGCATTATTATGCAAGTCGATGCGGGCATTACCTGAAAAATGGCATGGATTAACTGATACAGAAATAAGATATCGTAAACGTTATCTTGACTTAATTAGTAACCCTGAAGTTAGAGATGTCTTTATAGAAAGAAGTAAAATAATAAGATATATCAGAGAATATTTAGATAACCTGGGGTACTTGGAAGTGGAAACACCCATGCTCCAACCGATACCAGGAGGAGCAACTGCAACACCTTTTGTAACCCATCATCATAGTCTTCACAGGGACTTGTACTTAAAAATTGCTCCTGAGCTATATTTAAAAAGGTTATTAGTTGGCGGTATTGAGAAAGTTTATGAATTAAATCGTAATTTCCGGAATGAGGGTATTTCCACCAAACATAATCCGGAATTTACAATGCTGGAATTATATGAAGCATATGCTGATTACCATAAAATGATGAATATTGCCGAGGAAATGGTTAGCTATGTTTTAAAGAGACTTAAAAACAATTTAGTTGTTCAATATCAGGATAAAAAAATTGATTTTAGCCCACCATGGAAGAGGTTAACCATGTGTGAAGCTATATATTCAGTAACCGGGATTAATCCTGAAAAAGTTAAGGATAAAGATTTTAAAGATTTAATCAATGAATATCAATTAGAGATACCTGATAACTCAACCAGGGGAAAGGTAATAAATGAATTATTTGAGAAAAAGGTAGAGCAGACTTTAATTCAACCTACTTTTATTATAGACTATCCAATAGAGGTTTCGCCTCTTTCAAAGCAGAAGCCTGGTTACCCAAGTATTGTTGAGCGATTTGAATTGTTTGTAAACTCCATGGAATTAGCCAATGCTTTTACTGAGCTTAATGACCCAATGGAACAAAAAAGACGCTTTATACAGCAGGCAGAAAATAAAAGTGCAGGAGAAATCGAACAAAATTTTGTTGATTATGATTATATCGAAGCGCTTGAATATGGAATGCCACCGGCTGGTGGAATGGGTGTTGGAATTGATCGCCTGGTTATGTTACTGACTAATCATGATTCAATTAGAGAAGTAATTCTTTTCCCACAATTAAAGAAAAAAGAATAAGACAATAATTGGAAAATATTTTGCGAATTGATAGATTTTTTAAATTAAGCAGAATAATAAAAAGAAGAACTGAAGCCAAAAAAGCCTGTGACAGCGGAAGTGTAATGCTGAATGATAAGATAGCTAAAGCCGGTGATAAGGTAAGACCTCATGACAGAATTAAAATATTTTTCAGGCATAAGATTTTAGAAATAGAGGTTTTGGAAATTCCGCTTGGGAATGTTCCAGTTTCACGTGCTTCAGAGCTTTATCAAGTTATTAAAGAAGAAATAATTCCAATTGATGATTAGTGGTTCGAAGAAAAGTATTTGGATGGGCAGTACCAAATGGAAGATAAAATGATAATAGAAAAAATTAAAAGACTCCTTGAGGACAAAAAAACAGCAGAATTAAAGGAGTTAGTCGGTGACCTTCACCCTAATGATTTTAGTGAGATAGCAGAAGAGCTTTCTCCTGAACAAATCATTGAAATATTCTGGCTTATTAAAGATAGAGAAAAAATAGCAGAGTATATTTCTGAGTTAAGCACCGAATTACAGTCCAGCTTACTCAATGCCATGAGCAAAAAGCAGGCCTCAGAGATATTGGAGGAGATGGATACAGACGAGGCAGTTGACTTTTTGACAGAGATTGCTCCCAAAGAATCACGTGAACTCCTGGATTTAATGCCTAAAGAAGAAGCAGAAGAAATTGAAGAATTGATGAAATACGAGGAAAATACTTCCGGAAGCATCATGAATAATGAATTTGTAACACTTCCGGAGCAGCTAACTACCGAGCAGGCTATTGAACATATTCGGGAGATGAGTCCTGAAGCAGAGATGATTTATTATGTTTATGTGTTAGATAAAAGAGAGAGATTGATTGGCGTTTTGTCTTTAAGGGATTTAATCGTAGCCGATGCCAAAAAAAGAGTTTCTGAAATTATGGAAGAGGACGTTATAAGTGTTTTAGATACCGAAGATCGCGAAGTAGCTGCTAGAATGATTTCAGATTATGATTTTCTGGCTATTCCGGTTATAAATAAAAAAGGGATGATGGTTGGTATTATCACAGTTGATGATATTATTGATGTTCTGGAAGAAGAAGTGACTGAAGATATTCATAAGATGGTCGGTTCTGCTGAAGTATATGAAGATAAACTGATTAAAACCAGCCCCCTAAAAAGAGCAAGAGCGCGCCTGCCCTGGCTTTTAGTATGTATGGCAGGTCAGATGCTTTCCGGCTCTGTAATAGAATTTTATTCCGGTATTCTGGAGATGGTTGTAGCCTTAGCCTTCTTTATTCCGGTAATTATGGATATGGGAGGTAATGTAGGAGCGCAGTCTTCAACTATTACGGTAAGGGGATTGGCAACCGGGCAATTGCTCATAGATGAATTATGGAAAAACGTCTGGACAGAATCCAAAGTGAGTTTTTTCGTAGGCACTATTATAGGATTGATGATATTTGTAATTGCCTATTTTTGGCAAGGCAATCATATTCTTGGGTTAACCATAGGATTATCTATATTTATAACGATTGTAGCTGCTGCTACTATGGGCACATTATTACCGATAATATTTATGCGATTAAAGATTGACCCTGCAATTGCAGCAGGACCTTTTATAACCACAATAGTCGATGTAGGCAGTTTGATAGTATACTTTACTTTAGGCACTTTTCTTTTCAGGTATTTAGGAAACTTATAAGAATAGATAGGATTTTTGCGGAAAGTTCAATAAAAGCTTCTGTTAAAAAAATTTCTGTAATATTATATCTCAGGCAGTACCAAATGGAAGATAAAATGATAATAGAAAAAATTAAAAGACTCCTTGAGGACAAAAAAACAGCAGAATTAAAGGAGTTAGTCGGTGACCTTCACCCTAATGATTTTAGTGAGATAGCAGAAGAGCTTTCTCCTGAACAAATCATTGAAATATTCTGGCTTATTAAAGATAGAGAAAAAATAGCAGAGTATATTTCTGAGTTAAGCACCGAATTACAGTCCAGCTTACTCAATGCCATGAGCAAAAAGCAGGCCTCAGAGATATTGGAGGAGATGGATACAGACGAGGCAGTTGACTTTTTGACAGAGATTGCTCCCAAAGAATCACGTGAACTCCTGGATTTAATGCCTAAAGAAGAAGCAGAAGAAATTGAAGAATTGATGAAATACGAGGAAAATACTTCCGGAAGCATCATGAATAATGAATTTGTAACACTTCCGGAGCAGCTAACTACCGAGCAGGCTATTGAACATATTCGGGAGATGAGTCCTGAAGCAGAGATGATTTATTATGTTTATGTGTTAGATAAAAGAGAGAGATTGATTGGCGTTTTGTCTTTAAGGGATTTAATCGTAGCCGATGCCAAAAAAAGAGTTTCTGAAATTATGGAAGAGGACGTTATAAGTGTTTTAGATACCGAAGATCGCGAAGTAGCTGCTAGAATGATTTCAGATTATGATTTTCTGGCTATTCCGGTTATAAATAAAAAAGGGATGATGGTTGGTATTATCACAGTTGATGATATTATTGATGTTCTGGAAGAAGAAGTGACTGAAGATATTCATAAGATGGTCGGTTCTGCTGAAGTATATGAAGATAAACTGATTAAAACCAGCCCCCTAAAAAGAGCAAGAGCGCGCCTGCCCTGGCTTTTAGTATGTATGGCAGGCGAAATCATCTCCGGCTCTGTAATAGAATTTCATTCTGGTATTCTGGAGATGGTTGTAGCCTTAGCCTTCTTTATTCCGGTAATTATGGCAATGGCAGGAAATGTAGGCACCCAGTCTTCAACAGTTACAGTTAGAGGTATAGCAACAGGTCAATTAAAAATAGGGGAATACTGTAAGAATCTCTGGGCAGAAATTAAAGTCGGGCTTTTCGTAGGCACTATTATAGGATTGATGATATTTGTAATTGCCTATTTTTGGCAAGGCGATTATCTTTTGGCGATAACAATTGGTTTTTCTTTATGTTTGACAGTAATACTTGCTACTACAATAGGCACATTATTACCCTTAATATTTGACAGGATAAATATAGATCCTGCAGTTGCCAGCGGGCCTTTTATAACCACAATAGTCGATGTAGGTAGTTTGATGGTATACTTTGCTTTAGGCACTTTACTTTTTAGGTATTTTGGGTAAAAATATAAAGAAAAGATAAGATTACAGTTATTGATTTTTGTAATTACAAAATAGAAAACAATAAGGAGGGAAGCAATGAGTAGTATTCTTGATGTTTATGCAAGAGAAATTCTAGATTCAAGAGGAAACCCAACCATAGAGGTTGAAGCACATTTAGAGAGTGGAATAATGGGTATTGCCCAGGTTCCTTCCGGTGCCAGTACTGGCACCTATGAAGCCGTAGAATTGAGGGATGGAGATACAAAAAGATTTGGAGGAAAGGGTGTTCTGAAAGCTATAGACAATGTGAATGAGGTAATAGCGCCCGAAATAGTTGGATTGGATGCTCTGGATCAGTGTTATATTGATCAGGTAATGATTGATTTGGATGGTACCCACAATAAAAGAAAGCTTGGAGCGAATGCTATATTAGGGGTTTCCCTGGCAGTAGCCAAAGCAGCTGCAGAATATTTAGAAGTACCTCTATACAGATATATTGGAGGTTCTAATGCTAAAGAGTTACCGGTTCCTTTTATGAATATTTTAAATGGAGGTAAGCATGCCGATAGTGGTGTTGATATTCAGGAATTTATGATTGTACCGGTAGGTGGGTCAAACTTTGCTGAAAATTATCGCATGGCTGCTGAAACCTTTCAAGCACTAAAGAAAGTATTGACAAAGTCTGGTTATAATGTCTCTGTTGGCGATGAAGGAGGATTTGCTCCTCAGCTAAAATCAAGCGAAGAAGCTCTGGATGTTATAGTAGAGGCAATATCTAAAGCTGGCTATCAGTCTGGAAAAGATATTTTTATTGCACTTGATGCAGCTGCCTCAGAATTTTACCAGGATGGTAAATATGTTTTAAGCAGAGAAGGAGTTGAAAGATCTGCAGAGGAAATGATTTCTTATTATGAGAAATTAGTGGAGAAGTTTCCTATTATTTCCATTGAAGACGGATTAGCAGAGGATGATTGGGATAATTGGAGTAGGCTTACTGAGCGGCTTGGCAGAAAGATACAAATAGTTGGAGACGACTTATATGTAACCAATAAGGTGAGATTACAAAAAGGCATTCAGTTAAAGGCATCAAATTCTATTTTGATTAAATTGAATCAGATTGGTACTCTGACAGAAACCCTCGATACTATGGAAATGGCAAAACGTGCCAGTTTTACTAACCTGGTTTCCCATCGGTCAGGTGAAACCGAAGATACTGTCATTGCAGATTTAGCTGTAGCTACAAATTCGGGGCAGATTAAGACCGGTTCTCTTTGCCGAACAGACCGTATTGCCAAATATAATCAATTACTGAGAATCGAAGAAGAACTTGGAGAACAGGCCACTTATAGAGGAAAAGAGGTTTTTCAGCAATAATGTCTGGAATAAGATCTCTTCTAGAATCAAAAATAACCTGGGCAATTATTTTGTTGCTTATTTTTTATGTAACTTTTATTTTTTCTGAAAAATATGCCGACATGCTGGAATTAAAGGTTTATATTCATGATTTAGAAGACGAGATTTATGATTTAAAAAATGAAAAGCAAGGTCTCACTGAAAAGATAAATCTGTTAAATACAAATCCTTATATTGAAAAAATTGCCCGAGAGCAGCTGGATATGGTTAAACCAAACGAGATTTTATATAAGGCGACCAGAAATCAATAGAATATTAATATATAATCATAAACAAATAAAAGAATTTATATTGGTAAAAAAAAGATAATTTAACTAAAATTATAAAAGTTCTATTGACGGTCATTACCATTTGTCCTATAATAATTTAAGTTTGCCGGAGTGGCGGAATAGGTAGACGCACAGGACTTAAAATCCTGGAAGCTGTAAAGCTTGTGCCGGTTCGATTCCGGCCTCCGGCACCTTTGTAGAAATTGTTGAATACTGTATTTTTATTAATTGACTTTATATTTCAACAATGTTAAAATGAAAAACGACTTTTTAGAAGGCGAAGCCATAATAAGGTCATAATATATTTATAGATATAGTAATAGTATAGCGGGGTGGAGCAGCTAGGTAGCTCGTCAGGCTCATAACCTGAAGGTCGGCGGTTCGAATCCGCCCCCCGCAACCAGGCAAATAAATTAAACCTCTATGATAAATTAGAGGTTTTTATTAATTGAGCAGATTATTGCCTTTTCTTTTTTCTGCCGTATTTATCCCATTATGGCGGTGTAGCTCAGTTGGCTAGAGCATGCGGTTCATACCCGCAGTGTCCTGAGTTCGAATCTCAGCACCGCCACCATGCAAACACTGAAGGTTTGGGAATTTGTAGCCCAGCTTTTTCTAAAATATTATTAAATAAAATGAAAAAGTGTTTTTTAATTGGATAAATTAATATTAAAAGTAAATAGTACAATTAAAAAATATCAAATGTTACAACCGGGAGATACAATTATAGTTGCTGTTTCCGGAGGCCCTGATTCTTTATGCCTGCTTAATATTCTTAAACATATTAGTGGAGAATATGGATTGTCATTAATTGTTGCCCATGTTAATCACGGCATAAGAATTAAAGAATCAGAGCTGGAAGCCCAATTTGTACGCTCAAAATCTTCCGATATGAACCTACCATTTGAACAGTTATCAGTTTCTGTTCCTGTCATTGCAAAAGAAAAATCTATTTCACTGGAGCAAGCTGGCAGGAGTGCAAGGTATGAGTTTTTTAAAAAGTTATTTAAAAAACATAAAGCCCATAAAATAGCCCTGGGGCATCATGCTGATGACCAGGTTGAAACCGTGTTAATGAGGATAATCCGTGGTAGCGGGCTGCAAGGATTAAGAGGAATCCCTGCAAAAAGAGATGTTTTTATTCGTCCCTTAATTGAGTGTACCCGAAAGGAAATTGAGGGCTATTGCCTGAGACAAAAGATATCTTACTGCTTTGATTCTTCTAATAAAGAGCCCAGGTATCTCCGTAACAAAATAAGGCACCAATTAATCCCCTTGCTTACCAGTAATTATAATGCATCTATTAACAGTCACCTACTTCAATTGCAAACCATTGTTCAAGATGAATTGCATTATTGGGAAGAACAAACTGAAGAATTTTTTCAAAAGATTATAATAGAAAGGGATTCTTCTGGAATTGTTCTGGATATTAAAAAAATGATTCAATGGCCGGTTGCCTTGCAGAGACAAATTATTCGCAAGGGATTGCGTTATATAACAGAGTATTTAGATGATATACAATTTAACCATATTGAGAATATAAGAGAACTATGCTTGCTTGAAAGAGGGGAAAGATATCAGGATTTACCCGGTAATATCAGGGTAAGAAAAAGTTATCAAAAATTAAAAATTAGTTATGCAGATTATATTAAAATACCTGAAAAAAAGAAAAAAAGTGAAATCTGGGAATATAAGTTTTCTGTTGGTGAAGAAAAAATCTTTCCAAAGGTTGGTATTAAACTAATTACTAAGCAGTATAAAAATATTGAACCCGTAAAAGGGAAATATCTTAATAAGAAAAGCCAGGATGAAGAATATTTTGATTATAACAAGCTGGAATTCCCACTTAGAATTAGAAACAGAAGGCCGGGAGACCGGTTCAAACCAATAAATAGTAAATATTATAAAAAAATAAAATCCTATTTTATTGACCAAAAAATACCTCTTCATAAAAGAGATATGATAAGCCTGGTTATCGATAATTCTAATCGCATTGTGTGGATTGTCGGTTTACAAATCGACGATCGTTTTAAAATAGATAAAAAAACAAAAAAAGTTTTATATATACGTAAAGAGGATATATACTTAAATAAAAATAAAATAGCGAATATTAAGGAGATATAGCAATGATAGAACAGGAAAAAATTGAGGAAATATTAATACCGGAAAACCAAATACAAAAAAAAGTTGAAAAATTAGGAGAGCAAATATCGCAAGATTACCAGGGAAAAGAAGTAATTTGTGTTGGAGTATTAAGAGGAGCAATAATTTTCTTAGCAGATTTATCGCGCTATATAAAAGTACCTATGATTATGGATTTTATGGATATTTCCAGCTATGGAGCATCAACCGAATCTTCCGGAGTGGTCAGAATTATCAAAGATTTGGATGAAAACATTGAAAAAAAAGATGTTTTAATTATTGAAGATATAGTAGATACAGGATTAACACTGGATTATTTAATCCGAATGTTGAAGTCAAGAAATCCTGCCAGTCTTAAAGTATGTGCTCTGCTTAACAAAAAAGACAGAAGACAGATAGAGGTGCCTATTGATTATTGCGGATTTGACATCCCTGACAAATTCGTAGTCGGATATGGATTAGATTTTAATGGCCTATATCGAAATATCCCTTATATACTGGTTTTAAAACCATCATATTACCAAAAAACCAGTTAATATTTTATTAGCTTAATTAAGATAATTTAAGGATAATCAATTGAGATTATATAGTAATTTAGTATAATTTATTGGTTTCCAATAGTTTGTTTTTATATATAAAATGTGCTAAAATTACCTTGCATTTGAACTTTTTCAAAATAGTATTTATCACAAAGGAGAAAAAATTGGCGAAGCTAAATCCAAATAATTTTAAGAATAGAAATTTTAAAAATGCTGGTTTATACCTTTTAATATTAATTGTAGTCATTTCTGTATTAAGCTCTTTCTTTGAGCCAGGTACTTCTGTCAGGGAATTGACATATTCCCAATTTTTAAGTGAAGTTGAGAATAATAATGTAAGCAGTGTTTCCATATCCGGGAGTACTGCTACCGGTGAATTAGCAGATAATCAAAAATATTCAACTTATTTGCCTGATGATCCTGAATTAATGTCTATATTACGCAGTAAAAATATTAATATTGAGGCAAAGCCACCGGTAGAACTATCATGGTGGATGCGAATCCTGTCATCTCTATTACCAATGGCCTTAATAATCGGTATCTGGATATTTATGATGAGACAGATGCAGGGTGGTGGTAATAAGGTAATGTCTTTTGGGAAAAGCCAGGCTAAATTATTGGGCAAAGAAACTCCAAAAGTAACATTTGAAGATGTGGCCGGAGTGGATGAAGCAAAAGAAGAGTTGCAGGAAGTAATTGAATTCTTAAAAAGTCCTGCAAAATTTAATAAGTTAGGAGCTAAAATACCAAAAGGAGTTCTTCTTTATGGTCCTCCCGGTTCAGGTAAAACATTGCTGGCACGTGCTGTTGCCGGAGAAGCGGGAGTCGCTTTTTTCAGTATTAGCGGATCTGATTTTGTAGAGATGTTTGTAGGTGTCGGAGCTTCCAGGGTTAGGGATTTGTTCAAACAAGCCAAAACCAATAGTCCCTGCATTATTTTTATGGACGAAATAGATGCTGTAGGAAGACATAGGGGTGCCGGACTGGGTGGAGGACATGACGAGAGAGAACAGACACTAAATCAATTACTGGTTGAAATGGATGGTTTTGATCAGAATATTGGTGTTATATTGATTGCCGCAACCAATAGACCTGACGTATTAGATCCTGCCCTGCTGAGACCCGGACGGTTTGACCGGAGAATTGTGGTAGATCGCCCGGACTTACTGGGACGAGAGCAGATATTAAATGTTCATGCCAAAGGGAAACCTTTGGATAAAGATGTTGATTTGAAGGTTTTGGCCAGAAGAACTCCGGGATTTGTAGGGTCAGACCTGGCAAATCTGGTTAACGAGGCTGCGTTATTGGCATCCAGAAAAGATAACAAAACAATAACGATGGAGGATTTTGAGGCCTCAATTGATAGGGTTATTGCTGGCCCGGAAAAAAAGAGCAGGCTTATGAACGATAAAGAAAAGGAAATAGTCGCCTATCATGAATCCGGACATGTCCTGGTTGCAAAATTATTACCTAATTGTGACCCGGTTCATAAGGTATCTATAATCCCCCGTGGCAGTGCGGCATTGGGTTATACTTTACAACTTCCTACCGAAGACCGTTTTTTAATCAGCAAATCTGAATTAATGCAAAGATTAAGTGTATTGCTTGGAGGAAGGGTTGCTGAAGAGCTTATTTTTAAAGATATTACTACCGGTGCTCAGAATGACCTGGAAAGGGCAACTAAAATTGCCAGACAGATGGTTACTGAATATGGAATGAGCGATACAATAGGTCCAATGACCCTGGGTAGAAAAGAGCATCAGGTTTTCCTGGGCAAAGACATTTCTGAAGATCGTAATTACAGCGATGAAATAGCTTACCAGATTGACAAAGAAGTTGAGAATATAATTGAAAATGCATATAATAAAGCCAAAGAAATATTAACTAAAAATAAGAGAAGGCTTGTAAAGATTGCAAAAACTTTATTACAGAAAGAAACCCTGGAAGGGGAAGAATTAAACAATTTATTAAAAGGTGCAAAGCTTGCCACAGGTATTTAAATAGGATAATAATATAATTATTTTAAACCTTTAATTATTATTGTAATAATCTTTTTATTATAACACCAAGCATTGAAGAAAATATTTATCTATCTTTTGTTAATTGAGAAGAATGGGTCAGCAGACATGTTTATGTTTTACAAAGGGGGTGGTTAATTGCATAGGTGAGTAAATAAAAATTTTAATAAGGGTTTTTTGTTAAATTTGAAGGTAATGGAAGGAGGAAAAATTGTGAGAATTAGAATATTTTCAATGATTTTAATAGTCTTGTTAGCTCTTACTGTAGTTACCGGTGTAAATGCACAGGTAAAAGATCCTGACAGGGTAGTCTATGCTGCAATTGGCGGCCCGGAGACAATGGACCCTCACTGGGCTTATGATACTGCCAGTGGAGAGATTATTTTTCAGGTATATGATAATCTTATCGCCTATGACGGAGAAAGCCTTTCTGAATTTGTACCTATGATAGCACTGCAGGTCCCTTCAGAAAAAAACGGATTAATAAAGTATGGTGGTCTGGATTATATTTTTCCAATTAGATATGGTGTTCATTTCCATAATGGGGATATCCTTACTCCTGAAGATGTTGAATACAGTATTGAGAGGGGAATATTGTTCGACCGTGCCGGGGGACCTATGTGGATGCTGTTGGAGCCGCTATTAGGTATCGGGAGTATAGAGGAGCTCGCGGTAGAACTTGCCGGAGTAGAAAATTATTCTGACATGTTTGACGAAGAAGATGAATTATTGCCAGAGTATGAAGATGCTATGATTAAAGTATATACTGATTATGTTGACAGGGCAGTAGAAGTGCAGGGGAATAATATTGTATTCCACCTTGTTCAACCATATGCTCCTTTCTTGAATATTCTAGCTCATGGCGGTTCCTGGTCATCAATTATTAATAAGAGCTGGTCAATTGAAAATGGTGCCTGGGATGGAAAAGCTGATACATGGTGGAAATATCATGACCCGGCCAATGAAGATGACCCGTTATACAGTATTGCCAATGGTACCGGTCCGTTTAAGTTAACGAGATGGGTTCCGGAAGAAACTGTCATGCTGGAGAGATTTGAGGACCACTGGAGAGGACCTGCTAAATTGAAAGAAGTTGTTTATCAATATGTAAATGAGTGGACTACCAGGAAATTGATGTTGCAAAACGGTGATGCTGATATAGTCTATGTACCTGTTACTAATGTAAGTGAGGTAGAAAATTTAGATGGCGTTGAGTTAATTACAGGTTTACCGACTTTGCAAAACACTGTTGTTCACATGCCCTGGACCTTAAATGCTGAAGGCAATGCCAATTTGGGAAGCGGTAAATTGGATGGTAATGGAATACCGCCTGATTTCTTTTCTGATATTCATGTTCGAAAAGGATTTTCTTACCTGTTCCCGTATGAAGTTAATATTGAAACAACCATGAGCGGACATGCCATAAGAAACCCTGGACCAATTCCGCAGGGATTATTAGGATACTCTGATGATCCGGAATTGTTCTATGAATTTAATATTGAAAAGGCAAGAGAAGAATTCCAAAAAGCCTGGGATGGCGAGCTCTGGGAAAAAGGATGCAAATTTAACATCTTTTATAATGAAGGGAACGATGTCCGAAAAGCAGCTTGTGATATGATTTCAACTTATGCCAGAATGGTAAATCCTAAATTTGAACTTACTCCTGTTGGTGTTCAATGGTCATCTTACCTGAAACAGTTCCTGGCAGAACAGTTGCCTATCTATGTTATCGGTTGGCTTGCAGATTATCCTGACCCCCATAACTGGGTTCCTACCTACTTAGGCAGTAATGGGACTTACAGTGGTTATTATGGAGAAGCTTACCGGGAATGGGCACGAGAAAATATTGACCCTTTAGCTGATGCTGCATTAAAATCAGTTGACCCTGAAGAAAGGGCAAGTATTTATCAGGAAATAACCCAAATTGCCCATGATAACGCTGTGGCATTATACATATATCAGCCTATTGGAATTCATGTTCAGAGAGATTGGGTAAAAGGCTGGTACTATAATGCTATGATATCTGGCTTACCGGAAGGCGCTGATTTCTATACTATTTATAAAGAGTAGAATTTACAGACACATTTCACTGTTTGTTTATACCAGATGATTTTAGTATAATCAATGGAGTGAAAGTTCTGCCTTTCACTCCATTGTATTTTTGCTTTTGATTTTTCCATGCATATGTTTGGCAAGATGTATTTCCAGAAAATTTTACAAGATTTAAAAAATAGGAGAAAATTACATGCTTTCCTATATAATAAGGCGTTTACTAATTCTCCCTATAATTTTGTTAGGAGTCTCTTTCCTGATATTTTGTCTTTTTTCACTATTGAGCCCAATGGAAAGACTGGCAACATATGTTAACAATCCCAGTGTATTAAAAAACCCTCAGGCAGCCCAAAACCTGATAGCAAAATACCATTTGGATGACCCTTTTCCTACCGGATATTTTTACTGGCTAAAGTCTTTGCTTAGACTCGACTTTGGATGGTCCCCTACGGCAAATCAGCCTGTTTGGGATGCTATTATGCAACGGCTTCCTGCTACTATGGAGCTGGTTTTGTATTCAATTATCCCGGTAATTATAGTAGGAATCTGGCTGGGAGTTATCTCTGCAGTACACCACAATGATTTAGCAGACCAGGTTATTCGGGTAACAGCTATTATTGGCTGGTCTTTACCCACCTTTATCTTTGGATTATTGGTATTATTTATATTTTATGGAATATTAGGCTGGCTACCCCCTGGAAGATTAAGTACCTGGGCGCAGTATATTGTTTATACCGGTGACAGCTTTAATAATTATACCCATTTTATTACTATTGATGCACTTTTAAACAAAAGATTAGATATATTTTGGGATGCCTTAAAACATTTAATCGGACCAATTATTACACTTTCCTATATTTCCTGGGCATATTTATTACGTATTACCCGTTCCAGTATGTTAGATACCTTAAGAAAGGATTATATAAGAACTGCTCGTGCAAAAGGGGTTGACGAGAGAACGGTAATTTATCTGCATGCCCGGAAGAATGCCATGATTCCTGTTATAACAGTTGCCGGGATGATGATTATTGGAATGTTAGGAGGGGTAGTAATAACTGAAACTGTATTTACCTATCCCGGGTTGGGTTACTGGGCAGCTTCGTCAGCTCAACAACTGGACTATGGTTCAGTAATTGGATTTGCCCTGTTATTTGCTTTTATTATGGTTGTTGGAAATTTAGTTGTTGATGTTTCTTATGCCTTAATTGATCCCAGGGTTAGATTGGAGTAAGAAAATGAACCGTATCATCAGAAAACTTTTCAGCAACACTACATCATTGATTGGTTTAATATTGCTCTTTATTTTTGTCATAATTGCCATATTTGCTCCCTATATTGCTCCACCATTGTTTGCATCTGATCCTTATCAGATACCAAGGATGTCCTGGGATGTTCAGCCACAACCACCAGGATTCCCTATATCAGATGATATCAGGCTTATTTATGATAGTTTAGGGCAACCGATTATCAGAGAAACCGCAATATTTGGTACTGCTCAAGGAGGCTATGACATATTTTATGGATTGATTTGGGGCACCAGGACAGCTTTTCGCATTGGCATAATTACCGTTACTTTATCCATGTTCATTGGTGTTGTGGGTGGTTCTATAGCTGCATATTTTGGCGGGTGGATAGACGAATTACTGATGCGCATTACTGATATATTTTTATCTATTCCTTTTCTGGTTGCTGCTATGGTTCTAACTACAATACTAGGAAGAGGGCTGGATAAAGTAATGATAGCATTGGTAGCATTTGGATGGATGGGTTATGCCAGGGTAATCAGGGGAAGTATTTTATGTGTAAAAGAAGAGGTATATATTAATGCTGCCAGGGCCCTGGGAGTAAAAGACTTTAATATTATTGTGAGACATCTGTTGCCAAATACCATTTTCCCGGTAATGGTTCAGGCAAGTATGAATATAGGGTCTATGGTAATTACTGCAGCTGCCTTGAGTTTTTTAGGAGTAGGGGCACCTCTTGGATATGCGGATTGGGGACAAATGGTCAGTTTTGCCCGTAACTGGATTGTGGGCTCTCCTGGTAATGCTGGAGAGTATTGGTATGCAGTATTTTTCCCGGCAATATTTATTGTGCTGTTTGTCCTTGCCTGGAATTTAGTAGGAGACACCTTGAGAGATATTCTAGATCCCCGCTTGAGAGGTGAACTCTAATGCAAAATGATAAGAATAAAATTTTACAGGTTAAAGATCTAAAAACATATTTTTTCACTGAAAATGGAATTGTAAAAGCTGTGGATGGTGTTAATTTTGAGGTATACCAGGGCGAGACTCTCGGTTTGGTAGGTGAGTCAGGTTGTGGAAAAAGCATTACTGCTTTTTCTATTATGAGATTACTTGATTATCCAGGGAAGACGGTTGGCGGTCAAATCCTTTTTAAAAGCGAGGATTTGCTTGTAAAAAATGAAAAGCAGATGCGTCAAATCAGAGGAAAAGACATTTCTATGATTTTTCAGGAACCTATGACTTCCTTGAATCCTGTTCTTACTATTGGTTTTCAGATAACCGAAGCGTTGGAAGTGCATTTTAAAATGGAAAAGACGAAAGCCAGAAAAAGAGCAATAGAACTTTTAGAAAGAGTAGGGATTCCTATTCCGGAACAACGCATTTATGAATACCCTCATCAATTAAGTGGAGGTATGAGACAAAGAGCTATGATAGCCATGGCTTTATCCTGTGATCCGGTTTTGCTGATTGCAGATGAACCGACAACATCTTTGGATGTTACAATCCAAGCCCAGATTTTAGAATTGATGAAATTACTATTAGAACAATTTAGTAGTTCTATGATTATGATAACCCATGACTTGGGGGTTATTGCTGAAATTGCTGATAGAATTGCAGTTATGTATGCTGGTAAAATCGTTGAATATGCTGATACTCGCTCTATATTTTATTCACCCCTGCATCCATACACCTTTGGATTGCTTACTTCAATTCCCAGGTTGGATATGGATATTGAAAAGCTAGAATCAATTCCAGGTATTGTTCCTGACCCGTTGCATTTTCCAGAAGGATGTAAATTCCATCCTCGTTGTGTTTTTGCTACAGAAAAATGTCGCAAGGAAGAACCTCCCTTAGCGGAAATTAAAAAAAATCATTCGGTTCGCTGTTGGCATATCGAAAAAGTAGAACAGGAAGCAAAAAAAATCTCATTTACCGGGAGGTTAACAACAGATGGATAATACATTAGTCAGTATTAAAAAGCTCATAAAATATTTTCCTATCAAAAAAGGTGTTTTTAAAAAAACAATAGGGTGGGTGAAGGCAGTTGATGATATTAGCTTTGATATATACGCTGGAGAAACATTAGGTCTTGTTGGAGAATCCGGTTGTGGTAAATCGACTACCGCTATGACTGTGCTACGACTGGAAGAACCGACCAGTGGTGATATATTATTTCAGGGTAAAAATCTTGCAAAAATAAAAAAAAGCCAGATGAGAAAATACAGGAAAGATTTGCAGATTATTTTTCAGGATCCTTATAGCTCTCTTGACCCCAGAATGAAAGTAAAACATATTATTTCTGAGGGACTAGCTGCTCATAATTTATACAACTCTAAACAGCGAAACCAGAAGGTAGGAGAGTTGTTGGATAAGGTAGGAATTGTCCCTGATTATATGGATCGTTTTCCCCACGAGTTCAGTGGAGGACAAAGGCAGAGAATAGGAATTGCCAGAGCCCTGGCTCTTAATCCAAAACTAGTTATCTGTGATGAGGCTGTCTCAGCCCTTGATGTGTCTATACGTTCCCAAATTATTAATTTGTTTAAGGACCTACAAAAAGAATTTAATTTAACATACCTTTTTATTGCCCATGATTTGAGTGTCATTAAATATATTAGTGACCGGGTTGCTGTTATGTATTTAGGGAAAATTGTAGAAATAGCACCAAAGAGTATATTTTTTAATAAAACACTACACCCTTATGCTCAAGCCCTGGTTTCAGCTGTTCCTGTTCCCAATCCCGATTTTAAAAAGAAAAGAATAATTTTACAGGGAGATGTGCCCAGTCCGGCTAATCCTCCAAAAGGATGTCGTTTCCACCCCAGATGTTCAAAGGTAATGGATATTTGCTCGAAAGAAAAACCCCCCTTAAGAGAGATTGAAAAAAATCATTTTGTAGCATGTCACTTATATTAGGTTTGTATTGATTTTATCTTTATTCTTTGTGCAAACATTTTCAATCAAATTGTGTATATTAATATTTTGTGTTAAAATTGTTTTCGAATTAGCAAATACGAGCGCCCGTAGCTCAATGGATAGAGCAGGGGCTTCCTAAGCCCCGTGTTGGAAGTTCGACTCTTCTCGGGCGCTCCATTATTATTTAATAATTAATATC
>Ga0334898_1002215_pt1 | contig 18490 bp, 18 predicted proteins | sample GraSluR3_MG_10_FD_207228 | JGI IMG/M metagenome (GOLD analysis project Ga0334898, IMG submission 207228) | Sludge microbial communities from methane-producing bioreactor in Wageningen University, Netherlands - Granular Sludge_3_08-R3 | ecosystem: Engineered > Bioreactor > Anaerobic >... | reverse complement strand
CTCGTGATAATCCGCGTCTATGTCGTCTTGAGGTATCCAGGGGAAATCTCAGGAGGGACAAAGACGTTCAGCGTGAAAATTGCAAGGAGTAAACTGATATGGCACATAAAAAAGGCGGTGGTAGTTCCAAAAACGGACGCGACTCCGAGTCCAAACGTCTGGGTGTGAAGCGCTTCGGTGGACAGACAGTAAAAGCCGGTGAAATCCTGGTTCGCCAGAGGGGAACCAAATTCCATCCCGGTTCAAATGTAGGTCGGGGCAAGGACGATACCCTCTTCGCAAAGGAGAGCGGCATCGTGCAGTTTAGCGAACGCCTGGGCCGGAAGTACATTACAATTCAGACGGAGGCGTAAGATCACCTTCGGTGACTGGCTTTGTAGATGAAACTGAAATAGTCGTCTCTTCCGGCAAGGGTGGAAACGGAAGTATATCCTTCCGACGGGAAAAGTATGTCCCCAGAGGCGGTCCGGACGGAGGGGATGGCGGCAATGGCGGGAATGTGGTTTTCAAGGTCAAGGAAAACCTGAAGACCCTGGCCCGCCTAAAATCTACCCGCGTATACCGGGCTGGTAACGGGCGTAACGGCGAGGGGCGCAGAAAGCATGGTCGCAACGGCGATGATGTAATCATCCCTGTGCCCCCAGGAACGGTTCTGCGGGAAAAAGAAAGCGGAAAAGTAATTGCGGATCTCGGCCTTGACGGCGAATGGACCTTTCTCCAGGGGGGACGGGGCGGTAAAGGGAACTGGCATTACCGCAGTTCAGTGCGTCAGGCTCCGCGATATGCCCAGGAGGGTGAACCCGGTAAGGAACTGGAACTGGTGGTGGAGATGAATATCATCGCCGATATCGGTTTTGTCGGGTTTCCCAATGCTGGAAAATCGAGTCTTCTTGCTGCCCTGACCAACGCTCACCCGAAGATCGCGGATTATCCGTTTACGACTAAAATTCCGAATCTTGGCGTTGTGGACCTTGGATTTACCGATTGTATACTCGCGGATATTCCGGGAATCATCGAAGGGGCTTCCCACGGCGCCGGTCTCGGTTTTCGTTTCCTCAAACATATCTCCCGCACAAAGGGGCTGGCTTTCATTATCGATATCGAGGATGAGGATCCCGCTGGCACCTACAGGACGCTGCAGGATGAACTTAAGCAGTATAATGAGAATCTGACGGAGAAGCCCCATATCGTGGTTGCAAGCAAGGCCGATCTGGACGAGACGGGAGAAAAGTATGAATCCTTTCGAAACAGGCTCGGCGCGGAACACCTTGTGTCAGTTTCCAGCTACAGCAGTTACGGGCTTGACAGGCTGAAGAACGAATTTATTCGTGTAATACGGGAAAAATGAAATTAGCCATGCTCGGGGGAAGCTTCAATCCCCTTCATTTAGGTCATCTTCAGCTCGCAGATGAGTGCCTCGCCGCAGGATACGACAAGGTCGTGCTTGTCCCTGCCCATATCGCTGCCCATAAGGATCCCGTACCGGGGGATTCCCCTGAACATCGTCTGGCCATGGTGCGCCTGGCCGCCGAGGCGTATGGTTACGAAATCTGCGACTGTGAAATACGCAGGGGCGGAGTCTCATACACCATTGAAACCATAGATTACCTTAGGGAACATTATGGACCATCAGGCAGGGTGGGGCTTGTTATTGGAGAGGATTTATTGAAGGATTTTCACAAGTGGCGTCATTATGGCGATCTTCTTTCTAAAGTTGATCTTCTTCTGGCACGCAGGGGTTCGGAGCGAACAGACCGGGATGATATAGAATATACCCGACTGGACAATCCCGATTTTCCCGTTTCGTCAACGGATATCCGGGAGCGTGTCGCTTCGGGGCGGCCGTTCCGCTTTCTCGTACCGCCTGAAATCGAAGCGTATATCAGGGAATGTGATTTATACTCAAAACAGCCGGGGGGGGTAACATGAAGAAGGCTTCATTCTTTGATCCCGGAATAATTCTGCTTTCTGTAATGGTACTGATTTTGGCCGTCACCGGAGTATTTCTTTACGGAAAAGTCCGGGTAAACAAGCTTGAGCGGGCCTTTGACCAGGAAGATCCGGTCCCTCTCATGATGATTATAACCGACGGTAAGAATCTTCTGACATCTCAGGTTTTTCTGTATCAGTATTCCACTGGAAAGGGTGCGCTCATTGATATCCCTGCGAATACCGGTGCGCTGCTTCCGGGGCATGAAAAGATCGGCAGCATTGATACCCTCTTTGATCCGACGGATCCCCAGGCATATCTGGATATGGTGGGACGTCTTACCGGGTTGGAAATCCCCTTTTACATCATTATGAACCTGGAAAATCTGAGCAGAGTTGTTGACCTGATCGGCGGAGTTGAAACCTTTATTCCCAATCCTGTGGACACTGAGATTGATGGAGATTTTATTCTGCTGCCTTCGGGGAGTTTTATCATGGACGGGAGTAAAGCCGCGATTTATCTACGCTACGGAGAACCCGGCGAGAGCGATTCTGAAAGAGTTTCAAGGACCCAAAGCTTCCTTAAAAGCCTGCTTGACGCTCTGGGAAGCTCCGCACAGCGTATCGCTTTTCCTGAGGTCTCCGAGGTTCTGGAGGAGTCTGTTTCAGGCAATCTCTCCGGACGAAGTATTGTTACCCTTACCAGTGCTCTGGAGAGGCTTGATGTACAGAACATGGTACAGCTGAGGCTGCGGGGCACCGCCCGCAGTGTGGACGAACAGTTGCTCCTTTTCCCGCATTCCGATGGACGTCTTCTAAGGGAGACCATAGCGCAGAGTATAAATACCCTTAAAAGCGAAGAGGTACTCTCGGAGGGGGATCTCCAGGTATCCCTGGCAATCAGAAACGGAACCTCCGTTACCGGCCTGGCAGGAAGAACCTCGCAGCTGTATCAGAGTTTCGGCTACGATGTTACCCGTATAGGTAACGCCGAAGAAAGCTACGATAAAACCGTAATTATCGATCGAATGGGTAATCAGCAGGCCGCAAAAAGGGTGGCGGATATCATACAGTGCACAAATATCCTGATCCAGACAGGTATCGAGGATTTTGAGGCTGAAATTGATGCCGGAATCGATGTATTAATCATATTAGGAAAGGATTTTGATGGACGCTACTGTAAAGAATAAGCTGGCAAAGGATTTGGGAGGGTATATTCAGGACCACCAGGGGATTGAGACCATGGTCATGGATGTTTCCCGGATCAGTTCATGGACGGATTATTTCATAATCACAACGGTTCGCAGTACAGGACATCTCAAGGGGCTTGTCCGAAATATTCAGATTTTTCTCAAGGAAAACGATATTCCCATCCTTCATCGTCATAAGAAAATTCATGAGGAAGGATGGGTGCTGATTGATTGCGGTTTTATGGTTGTCCACTTAATGGACGAAGAGACCCGGAAATTCTATGAGTTGGAAAAACTGTGGTTTTCCGGAGAAACTGTGTATCAGTCGTCGAAATCTTCGTAATCCAGGCCGTCGTCGAAGTCGTAATCGTCTTCGATATAGTCGTCATCGTAGTCATCGTCATCAAAATCATCTTCTTCGAGTTCGTCGTCTTCCATGTCATCATCATCAAGATCGTCATCCAGTTCTTCGTCATCGTCGAAATCATCCAGATCATCATCGAACTCGTCATCGTAATCATCGAAGTTGTCGTTGTAGAACCCGTTTTCGTCCTCGTCGGCCTCATCCATCGACATAGGATAGATGTCATCGTTCTCCAACTCGTAATACTCCATCCGCTAACCTCTCCGCCCTTAGGATCTCAAGCGATATACTGCTAATCTAAGACAGCGATGAATACTATGTCAACTGTTTATTTTTAAAGAGAACTGTTTTTTATCCCCACAAAAAGCCCGATTTTTCCGAAGTTTCCCCGCAGAATATGGGATATGGAGGACTCGCAGGAGGCAATGTCGGAATAGATGCTGTTACCGGAAATAATGGTCGGGGGGGTGATGTTGCAGTCAATATTCCGATCCGCCAGCATCATGGTGGAACGTCCGGAAACCTGGTTTACAATCTCACCGATGGCCTCTTTGTGAAACTGGCCGAACCCCTCCTCTTCCTCGGGTTCTATACCCATATTCATGAGCATTTTGGAGACAAAATTGTGAGCGCTTTGCATATCCGATCGAAGCATCATGAAGCCGTGAAGATCACCCGTTATACCAACGCTTGCGACGAGTTCCACCGTGGATGGATCGATATCCTCCATTGAAATGCTTGTATCTTCAAACCCGATCTCCCTGACAACTTCTCTGAGGGCACCGGTAAACTGCTGTAAATAATCGCTCATAAAAAGCAGTATAGGACGGTAATTCTTGAAAAGTCAAATGAGAGTTGAAAATAGCATGAAGTTAGCGTACTATTTCGCCCATGAAACAGACAAGCTTTGAGGTTCTTCTGGATCTTGCAATAAAAGAAGATCTTGCCGAGACGGGGGATGTCACGTCCCGTGCAATTTTCGAGGATGATCTGGTCCTTGCCCGGCTCCACAGTAAAGATACGGGAATCCTTGCCGGTACCGATTATTTTTGCCGGGTATTCCAACGAATCGATCCATCCACAAAGGTGGAGTTCCTGTTCAGCGATGGCGACAGCCTGCGACCAGGAGACATCGTTGCAGAGCTTCGAGGAAAAACCCTCTCCATTCTTACGGCCGAAAGGATTGCCCTTAACTTCATTGGGTATCTTTCCGGTATTGCTACGGTAACGCATGAATTTTCCAGTCTGCAGCGGGGAAAAACCCGGATACTGGATACCCGAAAAACCCTGCCGGGCTACCGGGAACTTGCCAAGTACGCTGTTTCCGTCGGTGGGGGGACGAATCATCGAATGGGTCTCTATGACATGGTTATGATTAAGGACAACCACATAGACGCAGCCGGATCCATTCAGCGGGCCGTCTCCCTGGTGAGGGAGAAGTGGGGCACCGAGTTCAGGATAGAGGTGGAATGCCGCACTGCCGATGAGGTCCGCGAGGCTCTCAAAGCAGGGGCGGATATAATTATGCTTGACAATATGGATCCGGAAACAGCGGCGACATGCCTGAAGCTGGGGGACGGAAAGGCCGCCTTTGAGGCCTCCGGCGATATGTCTCTGGAGAAAATAGCTCCCTATATGGAAATCGGTCTCGACTATATCTCTGTGGGCAAGCTGACCCATTCGGTCAAGAATTTCGACTTTTCCCTGAAGATTGCAGGACCGGAAGAATGATGCGTTTTGATGCACTTGTAATAGGGGGAGGAATTGCGGGTATAAGCGCAGCCATCAGGCTTGCCAGGAAGGGCGCCGATGTCTGTCTTGTATCAAAAAGCGCGGATATTCTGGAATGCAACAGCCGGTACGCCCAGGGTGGTATTGTAGCCAGGGGAGAGGGGGACACACCCGACCTGCTGAAGCACGATATACTCGAGGCCGGTGACGGTATAAACTGTATCGAGGCTGTGGAGACGCTGGCTGCCGAAGGACCTGAACTGGTTCTCGATTTTCTCGCCCATGAACTGGATGTGCCGTTTATCAGGGATGAATCGGGATACATGCTGACCCGGGAAGCTGCCCACTCGGTCAGGCGCATTCTCCATGTTCACGACTATACAGGGCTCTCCATCATGGAGCACCTGGTCGGGGCTGCTGAGGCGGAGGAACGTATCAGCCGTCTGAGCAATTACACGGCCATCGATATCATAACCTCCACCCACCATTCCGTAGATTACCAGGTCCGCTATAAACCGAGCCGTGCCCTGGGCATGTATCTACTGAACAATGAGACCGGCGAAGTAATTCCTGTCTTTGCCTCGGCGGTGGTCCTTGCCACAGGAGGTTTGGGGGATATTTACCAGCACACATCGAACCCCAGAGGTGCTGTCGGAGACGGTATTGCCATGGCCTATCGGGCCAACGTGGAGATCATCAACGCCGAATTTGTCCAGTTTCACCCGACAACCCTGTTTCACCGGGATTCAGACCGTTTCCTGATCTCCGAATCCGTTCGCGGCGAAGGCGCCAGGCTTCTGAACAGGGAGGGGGAGTACTTTATGGCCCGTTATGCCCCCAGGTTGAAGGACCTATCTCCACGAGACGAAGTAGCCCGGGGAATTTACCGACAGATTGAGAAGGACAAGGCCGGATATGTTTATCTCGATGCCCGGGGAATCAAGGATTATGATCTGAAGGAACGTTTTCCCTCGATTTTTGCGGCCTGCGCGGCAGTGGATATCGACATTCGTAAAGACCTTATTCCCGTGGTTCCCGCCGCTCACTACTCCTGCGGTGGTATAAAGGTAGATCTTGGAGGGCGGACTTCCCTGGAGGGGCTGTACGCCGTGGGTGAAACCGCCTGCACCGGGGTTCACGGGGCCAACAGGCTGGCTTCCGTCTCTCTGCTGGAGGGGCTGTTTTACGGAATCAGGACCGCGGAGACAATTCTTTGCTGTTCCGATGACCTGTCCGACCGTCTTATCCGCAGCATACCTCCCTGGGTATCGCCTCCCGGGGAAACCAGTTTCGACCCGGTGCTCATACGGAGCGATCTTAACCAGATTCAGAGTACCATGTGGAATTATGTCGGAATCATCAGGACAAAAAAACGGCTGTCCCGGGCCTTCGCGGATCTGAACTACCTTAACCACCGAATCGAACGCTTCTACCGTTCTGCGACTCTCCGACGGGATGTTGTAGAGCTGCGAAACGCGATAATCAGTGCCCTGGTGGTAACCCGCTCAGCCCTGAACAACGGGCAGTCCATTGGCTGCCATTATCTGCAGACCTAGGGTTTGACAGACAACGGCAGATATGTATAATACATCAGCATTATGATGAGGGCTATAACCCTTCAATCTCCGGCCAAGGTGAATCTGCACCTCGAGATCGGGGGCAAACGTGATGACGGGTTTCATGATTTATGCTCTCTTTTCCAGATTGTCTCCCTTGCGGATACAATCACGATACGCTCTTTGAAAGAATCTGAAAAAACCTGCAGTATTCATGGCAATTTCAGCTGTGATTCTGAGGATAATCTGATATGCAGGGCTTACCGGATCTTTTCGGATCACTACGGGATAAAGACATCCGTTGAAGTTACGGTGGATAAGCGCATACCCGAAGGGGCCGGTCTGGGAGGTGGATCCAGCAATGCTGCGACAACGTTGAAAGGCCTGCGGGATCTCTTTTCCGTTTCCGCGGACAATGGAGAGCTTGCCCGTATGGGTGCGGATCTCGGCAGTGATGTGCCGTTTTTCTGCCTCGGTCCCCTGGCGATGGTCAGCGGTCGGGGCGAGAATGTGGTTTCCCTGAACAGACCTCGAACCCTTCCTCTGGTTCTTGTTCTGCCCGATTTCCCGGTCTCCACCGGCGCAGCCTATCGGTGGCTGGATGAGGGCCGCAACCTTGACTATCCGGCAGTTTCCTGTGATCTGGATTTTGCGGCTTTGTACGATCGGTCACCTCGACAGTGGCCCTTCTTTAACTCCTTTACACCGGTATTACGGGAACGCTACCCTCTTATCGGCCAGGTCATTGATACCCTGTCCTCAGAGGAAGCCTTATATACGGATGTTTCTGGATCCGGATCCGCGGTTTTCGGCATATTTACCGATGAAACTGCTGCCCGAAGAGCGGCATTAGTTCTAAAAGGTAAAAAAAACCTAAAACAAGTGCTTACAATAGAAACACTTGCTATATTTCCGGATAGCATATTACAATGACGTAATATTTATGCAACATGAGTGGAGGAAAGTATGGAAATCACGGATATCCGGATTCGGCGTGTCGAAGCGGACGGCAAACTAAAGGCCTATGTAACCGTAACCTTTGATGACTCCTTTGTTGTTCACAATGTAAAGGTGATTGAAGGAAAGAACGGCGCGTTTATTGCCATGCCCTCGAGAAAGACAAAAACCGGCGAGTACAAGGATGTGGCGCATCCGATTAATTCGGATTTCCGGGGAAAACTGCAGGAACGCATTCTGGAAGAATATAAGGCCCAGGCTGACAGCAGCCCGGCCTATGATGAAGACGAAGACGGCTGATCCCGCTGCTTACCTGTCTAAAATCTGATACTATTTGGGACGTCGCCAAGCGGTAAGGCACCGGATTTTGGTTCCGGCATTCGCAGGTTCGATTCCTGCCGTCCCAGGATAACAAGTCTGCACCGTCAGGATCCAATTTACAAGGATCCGCTGGCGTGGAACGATATTGAAAACAGCACGTCGTAAATGACGTATAGGAATGAGGAGAACGATCCATGGAACAGAAAACCCTGGCCGGATACCAGCGGCCCGACACAAAGAAAACCGTAACCCGGCAGCTGCGCAAAGAAGGCATGATCCCCGCTGTAATTTATGGACACAGCGAACCGGTCAGCATAAGCATAAGCGCGCAGGAGTTCGAAAAAAAGTTTCACAGTGTCAGTGAAAACACAATTATCAATCTCAATGTAGATAAAGACAGAAAATACGACGTTCTGGTAAAAGACTACCAGGAAGATATGATCAAGAACCGGATTCTGCATATAGATTTTTACGAGATCGAGCGTGGTAAGGTCCTGCGTACGCACGTACCTGTGCATCTTGAAGGAGTACCCCAGGGTGTAAAAGAGGGAGGCATCGTCGAAAATCAGCTGCATGAAGTGGAAATCGAGTGTCTTCCCAAGGATATCCCCGAGTCCTTTGTTCTTGATATCTCGGGACTTCATATCGGCGATTCCCTGCATGTTTCAGATATTCCTGTGAGTGATTCGGTCAAAATCCTGACCTCTCCTGAACATTCAATAGTGGTTATTACTACCATGAAGGTCAGCGCGGTTGAAACCGAAGAGGCTGAAGAAGGCGAGGTTGAAGCTGGAGGCGCCGCAGAAGAGCCCGCGGAAGGTGAGGGTGAAGAGTAATCTCCGGGACACACTGATTGTCTTCGGACTCGGAAATCCCGGAAGGGAATATGAGAAAACCCGGCATAATGCCGGGTTTCTTGTTGTGGAAGAACTTGCAGAAAGGCTCTCCCTGAAGTTGAAAAAGCCTTTTTTGCGTTCCTGGCGATATGCAAGCACGGAAGTAAAAAGCGATGAGGGTTTTCTTCAACTGGTACTTGTGGAGCCGCTGACCTACATGAATGCTTCCGGACGGGTGCTTCCCGAAATCCTGCACCGCTATGCAGCCGGTCCTGAACAGATGCTCGTTATATGTGACAGTCTTGATCTGCCTCCGGGGACTGTACGGATAAAAGAAAAAGGATCTTCCGCTGGTCAGAAGGGACTTGATTCCATAATGGCAGTTCTGGGAACGTCAAAATTCAAACGACTCTTTGTGGGGATCGGCAGACCTGAGGACAGGAACAAGGTGATATCCTGGGTGCTCTCGACGCCTTCGGGGGATGATTTTTCCGATTTCATGCTCGGCGTCAGCAGAGCTGCAGAGGCTGTCCTGGATATGACCCATCTTTCCCTTGACCGGGTTATGAATAAATTCAATGGAACCGTTAAAGAGTAGTTCGAGAGCATATACAGCTGTATCAGGGTTTTTCAGGCGCTGGAACATTGATCCTGCCAAGGGTATTCTAATTGCGGCTTCCGGCGGCATAGACAGCACCGCTCTCATGGCACTTCTTGCACGCTTCCGTGACTCACTCAGAACCGGACTGAGTCTCCACGGATTATACGTCAATCATAATCTCCGGACCGCAGAAGAGATAGAAGCGGATTGGAGAAGACTGTGCATGGCAGCGGAGCTGTGCAGAGTACCTGTCCATCGCTGCGATATACCGGAGGGTTCCATAGAACGTTCAGCTGTTGAAATGCACGAAGGGGTGGAGGCCGCGGCGCGGCGGGCCAGGTACGCAGCCCTTGATACATGGCTGGACAGGCTCGGTTTGGAATACATGGCCCTGGGTCATACCCTGGATGATCTGGCAGAGACCATGATCATGCGCTTCTTTCAGGGCTGCGGTGTCTCCGGCTTGCACGGAATTCCTCCCGTATCGGGCAAAAGAATACGTCCTCTTCTCGATGTCAGCAAGGAGGAATTAGGAAATCTTGTCGCGGAACTGGGGCTTCCCGTCAGTGAGGACAGCAGCAACCGGGAGGACTGGTATCTGCGTAACCGGATCCGAAGTGAACTGATGCCTGTACTGCTCAGGGAATTTCCGTCCCTTGCAGGGAGTCTTGGAAAATCTGCCCGCTTCTTTCGCCAGGAGGAGGCTGTTTTACAGGATGAAGCACACAGGCGAATTCCCTGGTCTCTTGGAAAAGAAGGAGCGGAAATTGAAGCCTCGCGATTCTTCTCAGCCCCCGAAGCGCTGCGGATCAGGAGTCTTTTGTCGCTGATCCATTATTATCTTCCCGGCAGTTCCCGGATTCCCCGGAATTTCCTCTCCGTAAAGGACCTTTCCCATGAGAGGAAAAACATAGTTCTGCTTCGGGGGCACGGGTTTACCCTTCACAAATCGGCCGATCGGCTCTTCTTTAATCCCTCGGTTGTATTTCCCGCTAAAACACGATATGTTAAGAGAATATTCCGGGGAAGCGACGGAAGCTTCGCTGAGTTCCGCTACGCCTGGGGCTCCCGGCTGCCTGATGGCGGACCCCGGACTGCAATAGCATTGCCGGGCTGCTCGCGGGATGAGCCTCTTTTCCTGCGCAGCAGACGGCTGACCGATTCAATCAGAACCGCCGGAGGGAACAAGCGTCTTAAGGATGTATACAGGGAACTTGGCATTCCTGAGGATTCTCGGGATGCAATACCGGTTTTACAGATCGGGAAAGAGATCGCAGCAGTTTTTGGCTCTCTTTTCGGATACCGGGATGTTCTTGCTGTGGGTTTTTGGAATACTGACCCCCAGCCGCAGGCAGGGGATGTACTGAGCATACAACGAATGGAGACAGGGATTGGACGATAAGAAGAAGCCGGGAGGCGGTCAGGGCGGACCTGACTGGTTTCCTTTCAATTTTAACAATAACCGTTTTGCTCTGATATTTGTGGCAAGCCTTATTGTGTTCTTTGCTCTCATTTTCCTTTTTGACACAGGGAAAAGCAGTATGGAACTGCCGTATTCCACGTTTTTTCGATATCTGACCGACGGACGGGTAGATTCGGTTACGATCCTCGACTACAACGAAATTCAGGGCACCCTCAGGAACGGTGAGTATAGTGCAAACCGCAGTTTTGTTACTAAAATCCCGTATCCCGATGAGGAGTTGATGCCCCTTCTGAGGGATCACGGGGTAATAATTCGTGGCGGACGGAAATCACCTTCTCCTTTTATGATTATTCTTCAGACCCTGCCGTGGCTTATCGGTTTTTTCCTTATCTGGTTCATGTTTCGACAGGTCCAGGGAGGTGGTAACAAGGCCTTCTCCTTCGGAAAAAGTCGTGCCAAGCAGTACCTGGAAAACGATTCGAAGATAACCTTCAATGATGTGGCCGGGCAGCATGAAGCAAAATACGAACTTCAGGAGGTTGTGGACTTCCTGAAGAATCCTCAGAAGTTTACAAAGATAGGCGCCCGGATTCCCACGGGAGTGCTTTTGGTGGGTATGCCGGGAACAGGTAAGACCCTTCTGGCAAAGGCCTGCGCAGGAGAAGCAGGTGTTCCGTTCTTTCATATGTCCGGATCCGATTTTGTCGAGATGTTCGTCGGGGTCGGTGCAAGCAGAGTCAGGGACCTCTTTGAGCAGGGGCGCCGGAATGCCCCCTGCATCCTGTTTATTGACGAGCTGGATGCCGTCGGCAGAACCCGGGGCGCCGGCTATGGGGGAGGCCACGACGAGCGGGAACAGACTCTCAACCAGATGCTGGTAGAGATGGACGGTTTTGATACAAAAGACGGGGTAATAATCCTGGCTGCAACAAACCGTCCGGATGTGCTTGATCCCGCGCTCCTCAGACCCGGTCGTTTTGATCGGCAGGTTGTTGTCGATATGCCGGACATCAAGGAGCGGGAATCCATTCTCGGCATACATGCCCGCAAAGTCCCCCTGGCGGAAGACGTCGATATAAACCGGATTGCCAGAGCCACACCGGGGTCCTCGGGTGCCGATCTTGCGAATCTTGTAAACGAGGCGGCCCTTTTTGCAGCCCGGGAGAACTCCAGTGCAGTCAATATGAAGCACTTTGAAGAGGCCCGGGATAAACTCCTGTTGGGAGTCGCCAGAAAATCCCGGGTTATCTCGCCGGAAGACAAGCTCATGACCGCCTACCATGAAGCCGGACACGCGCTGCTCCATTATTATCTTGAGTATGCCGATCCCCTCCACAAGGTAACGGTAATACCTCATGGTCAGGCACTGGGACTTGCCATGAGTCTGCCCGAAAAAGAGACCTACTCCCGCAATAAAAACTGGCTTCTGGACAGAATAAAGATTGCCATGGGCGGTTATGTCGCCGAAAAACTGATCTATAACCAGACGACCACGGGAACCAGGAACGATATCGAACAGGCAACAAAAATCGCCCGGAGAATGGTCTGTGAATGGGGAATGAGCGATGCTCTGGGCTTCGTTACCTTCGGAGGAGAGGAAGAACCCATTTTTCTTGGCAAGGAGATAGCCCGACACCAGGATTACTCCGAAAAAACCGCCGAGAAAATCGATGGCGAAATTCATGAAATTCTGCGGTCCTGTCTAGATTCAGTGACAAAACTCCTGAGTGAGCATAAAGATCAGCTCACCAGACTTGCCGAACACCTGGTTGCCAAAGAGAGTCTCGACGATAAAGAAATCCGACAACTATTGGGGTTTCCTGATGATAATAGTAAACAGACAAGTTTTCTGGAGCCTCCCGGCCAGCTTTAAGGCCCTGCTCGTCCTGATGCTGCTTTTGGCAGGCCCCCTTTCTGTCCTCGCCGATACAGGTCTTGTGCGGGATAAAGCCCTTTCCAGGGCGTATGTTCAGGTGGCGCTCGACCTCAGCATGGAAGCCGACGCTGCCGCCTCGCTTCTCAATGCAGCCCTGGAATTTGATCCCGACAATTCCGACGCCCGGTATTTAATGGCCAGAAGAATGCTCGAAGAGGGTTCGTCTATACGAAGGTCGATAGGGGAACTGGAAACAGCCCTCGCCAAGGATGCCTGGTATTATACGGACCCTGCAACGGCGCTGTTGCTTCTGGTTGAACAGTACGATCGTTTAATGCGCTACAACGATATGTGGAACACCCTGCATACCCTGCCCGAGTCCGGGAGAACCCGTGGAGACTGGTATTATTACGCACTGCGCTCAGCTGTGTACACAGGTCGTTTGGATGAGGCAGAAAAACTTGGCGTGAAGGGGACCCGCATGTTTCCCCGACATGAAGAAATTATGGCACTGAGGGCTGAGATGGACCCGGCATACAGGAAATCTCTTATCGATAAAGCTCTTGTACCGGTGGGTTCGGCGACATCCGAAGTACTGCTGCGTACACTGGTACTATCCTCAACTGCCGATCAGCGCCCGCAATTGGTTCAACGCTACCTTGACCTGGGCTATGAGGACCCCCAAATTATGATTCTCCGGGATTTTAACAAATCAGAAGATAAAGGAGAAAACGGTCCGGACATACGCCTTTTGCTGACGGAAAAAAACCTGGGGCGTTTATCAGTATTTCGCCAGATCTACCTTATTTTCGAAGAAGCCCGGCGGCTGGAGGAGTTCCAGGAATTCTGCTCCCGGCGACGGATCGCTATACACGAGGACAGAAACGGTGATGGATACGATGACGGTATATACGTTCTGGATGGGGGACGGCTGACAGAGGTCAGGAAGGATCTGGACCAGGATGGCGACCATGAGATTATCATGGATTTTACAGAACACGCTGAGGGTCTGTCACTGCCGAACAGCCTTTTCTTACAGAGGGGGGACAGGCGCTACTTTTTTGAGTACGGAAGCTATCCTGAGGTTCTTGAAATCAGGATAGACACCCCCGATACTGTTCGGAAGTTCAGTTTCGCGGATTCGGTTCTCTCTCTTGCGACGATAGACTTTGAGCATCTTCCTCCTTTCGCCGGGGTCGCACTGCAGGGAATTCCCGGGGATGAAGAGCTGCAGAATCTCGCGTACCGCTACATAGAAAGTGACAATGACGGCACAACCCGGCATGATGCCTCGGGAGTCACTGTCAGGGAAGAAAAAGGCGTTATCATCAGAATCCTCACTAAGGGAGAGGATAAACATATCGAACGTGATATAGACGGTGATGGACGAACAGAAATACGTGAGATATACCGTGACAATTCACTTTACGCTGTATATCTTGATCAGGATGGAAACGGAACATACGAATATTTTTTCTATCCTTCCCTGGGGCTGCACGAATGGGACTGGGATCAGGACGGAGAAATTGATTATCAAAGCTATAACGGCGACTGAAACCAGTACAGCAAGGATGATTAAAGCATGTTTGTAATTCATCGATATAAATTCCTGCCCGTATTGATAATTATTGTTTCTCTTCTATCCTGTGCAAGCGGGCCCGGCCAGCCGAGAATCCCGGATGTCCGGGAAGTCAATATTCAGGATCTCCATCGTTTGATGGATAAGCGGGAACCTCTCAGGGCGCTGGAAACCGTAGACTCGCTGCGTAAACGCGGTATTATCGGAACCAACGAACACAGTTCCTATCGAAATGATATTGAACAGATGATAGCCGAAGAGTTTTATCAGGCGGTTGAAGACAAGAATTATCCCTCCGCCCTGCGCCTCTCCCGTGCGGCTGAACTCCTGGAGATTCCTCTGGAGCAGGGTCCCGACAGGAAGGCGCTTTACCTGGACATGCTACGGGAACTTGCAGAAAACGAGATGCTGATTCCTGCCTTCGCACAGGCCGCCGAAGCCCTTTCCGCGGGGCTTATCGGCTATGAAGATCTGCATTTTCTTACAGAGACTGCCCGGGAATCCGGCTACGGGGATTGGTCTGAATACCTGACTGATAAATCAGATGATCCGGATGAAGGGATACGGAAAGATTTGGCAGGAATTATCGATTCCACCGTTACAATCTGGGTCAACAGAGGTATCCGTATTGAGAGAGGAATGGGATACCCCGACAGGGTTATCGGAAGCGGTTTCTTTATTGACAAGAATGGCTACCTCATTACCAATTATCATGTTATTGCCAGCGAGGTTGATCCTGAATACGAGGGGTACTCCCGGCTGTTCATTCGAAGGGGTGACAGTCGCTCCCCAAGGATCCCGGCCAGGGTGGTGGGCTGGGACCCGATACTGGATCTGGCCCTGTTGAAGGTAGAAATCAGTCCGGATTATGTATTCAGTCCCGGTAAAAACATCCCCCGTCTGGGTGAAACAATTTATGCGATCGGCAGTCCCGGTGGACTGGAAAAAACCATAACTTCGGGAATCGTCTCTGCAACTGAGCGCCGTCTACTTCAGCTCGGAGAAGCGATGCAGATCGATGTACCCATCAACCAGGGAAACAGCGGCGGCCCGCTCCTGAATGAACAGGGCCGTCTGGTTGGAATCGTGTTCGCGGGGATCGAATTCTTTGAAGGTATAAACTTTGCTGTTCCTGTCTACTGGCTTCAGGCTATTCTCGCAGATATGTATGAGGAAGGAGAGGTTCACCATCCCTGGATAGGCTCCGCTCTGCATGAGGGGAGAGAAGGTCTGACCAACCTTTATACTGTTCCAGGTTCTCCAGCGGATAATGCCCAGATCAAGGAAGGGTATCGCCTGATCTCGGTAAACGGGCAGAGTGTAAGCCGTTTGCGGGATGTCAACACTATTCTTGTGTGGGAAAGACCGGGGAATTTGGTAAAAACGCTGTGGGAAAAGGATGACGGTACCAGAGCGGCCATATACATGGTTCTTGAAAAGCGTCCGCGATCGCCGGTTCTGCAAGCTCAGAGAATGGGAGCTGAAAAGGATCTGGTGCTCCCACTCTTCGGTATGAAAATTCATGAGACAGGGGCCGCTCTGTGGGAAAAGAGTTATGTTGTGGAAAAGGTGTATCCGGGAACAATAGCCGATGAGACAGGACTCTCCGAGAATGATCCTTTTTACTGGAGGGGGTTGAAAATTGATTCGGAAAACAAGCTTGCCCTCCTGCGTATGGTTATCAAAAAACGAAAAGCTGGTTTCCTTGAATCTTCCATGCAGCTTGCGGCCTATATCGATGTAGATTACTTTATTTAGCGGATCTCCTTTTTGCGTTTCCCCTTCCTGTCTGCTATACTTACAGCATAACAGGAACTACTATCGGTGCGGAGGAAGCAGTGCTTACTGTACCTATTGGAAGCAAATGCGTTATTGATACTGTAAAAGGCTTGAAATCCTCATTGCTTGAAGCCCTGGATAATTCATCCGAAGGTGTTCTTCTGGATGTATCGCACATAGAAGAAATAGATACCGCGGGAATTCAGCTTTTTGTCGCTCTCTTCAATGAGGTGGAAAAAAGAAAAATTCCATTGAAATTTAAAGGCCCTATGAAAGAAAAGGTTCTGGAACAATTCCAGTTGAGCGGAGTCCGCTACGGGGAACAGATTAATGGATAAGCGCTTTATTGAGACCTTCATCGAGGAATCCCGCGAATTGCTGGATTCCATGGAAAAGGAGCTTCTGGCCCTTGAAGAAGAGCCGGAGGATGAAGGGCATATCCAGGCTGTATTTCGTGCCGCCCACACGATTAAAGGTTCAGCTGCCATGTTCGGATTCCAGGAGATATCCGAATTTGCCCACGCTTTTGAGACGGTTCTGGACGAGGTCCGTTCCGGGGACCTTGAAATAAGCAGGGATCTGATTAATCTGTCCCTCCAGGGAAAGGACCACCTCCGGGATCTCCTGGACGCGACCAGGAGTGACGGTTCCGTAGAAACCGATACTGCTCTCAGGAATACCGGGAACAGTATTATTGAGAGTCTATCAAGAATCTCCGGTACAGAAAAGAAACGTGAAGAAAAGCAGATTGTTGCCTCTGCTGCGGAAACTTCCGACGAGAAACCGCCCCAAAAGGAAGAATCTACCTACCGTATCAGTTTCAAACCCCGCTCTGACATCTTCGCCACAGGGGCGAATCCGCTTCTTCTCATCAGAGAACTGCATGATCTTGGAAGGGTCACGGTTTTCGCTAATCTTGCAGACGTACCCTGTCTCTCCGAGATTGATCCTGAGACCCTCTACCTGGGATGGGAGATCCTTCTGACAGGCGGCTTCGAGTATAATGAGTTACGGGATGTTTTTATTTTTGTTGAATCCGAATCCGATATCGTTATTCAGAAACTGAAGAGCTCGGATTATATTGATTCCCGGGGAGAGCCTAAGCGGCTTGGGGAGATCCTCGTGGACAGCGGGATACTGGATCCGAAGGAGCTCAAATCCCTCCTGGAGAGTCAGAAGCTGATCGGACAGAGAATCGAAGATGCTGGCCTGGCCGATAAGTCCGAGATAGAGTCGGCGCTTCATGTACAGGAACACTTTAAAAAGTCCAGAATACAGGCTCAGGGCCAGCAGGGATCGAGCACTCTGCGGGTGAGTTCCCAGAGGCTTGATCAGCTCATCGATCTTGTAGGCGAGCTTGTTACCGTACAGGCACGACTGGGACAGATATCTTCCGATGTGGGCGAAGAAAACCTTCTGAGCATAAGCGAAGAGCTGGAACGTCTGATCGATGATCTGCGGGACAACGCTATGAGTCTGCGGATGCTGCCCATCGGGAGTACCTTCAGCCAGTTCCGGCGTATGGTCCGCGACCTGTCTGTGGATCTGGGAAAAGAAATTGAGTTAAAGACCATCGGCGAAGAGACGGAGCTTGATAAGACTGTTCTCGATAAGATCCATGATCCCCTTGTTCATATAATAAGAAACTCCGCCGATCATGGCATCGAGCTTCCCGAAGTCAGAAAGAAAGCCGGCAAGGAAGCCACAGGAACAATTACTCTTGAAGCAAAATACAGCGGCGCGGCAGTCATGATAATAGTCAGGGATGACGGGAGAGGTATTGATCCGGCGGCTATCCGAAAAAAAGCTGTGCAACGGGGACTGCTTGATTCAGAGGAGCAGATCTCCGATGAGGATGTCTACCAACTGCTTTTTGCACCGGGGTTCTCTACCGCAGAAGCAGTGACAAATCTGTCCGGTCGCGGGGTTGGTCTGGATGTTGTGGAAAAGAACATTCAGTCCCTGTCCGGCTCCGTGACAATCCAGAGCGAACCTGGAAACGGTACAAGCTTTATTTTGACCCTGCCTCTCACCCTTGCGATAATTGACGGTCTTGCTGTATCCGTTGGAAGCGATACCATTATTATTCCCCTGGCTTCCGTTGAATCATGCATGGAGATTCAAAGCCACGAACTTGATCAGCGTCGACGGCTGATTTCCTACCGGGAAAGCCTTATACCCTATGTTCACCTTGCCGGGTTTCTGGATATTCCCGAACAGCAGAGCAGTCGCAAGCAGATGGTAATCATCGAGACCAGTCATGGTCATTTGGGAATTCTGGTTGACGAGGTCCTTGGTGATCATCAGACGGTAATCAAGAGTCTTGGAAACATGTTCAAGGAACAGAA
>Ga0334898_1002201_pt1 | contig 18563 bp, 18 predicted proteins | sample GraSluR3_MG_10_FD_207228 | JGI IMG/M metagenome (GOLD analysis project Ga0334898, IMG submission 207228) | Sludge microbial communities from methane-producing bioreactor in Wageningen University, Netherlands - Granular Sludge_3_08-R3 | ecosystem: Engineered > Bioreactor > Anaerobic >... | reverse complement strand
CGCTGACCAGCTCCTCCCGGGATGTCTGTTCCGCGTCATGCTCAACCTCGATGCGCCCCGTATTAAAGTGGACCTTGGCGTAATGTACGCCCCGGTTGGACATAAGGTTTTTTTCGATCTTTGCCACGCAGGACGGGCAGGATAACTGATCGCTTCTCAGTAGTGTTTTCATAATTGCCTCCTCGCAATGTATCTGGCGATAAATTACAGGAGGCGGGGAAGGTGAACCATGATCCAGATCAATTAAGGGAAAATTTTTCAGTCGAATTCGTCTTCCGTCAGTTTTTTTAATCCTTCGGTATCCTTTATAGCAATCCAGCCGCGTCCGCTTTCTATGAGACCTTCCTTATGAAAACGGCTGACGATCCGGCTGGCCGTCTCCGTGGTTATCCCGATCATGGCGGCGAGTTCCTCCCTTGAAACGGGAGCGTTTATCAGGATTTTTCCTTCCCAGGGCCGCCCGAGTTTCTCGCTCAGTCGCAGCAACAGCCAGGCGCTGCGGTTTTCTGCCGGATACGAGCCCAGGCGCCTCAGCAGCTCGTGGGTAAAGCCCAGTTTGCGGGAAAGCACCTCCACCGTTCTGACCGCTACCTGGGGGTGCATATTGAGGACATGCTGAAAATTCTCCGAGGAAATTTTCAGCAGACAGCAATCCATAGCGGCGATGGCAGTCTCTTCGTAGCGGTCGGGGCCGAATCCGGCGACTGAGCCGAAGTACTCTCCTGGTTTCAGGATGTCGATCAAAACCGTTCCGCCGTCACCGTTGACACCGTAGAGCTTGACCAGTCCGGTGGCCACGATAAACAGAGCTTCCGCTTTTTCACCTTCCCGGAGAATTGTCTGATGTGCCGAGAAACCGATATCCCGGAAAAGCCTGTTTACTTCATCGACTTCTCCGTGTTCAAGGCTGGAAAAGAAAGGGCTTTCGTGTATCAGTTTCTTTCGCAGTTCCAGCGAGCAGTGTTCCCCGGGATCAGCCAGGGAATATACCGGATTGCGACGATGATGACTCATGTTGTAATAATAAGGGAAAAACAGAAGAGAGCAAAGAGACAGCTTCGGGAATCTGCTACTGTCGATAACTCGAGACAATTCGAAGCAGTTCCAGCCTGCTGGAGGCTCCGGTCTTTTTGAAAATGTTGTAGACGTGGGTCCTGATGGTGGGAAAGCTGACGAAGAGGCGCTCCGCAATCTCCCTGTTGCTCAATCCCCGGGAGATCATTTCGATTACCTCGGCCTCGCGCCTCGAAATCCCGAATTCCCTTATGAATTGCCGGCTTATCTTACCATCCTCTATGAAGGCATTGGGTTGCCGGATGTAGCGGACAAACGCGGCCAGGGTAAGCATATTCAGGAAAAAGAAGAAAAAGAACTCCAGCAGAACGACCTGCTCAACCCTGGTACCCAGGAGAGCAAGGACCAGGCTGAAAACCAGAATGGCGACGCCGAAGGCGAGGAGTGTAAACCCGTAGCCCCGCAAAATAAAAGCTGCTGTGTCCTGTTGAAGATTGCGGGCTGCCCTAAGAAAACCGCGCCCAATGTAAAAAACGAATATGGAACCGGCGGCCAGGTTAAAAAACATGAAGGGCAGGGGGTGCTTCTCTGCAAAAATGAAGATCCCCGGGACCGCGGTAAATCCCAGGATGATCAGCAGGTAATAGAGCAGCATGGGAGACAGGGCCAGCAGCAGCTCCGGTTTCCTTACCGGGGCAGGGGAACTCAGCATTGAAAAGAGCAGAAACAGATACGCCAGAGTTCCCATCAGAAGGTTGACTGGTCCCAGGAACCTCGCTGCAGGGATGCGGACTATCTGCTCCAGGTAGTAGACTATGGCGGTAACAAGAAGCCAGACTGTAAAGGTCGATACCACAGCAATAATCCATCCCAGAAAACGATGGCCCAATCTCTTCCAGAGTATCGATAGCATGGTAATTCCGGCAAAACCGGAGGAGAGGAAGATAAAATAGAGAAACAACACCAGGTGCCGCATACCGGAGAGAATAGTATGCCACGGAGGAAAGTCTGTAAATAGCTTTTTCCCCGGACTTCTCTCCGGTATGGCAGTACAAGGTGCTAGAATCTGTATGCAATCCCCAGGTCAGCCCAGAATCCGGAGAGTTCATCCGTATCCGCCAGATCGGTCCGGATGGGACTGGTCGTCCTGAATCCTCCACGGACAAAAAGGGAGTATCTTTCCCCCAGGTCCACCAGTCCTTCCAGCCCGGCGGAATAGACAGCGTAACTCAGCTGGTCAAGCACTTCCTCGGTCCAGCGCAGATCATCGGCATATTTGTGTTCATACCGGTAGACCAGCTGTCCCGAACCCATCTCCAAAGGCAGGGCCAGCTCTACACCCCGGGCAAGTTCCATCTTGGGCCGCAGCCGCAGCGCAGCATAGGCGGTTTCCATGTGATATTCCCGGCCCAGGGTGTCCTCCATCCCATGATCAATCCGGCTCATTCCCCGGACCGACACGCCGGCATCCAGCCAGTGTTTCATTTCCCGGGTAAGGGCGGCGCCGAATTCCAGGGTTCCCTCTCCGCCGCTTATTCCGCCGCCGGTTTCCACCTGAACAGACCATAATGTTTGGCTTTCCCGGGGGGACTGGCAGATCAGCGGAGCCGCCAGCAAGAGTAATACCATTGAAATAATACCAGTACGGTAGACAGCCTTCATAATTCTCCTCCAAGGCATTGTGATGACCTTACCGTACAGTTCCACAGAGGAGGGAGGAATCGGAAATTTGTATGATTCTTTAATCTAGGACGAAATTCCTAGGTCATTCAGAAGCAGAGAGTATATCCTGGCGGCGCGAAGCACCTCTTCAAAGTCCACGGACTCATCTATGGTATGGGCCAGGGAGAGCTGTCCCGGGCCTAAAATGAGGGCGTCGCATCCGGCATCCCGCAGAAGGTTCGCGTCGGAGTGGCTCCGGAAGGCCGCTGGCTTCCATTCCATGTGGGTCCTGCGGTACACCTCTTTGAGCCCACGGACAAGCGAGACGGATTCGCCTATGGTATAGCCGTCGGTACGGGTGGGAAACTCGATCTCGTAATGGGATGCCCCGGTGCTGTTTAATTGTTCGTTGGAAAACTCCTGAGCTTCCACGGCATAGTCGCTGGAGCTTACCCCGGGAGGAATATGAAGATCCACCGCAGCGGCGCACTGGTCCGGGACGGCAAACCCGGATTCGGAACTGTGAAGATCCCGGATATTTATGATCGTATCCGGTTCCTCCTCTATCCGGTCCTCCAGGCGCAGGAGATAGTTGAGCATGCAGCGTACGGCGTTGGTCTCCCGGCTGGCCATGGCGGCGTGGCGGCGGTAACCGTAGGTGCGGATAAGCATCTCCACGTAGCCGAAGTGCTCCAGGCAGGGTTGCAGGCTTGTAGGTTCCGCCACCAGGGCTTCTTTGAAAGAGAAGGTTTCCAGAAGCGCTTCGGTGCCGTCTCCGCTCTCTTCCTCCCCGACCACCAGGGCAAGGGTGGCGGATTCCGGCAGCCCGCCGTTCTCGCGGGCGCTGATGAAGCCCTCGATCATGGCAGCGCAGCCGCTTTTCATGTCCGAGGTTCCAAGGCCGTAGCAGCGTCCTCCGGACTGGCTGAATTCGAACTCCTCAATATCGAAGGCGGGGACGGTATCTATGTGGCCGAGAAAAAGCAGCTGGTCAGAGACATTCCCCGAGCCGATTATCAGGTTGTCCCGGCCTTCATCCACGCTTTGACGGCGTACCACCAGTCCGTGCTGCCGAATATAATCCTCGAGATAATCCGTCAGTTCTTCCTCTTTTCCCGAGGGACTGTAGATGTCCACCATGTCCTTCAGCAGGGCAAAGAGGCGTTTACGGTTTACCTCGAGTTCCTTCATCAGCGGGACTCCCGGTAATTCTGCAGGTTCAGGGTCATGTATATATGGTCTACCGGGTTTTCGAAACCCCGCCGCTCAAAGAAGCGAATGGCCTCCTCGTTGTCGGCCTGGGTGTCCACCAGGAGCATTCTGATTCCCTCTTCGTCCATGATTTTCCGAAAGCGGTCGAAGAGCATTCCGCCGATACCCCGTCCGGCGTAGGCGGGGTCCACCCCCAGCCACAGCAGGTGCCCGTAGGTCCAGGCGGAACGGGCCTTTTCTATGGTAGTACCCATGGCAAAACCGATTACCCTGCGGTTCAGGTCCGCCACCAGCATGTGTTCGGATTCGGAATTAAAGAGGTTCGTAACCTCGTATTCGTCCCAGGTCCGGTAGAGATTGGAGTAATTCTGGGGTGTAAAAACCTTCTCGCCAATATGGAAGATCGCCGCCAGATCATCGATTCCAGGGAACCGGATCTTAAGATCCTCAAGATTCTTCATTGCTCTCCTGCTCCGCCTGCATCAGATTGTATTTCCCGCTGCAAGCCGGGAAGGACACTTCTCGGGGGTTTTATACCAGAGACAGGGACTGCATTGACGGCAGGTGTTTATGTCGTCCGCCTTGTCCTTGATTATCTTCAGTGCCCATTCCGGGTCCGCCAGGATTCCACGTCCCACCGCGACAAGGTCGGCGATACCTGTTTTCAGCGCTTTTTCAGCCGTCCCGGGATCGAGAATCCCTCCGATTCCTATGACCGGAATATTCAGGGCCGGACGGGCTTCTCCTGCCAGGTGCAGAAGGGGATCAAAGCTGCTTCCTTCCGGACGTATGGAATCCGGCACGCCGTGAGCCCTGGAAATATGCAGTATGGGAGCCCCTTCGGCCTCCAGCTTTTTAGCAGTATCGATACCTTCCTCCAGAGCAAGTCCCCCCTCGTCCTTGTCGATGATACCGAGGCGGCAGCTCAGGAGTGCCTTGTCCTCCACGGCATCCCGGCAGGCACGGTAGGTCTCGATCAGGAAGCGCTGCCGGTTTTCCAGGCTGCCGCCGTATCGATCGCCCCTGGTGTTGGTCAGGGGGGAGAGAAACTGACTGCCCAGGTACCCGTGGGCGTAGTGGAGCTCTATATACTCAAAACCCGCCTTGACGGCCCTCTCGGCGGCACTGACAAAATCGGCCTGAATCCGGTGGATGTCCTCAAGGTTCAAGGCCCGGCATTCAGGGCTGTCGGGTCGTATGCTGCCGTCAACGGCAGGAGCGTGGGGTGTGAGTCCCCAGTTCCACTCGGGGGTGGATCTGCCTCCGGCATGATTAATCTGGATTCCCGGGAGGGCTCCGGTCTTCCGGATTGTCTCTGCAAGACGTGAGAGTCCCTTGATATGACGCTCTTCAAAAATTCCCAGCTGATTTTTATGGAGTTTTCCGTCGGGAGAGACGGCGGTAGCTTCGACAATCATCAGGCCCGGGCCGGCGCAGGAGGCGTAGTGCTTCAGATGGACATCCCGGACTTCGGCATCCTCGCCGGATTTCCAGATAACCATGGGGGGCATTACAATTCTGTTTTTAAGGGTAAAATCGGCAACTTGAAAGGGTGAAAGCAGCGTAGAGTAGCTCATTGATGGATCCTCGTATTCTTGGGTTATGCACTGAACCTATTATAGGTAATTCCCCGGGACTCGGGCAAGCGGAGTTCAGGTAATCTCTATGCGGAAATCTCGACGGTAAAACCGGGAAACTCCCGTTCCATCTCCCGTTGAAGCTCCCGCTGGATGGAAGAGCGCAGGTGTTCCGTTACAAGGGAGCATACCATACAGGTGGACCGGGGGTCAGCAATATCCATGAAAACGATAAGTCGCTTTTCGCTTTGGCTGTAGCGAACCCGTCGAACCAGGTTGAGCTCTCCGATACTGCGCAGGGTCTCGGGCTCCTTGACCCGCTGCAGTACCGAATCGATTTTCCGCTGTACCGGCAGCGGCATCGTGGCGCTCATTTTTTCATGAACTCCGGCAGCCCGGCATGGATGCCGCTAAGGAGCTGCTTGAGACCGGGCTCGGAGGGAACGCTGTGAATAAAGAACACTTTGTTGTTCCGGAAGCAGCAGAAGTGCAGCAGCGTATCGATACCCTCCGTATTCTCGATAAGGGCCCTCATTTTTGCCTCCAGGTGCGGATTGTCCCATAACATGATAAATTCTCCCTCCCGGGTTTGCACTGTGTCGCGCTTGAGTTTATCGATTCCCTTAATGTCCACCCGCATTTTTGGAAAATAGCGTTTCGCGATAATATGACATTCTCCCTGGAGTTCTTTGGAGGAATAGATGTGCAGATAGTATCGGTCGTGACGGGTTATCAACAGGGACAGGGGAAGGTAGAGTATGGAGTGCCGCGGCAGCAGCGTAAAAGTCCCCTTTGCCTCTGAAAAAGGCGGATCAAGCTTGTAGGTAAAATTGTGACCCAGGGTGCCGCCGATGTTTACATACTCCTTTTCCCGCGGAGAGAGGACATCTTCGGTTACAGCTCCGATCATGCCGCCGATTTCGCGGTTCTTTTTTCTCCCTTTGTAATAGCCAAGGGTGGTTGCAACGGCCAGAGCGATAAGAAGGTAAATAAGCGAGTTCATGCTGAAGGCTCCTGTTGACGTATGTGATCGAGAATTTTGTCGATTGTCAGGGCTGACAGATCTTCCGTCCTGTGGATACCCCCCGGAACGGATGCGATCTTGTTGATAGGAAAGCTGGCAAAGTGGTTCTCGATTTCCGGATGGGAATCAGCCACCGAGGGGATCTTGTTGAGACAGACACTGTTGATGGTTATCTGGAGCTTCTGCAGTTCCTGTCTGATCCTCTTGGACTCCTCCAGGCTGAGGCGGTCGTCGTTTATGACCAGGGACATGTAACTTCTTTCCGTAAAGAGCCGGTAAAGCTTTTCCAGACGGTCCGAGATCGATCCCAGCTGCATGGAGACCTTGTCGTCCTCTTTTTTGGTTGCTCCCTTCAGCACCGAAGCTTCCGGATTCAGCCGGGTAAGGGTCTGTCTCTTGCTGAGGATTTTCTCCCGCATGGACGAAAGCTCCCGTACCCACAGGCGCGTTATTGACGGCATGGCCAGAAACTGAAGTGTCAGGGCGGTTGGCGGAGTGTCGAAAACAAGATACTCGTACTGGTCCTTCCAGGTCTCATAGATGTGCTCTATTGCCCAGAGGGTAGCGTATTCCTGGGTCCCCGGGGAGTACTTCATGATGTTCATGTAGGAATCCAGGTTGATGGAGAGATTGTAGTTGTAGTTCGATATTATCTCGTCCCGGCTCTTCTTCAGATACCGCTGGACCCAGCCCTGGAGGTCGATCTCCATGGCATCGAGACCTTTAACTACACTGCGGCGTTCATCGGCGAGGCGCATATTGAAGATGTCCCCCAGGTTGTGAGCGGGATCCAGGCTGACGATAAGAACTGTGCTGCCCAGTCGGTTCAGCTGATACGAAACCGCCGACGAGATGGTCGATTTGCCGACTCCGCCCTTACCAAGAAAAAAGAGCATTCTTCGCATCAGTCGACCTCCAGCATTCCAAGAAGACTGCCCAGAGGGTCCTGGGCCATGTCTGCCCGGGAGATCATCAGTTTTATCTCATCTTCCATGTGGGGCATCAGCTCCAGGGCCATTGCTGAAGGAGGCGAAGGCAGTCCGACAAAACTGCCGAAGAGCAGCAGGACAAAGATGTTCTCGATTTCTTTAAGTTCGAACTCAAGCATTCCCGTAGCCTTGTCCCGGTGGACCTGCACGGCGGTTTCCCAGAAAACCTTGAGTCCCCTGGAGAGTTTTTCCAGCATGACTGTATGGTACTCCTTTTACTCCAATACGGAAATACGGCCTGTGGCCCCCGAATAATGGGGGAACTCACAGGCCGCAGTAATGATAAAGTCCGTAAAAAACTGCTCAGCTTCCGGACTTCTGGTTAAAGTTCTTGAAGAACGAGACGATCATGGTGATGTTCATGATCAGCATTATCAGGGTAATAAGCCCGACTGCAGTTCCGGTGACCATGCTCTTGGCAGTGGCTCCGGCGGCAAAGTGGCTGGGAATAATGACCAGCTCGTACCAGATAAGGCCGGCTGTTACGGTAACCCAGAGAAGGATTGCCGGAATCAATACGATATTGGTGTACTTGACGCTCAGCTGCTTGTGGACCCACATGGCAACGGTCAGCATAACGACGGAAGCTATCAGCTGGTTGGCTCCGGAGAAGGCAGGCCACAGAACGGTGTAGTTTCCTGTCCAGGCAAGTCCGATACCCAGGACTGCAACGACCATGGAGCCGAACCACTTGTTCTGGAACAGCTTGTAGGCACCGGGGTTCTTTTCTTTCATGGGCAGGGCCAGCTCGCCGAGAATGTAGCGTCCCAGACGGTTGGTAGTATCCAGGGTGGTCAGGGCAAAGGAGCTTACCCAGATGGAGGCAAAAAGCTTCATGAAATCCGCGGTAAAGACCGGCATTGCAGAGGCAACCATGGCGCCGTAGCTCGAGGTAAAGCGGGGCAGCGCACCGGTGGTCAGTACGTTTCCTGCACCCAGAGCCTGGATACCGAAGGCGGCAATGGATATTACAACGATGGTGGAGAGGAAGCCTTCAGTCAGCATGGCGCCGTAGCCGACGAAGAGGCTGTCTTTCTCTTCCCGAAGCTGCTTGCTGCTTGTTCCCGAGGCAACCAGAGCGTGGAATCCCGACAGGGCGCCGCAGGCGATTACCAGGGGTACCGTGGGCCAGAAGGGAGAGGGTTTTCCGCCGATGACCTTTGCGCTGAATTCTGTAAAGAGGGGAACGGAATCGAAATTCTTTACCGCAATGACGGCCGCTACTCCTCCGGCGAGCAGTCCAAAGTAGAGCAGGAAGCTGTTCAGGTAGTCCCGGGGCTGCAGCAGGATGTTGACCGGCAGCGCGGCTGCTATAAAGATGTAAACCAGAATTACCAGGAACCATGTGTCCTTGCTGGCGGGGATCCCGACATTGCGTCCGATCATGAAGGCCGCAACCAGCAGAACAAGGCCGATAATCGTACTTACGGAGAAGGGAAGTTTGGTCCGGTACAGCAGTATTCCGAGAACAACCGCCGCGGCACAGAAAAGGAAGAAGGTGGAGGCGACTGCCCCGTCTCCCGCAAATTGCCCTGCAACGATATCGCCGAAGGCCGCGACGATCAGAATACAGAGGAAGAGGATGAACCAGCCGAAGGATTTGCCGGCTTTTTTGCCGATCAGGTCCTGGGCCACAAACTGGACCGACCGTCCGTCGTAACGGACTGATGCTGTCAGTGCCAGATAGTCATGGATGGCCCCGATAAAGATATTACCGAACCAGATCCACAGAAGACCCGGCAGCCATCCCCAGGCAACGGCCAGGGCCGGTCCGACGATGGGTCCCGCTCCGGCAATCGAGGCGAAGTGGTGACCGAAGAGCACGAACTTGCTCGTCGGAATGTAATCCACTCCGTCGGAAAGACGCTTTGACGGTGCGTCCGCCGCCTCGTGCGATTTTATCAGGTTCAGCTGCAGTTTCTTTCCGTAGACGAAGTAGAAGACCAGATAAATCGCCAGTGCAACAAGAATAATTAATGTTGACATAGCTCCTCCTTGAAGGTGTGTTTGTTAAATCTGTCTTTATCCTACGCCCGTTTTGCCGACTGCGCAAATATTTTTTTCACTAAAAAGCTATTTCAGCGTCAGGTTGAATACCCCGTCCCAGTTTTCCGCCGGGGGGGTGCTTACAAATTTCCTGCAGCGTTCAATATAGAACGTCGACGGTCCGTCTCCGGGCAGCAGCTTGGTCACCGCCCGAAAGAGCTTTTCCGCCTCTTCCCAGTTCCGCTCCTCAAAGAGCTCCAGGGCGGCGTGGAAGGCGTCCAGTCCCTCCCGGGTGTTCGAGTCCAGATGTTCCGTCTCGTCGATGAGCTCAAACAGGCGCACCGGCTGGTGAATCCCCACAACCCGCACCCGGTCGAGCTGGCGGGCGGCGAAGGATTCTCCCGCCGCCTTTCGCGTCTGCTCACTCAGCAGAATCCAGGTTCCGTACTGCTTGTTGACCCCCTCCAGGCGGGCGGCGAGGTTAACGGAGTTCCCCATGATGGTGTAGTCCATCTTCTGCAGGGTTCCCATGTTTCCGACGACCATCTCCCCGGTGTTTATACCCACCCGGGTCTGAAGGGGTGAGGGAGACATGCCGTTCTCCATGAAGCGCTCGTTCAGGTCCCGTTCCATCCGTTTCATACACACCGCGGAAAGACAGGCCCGGTAGGCGTGGTCGAACTGTTCGATGGGAGCGCCGAAGAAAGCGATAATCGCGTCTCCCTCGTACTTGTCGATCGTCCCCTTGAGGTCCAGAATCGTATCGCTCATTGCTGTCAGGTACTGGTTCAGCAGTTTGACCAGGTCCGTGGGGTCGAGCTGTTCGGAGATGGTGGAGAATCCCTTTATGTCGGTAAAGACCGCCGTAAGCTCCTTTTTTTCGCCCCCCAGGTTCAGGCGGTCCGGGTTGTCGATAATCTGCTTGATTACATCCGCCGACAGATAGCGGGAAAAGGCGTTCCGTAAAAAGCTCTTCTCTCCCTCTGTCTTGAGGAATTTGATACCCGAGATTGTAAGAAAGCTCAAGGAGAGCATGATAAGTGGCCCCAGCATGGGAAGGTATACTCCGCTGAGGAGAAAGAGCACCAGTCCTGCCCCGAGGGTCCCGAGAATGAATACCAGGCTTACGATGATGGATTTCATGGGCGACAGGCTGCGCAGTACTATTGCGAGGAAAAGGGTCAGCAGAACCGCCGCAAGAAGGGACCAGCCTGTGTGCAGCTCATCCAGAAAATCCCGCTGCAGAATGGTATTGGCCACCGCCGCATGGGTCCCCACATTCATATACTCCTTTTCAAAAGGATTGACTCCGATATCGGTGGTGGATATTCCCGTGTGTCCGATTATTACGAAGGATCCTGCAAGTTCTGTCTGCAGCTCCTGCCGCAGGGCCGTAAGCTCATTAACGTCCGCTCCCAGGGCGGCGAAGGATTCGCGTACCTCCTCCCGGACGGCGGCGTACTCATCCTTGAGGTAGTCCTCCAGGTCCGGAGAGTCCAGAATGCGGTCGATCTCTTCCAGGATCAGTGCCTCGGTTTCGCCGTTGGTAAAATCGGCGCAGGTCCTGAAGAACAGGGATCGAAGCTCCCGGTATTCCGAGAGCAGGGCATTATCCGGGGATGCGCCGCTGCCGGCCTCCAGGAGTTCCTCCTTCAGCTGCTGAGTATAGTGAAGCAGGTCGGCCAGAGGGGCTTCGCCGCGGTGAAAATCAAGATACCCCGCCTGTTCCATTATCTGCAGGTTCCTGATTATCTGGCCCTCGATTCTGTCGTGGACAACCAGCTTGTTGTAGGAGAGGTGCCGGAAGCTGTCGTCGAACTTTTTCGGCGGCCAGTTGATCAGCATTCTGCCTTCACTGTCCAGGGGGATGGAGACGGTTTTTTCCGGGGTTTCAAGGAGTATCCGGCTTTTGTGCAGCCTGATTTTTTCGATGCCGAGGCCGGAGACAAGCGGGCTGAAAACAAGCTGCCCGAACCAGCTGTCCCGGTAGCGGGCAACAAGGTCGATTCTGCGTCGTACTCCGTCCTCGTCCACTACTACATTCGGAAAGCCTGCTCCCGCTGCCCGGGAGATGATCGGATAAATCGTCGGCTGAAGGGCCTGCGCCGAGTAGGGATGGACGAAGCCTTCCTGTACCTCCAGGTTTTTCAGGCTGATCTCGTCTTCCACATGGGATTTCAGCTCCTCCCCGACCTTTACCAGCTCCACCTCATTTGGGAGCATGTTGACTGTCGCCCAGACGTTGCCGAAAAGACCGAGGGCCCTGCCCAGATATTCGTCGTTGTCCCTGGCTACATGCCGGACCGACTGGAGCAGTTCGTCCCGGATCGCAGTACTGATGTCCGTCAGTTCGTAGATGTACTCTTCCGCTTCATCGAGGGGAATGTAGCCCTGCAGAAGGGCGTCGAAGAGGGCGGTAATGCTCTCGTTCAGTTCTCCGAACTCCTCCCGGAATCGCTGGGGCACCTCCTGCTCCAGGTAACGGGAGTCCACCCCCCTGGGGCTGGGGTCCACGTATTCGATATCGAATACAACCGTATCCGTCTCGAACTCCTTCAGCAGCACAAGCCCGTCGGCAATAACGCTTCGACTCCAGGGCCAGGTCCCCACCTGGGCAATGGCCAGATCGTCGATATCCAACAGAAGCAGCGAAGGCGCCTCCTTTACCGCAGGTTTTATATGCAGGAAGGTGTCGTATATGCGACGGTCCGCGCCGCGTACACCAGGAAGCAGAAACAGCGCGCAGCTTATCAGGGCGATAATAAGGGGAGCCATGTAATAGTTACGAAACTCAAACTTTCTGGACATTTTTTCCTCCGTTTTCTCCGGGGGGGCTCTTGCACACAGGAAAATATGAAATTATAGTTTCCTTGTCAGTTTATAGAATGTATTATACCAGAAGAGGAAAGTATGAAAAGAGTAACCCTGATGCTGTTTGCTGCAATAGCGATCAGCACCCCGTTATTTTCTCAATCCAATGAGATAATTGACCAGATACTCCTTGAAGAGCGTCTCAGCGCCGGCAGCGCGGCCTACTTGCTCAGCATGCTGGAGGGAGATGTCAGCTTCGAGTCCCGGGAAGAGGCTTTTGCCGCCGCGCGAGGGAACGCCGTTTTTGAGCGCTTCGGATTGACCTCTTCTGCCGGAGAAGTACAGCTTGGTCTCTTTGCCCATCTTGTCCAGAACGAACTTGATCTGCCCAAAGGGCTGGGAAGCACCCTGTTTCCGGGACCCAGATACGCCCTGCGGGACCTGAAGTTTCTCAAAATGATTCAGGGAAGAGGAGCCCCCGACTCCCCGGTTTCCGGAGAGCGGGCTCTGCGCATCGTGGGGCGGGCCCTGAGTGAACTGGAGGAGCGTTCATGAAGAAAGGTATATTATTTGCAGCTTTGTGTGGTGTTTTCCTTCTTTCCATGGCCAGCCTGAACGCCTTTGACTGGGGCCTTGTGGTGGACAGCCGCTCCGATATCGACCTTATGGAGGACGAGGACGCCGAGTACACCCCACGGTTCAAGAGCTCCCTCTGGCTTAACCATTTCTGGGCCGATAACGCTGAAACCCGGTACAGTTTTGCCGGAAATTTCTTTTACCTCTACAACGAAGAGGAGTATCACATATTCGATACCGACCTGCTGCGTCTGGGCATCAAGAAGGGCGGACTCTTCGGCGGCAGCACGGTTCTTGACGCCTCCCTGGGGCGCTTCCGTTTTTCCGACCCCACCGGGATAGCCCTTGACCATCTGGCCGACGGCGCCCGGGCGCGTTTTGACATTGGATCCGCGGCGATTACAGCCGCGGCAGGCTATACCGGGCTTCTGACCAAGCCCGAAGCCTCGGTCAACATGACCGTTTCGGATATCATGGATGACGATGACGATGACGTCTACTTCGCGCCGAAGCGGCTGTTTGAGCAGGTTCGTCTGGAAATTCCAGGCGTCCCGGAGGGCCACACTCTCAGCATGGAAATGCTTCTCCAACAGGACCTGCGGAACGATGATGATGAGCAGGAAAGGGACAGCATGCACTTCAGCACCGCCCTGGAAGGCGGACTTGTGCAGGGACTCATGTACAATCTTTCCGGAGTCTACGCCTGGGATCAGACTAACGACACCGGCGGATATTACGGTTCAGGCGAGCTATATTTGTTCATGGAGAGTTTTTACGGCAGCCGGATTTCCGCCGGAGTGCTGGGGGGAAGCGAGGACTTCTTTACTGTCTCTTCTCCCACCCTCGGGCTGGTATTTTCCCCGGCACCGGCAAACCTGATGCGGGTTTCAGCGGACTATTCCATTCGTCCCTGGGCCGAGCGCTTTGATCCGGTGCTGCGGAACCTGCAGTTTACCGCCGGCGGGCGGGCCTTCTACTACGACGGTGAGTATACCGGCATGGAGGCGGAGGGGGGGATCCGTTTCAAGCCCGCCTCGGATATAGGCGCATCCTTAAAGGGCGGCATGTATCTGCCCGACGACGGCCCCAATCAGGGGCTGATCCGCCTGGACGTCTCCGTAGGGCTCTAAGGTATAAGGTATGGAAAGGAGAGAAAGTATGAAAATCAGATTAATCTGCATTACAGCGGTCCTTCTGATCGCTTTGACAGTACCCGCCGCAGCACAGACCAGCGCGGTGGTGGAGAGTTTCAGCGGCAAGGTGGAATACCAGAGCGCCGGCGGCGCCTGGACCGCCGTGAGCACCGGCCTGAGCATCCCTCAAGGCGCGACAATTTCCACAGGCTTCCGCTCTGAAGCCGTGCTGCGGATAGGAGATTCCACCCTGACTGTGCGGCCCCTTACCCGCATGCGCATCGACGAACTGGCTGAGCGGGAAGGTACCGTAAAGACCGACCTTTACCTGCGGGTAGGCCGGGTCAAAGCCGAGGTGCGGCGCACAGAAGGCCTGCAGCAGGAGTTCCGGCTTACAAGCCCCGTATCCACCGCTGCCGTGCGGGGAACCAGCTTCAGCTACGACGGCTACAACCTGCAGGTTCTTGAAGGTCTGGTGGCCCTGATAAACGCCTACGGCCAGAGCAGCGGTATTCCCGCGGGGGTCAGCATTACTTCCGACGGCATCGAGATTCCTCCGGGAACCCTTCAGGCTCTGGAACAGCAGTTCGGGGTGAACATCAGTGCAGCGCAGATTGAGGAGTTGGCGAGTGTATCTGCGTTGGCTGATTTCTTAGGAATCCAAACAGGAAGTGTTACAATTAATTGGGAGCTTCCAAATTAGCAGAAAGGAGGAATAAATGAAGAATTATATAAATATCGGCTTGCTGACAGTTTTTCTTGTCATCTCGCTTGCATTTGTTTCCTGCTACATTGAACCTTCTTCGTCTGCTGATGGAACTGTTTCTATTCAGTTGAATGGGCAAGATCTGCAAAGTGGATATACAGGGGACATATTGCGCGTCAGTTTATATCTGGACGGAGACATCAGCATTTCTGAAACAGATAATCCTTCCGCGTATCTTGATGAACAAGGGGATCCAATAGAAACGAACTATACAGTTTTCTCTAATACTTCCCGTGTTCCTATAGATGGCAAGCCCTATGAAGACTTTCCGGGGCCGGATCCTGGTAGTGGACCATATAGTGGGAGCATCCAACTTGACGGGATTCTTCCTGGTGTAAGATACCGGATAGTGTTGGAATCTTTCTATCGCTATTTGGAAGAGTTCTATGTAACCTATGCAACGAATTATGCAGGAGTTTCCGAAGCTTTTGAACCTGTCGCTGGACAGAGCGTCTCGGTTTCTGTTTTTCTGCAGGAATATTATTTCAGCTGACAGGTTTGATGGAGGCAGTTTTACTGTAACAACATAATGCTGCAAATTCCAAGAAACATGTGTGAGAACGAATAATGTATGTCGCATAAACAGAGGAATATATGATTCATAAACGTGTATTGGTACTGCTTATATTCTCATGTATTATCATGTTCATAGTAGGTTGCTATATCGAACCGGGGAATTCTACCGACGGAACAATCATCCTGGAATTAAGTGGTCAGGATTTACAAACCGGGTACAGTGGCGGATTTATCCGAGTCAGTTTCTACCTTGCCGACTCACTTAGCAGTATTGAGTTCATGGAGGTCGGCCCTGTACCAGTTGATGTTCCGTACTGGTTCAACGGGCAGGAGTTTTTGTTGAATCCAAACTATATGATAGTTTCTTCCCTGCCGCCAGTTCCTTTTGATGGAAAAATATATGAGGATTTCCCGATAGAGTGGGAACAATACTCAGGAACAATAAATGTTTCAGGATTAGTTCCCGGTATAGAATACCAGCTTATAGTTGAAATGCTCGAGGTTTATTATGAGGAGGAAGAGGCCTCTTTAAATCCTTTCAACTACGCAGGTATTTCTGATCCCTTTACTGTAGGAGCTGGAGAGAACACCATCGTGAGTATCATGTTTAATAATTACAATGTTTAATTAGGTAATTGTTCGTTTTGTACAATGGTTAATAGCATATGAGTGTACTCTAATAGTGGTAACCAACACCCTGATCCCAACCTGCCAGCGCCCCGAAATCCTGAAAGAGGCGCTGGTTTCTTTTATGCGGTATTTAAAGAAAAGCGCTAAGCCTGCGGATATCACCATACTCGACGACTCCATTGACCCTGCCGCGGTTGAGGCGAACCAGGCGCTTGCCGCCCAGCTGGAAGGAGACTTCGGCGGCAGCCTGCGCTGTTTCGGCAGATCGGAACGGGCCGGTTTCGCAACGAGGCTCGAAGCTGACGCTCCGGACCCTGTTCTCGATTTTGCCCTGGGCTTGCCGGGGAGGGATGCCTTGGGATTTCAGGGGAGCAACCGCAATGCAGGGCTCCTGCTCTACGCCGGCAAAAAGCTTATCAGCCTGGACGACGATACCCGGTTTCGCTTTCTCCGCCTGCGGGAGGGCATCAACTTTGATGAGGGCAGTGAAGGCCTGCCGCTGCTGCTTCCTCTGGGCAGCCGGAAGCGTCTTGAAAAACTGACAGTCCCGGCGGACTGGGACCCGGACAGAATGGATACAGTACTGGGAAAACCGCCGGAGAGCGGGGATGTTACCGGACCGGTAAAGCTAGTAATGACCGGTATCTACGGCGGCCGCTGGTATCTGAATCCGCATGCCTGTTGCGCTGTTCCGTCCCGGAGGGCAAAAAAAATCTGGTCCGGAAAAAAGGAGTACGATACAGCCCGCAGGGACCCCTGGGCACTTTTAATCCGGCCTGAATTAAGTTTCAGCACTGCCCCCTTTTTTATTTCCACCTGTTTCAGCTGCGACAGCTCTGAACTTGTACCGCCTTTTTTCCCTGGTATCCGCAGTTCCGACAGCCTGTGGGCCTGGCTGCTCCGGGCCATGTATCCGTCTTCTCCAATCTGTCATGTTCCTGTGGCTATCGAGCATGATCGGGAGATCAAACAGCGTTTTGGTGAGGAGGATTTTACCCGAATCGTTCCGGGAACCTCCGAAGTTATGCTTAAACTCCTCGATTTTATCCGGCAGGGTGTTCCCGGAAGCTCGGAAGCTTCCGGTATTCTCAAGGCCCTGGGCAGCGGTCTGTCCCGCTTTGCCGGGGAACCTATAAAGCGTCGGCGGGAGATCCTGAGCGAACTCTACCTGTCCTCCCTGGGCGGGCGTACAGGGTTTTTCAGGGAACGACTCGAAGAGAGCAGGGGAAGACCCCGCTTCTGGGCGGAGGATCTGGAACTGCATATCGGTCTGCTGCAAAATGAAGCCCTCGAAGCCCGGCCCTGGCTGCCCCGGGAGTTCAGAAACTCAAGGGAAGAAGGAGAGGGAGAAGAGGCCTTCCGGGAGTACCTTGCACACTGCGGGGAGCTCCTCTGCTCCTGGCCGGAGATATGGCAGCGGGCGGCGGAGTTGAACCTGAGCGGGGATCAGCCATCATGATGGAGGAGCGATTCTATCCCGCGGACTGTGCGGCCTTTTCTGCGGGGAGAGAGGAGGTTCTGGTCAGGAACCGGAATTCCGGTGAAACACTGATTTTGCCGACGGCGCAGTACGCTTTTTTCCGCTTTCTCGGGGGCTGTGTTTCCCTGGATACCCACCTTGGAACCCTGGTGCAGGCCAACCGTTTCGGTCTTGCAGTGGATGCCCTGCGGCGACTTCTGAGCGGATGGGTCGAGTCCGGTCTGCTCCGGCCGGAGGCTCTTCTTTCTGCAGAGAAAAAAGGAGGCAAAGGTCATACAAGCGGGGAGTTTTCTGCTGCGGTAATTACCGCGGACCGTCCTGAAACCCTGAAAAATTGGCTTGAGTCCAGGACAGGCCATCCGGACTTTGCGGGGCCGCGAATTCCTCTGTTTGCTATTGACGGAAGCAGATATCCGGATAATGCAAAGCGGAACCGTAAAATCACGGCCGCCGCTGGAAGGGAGTATCCCGGACCTCTTGTCTATTTCGGGGAAGAGGAAAAGCGCCTGTTTCGCGACTCTCTTGTTGATCTCTGCAGGAAGGACGGCGTCTCTTCGAAGCTGCTGGACTTTGCCCTCTACGGTCCTGAGGATGGTGCTGATTTCATCCGGACAGGGGCCAACCGCAATACCGCCCTGCTTGTTGCCGGCGGGGGACGGGCCTGGTACAGCGACGACGACCTGTACTACCGCTTGTTCTCCCATCCCGGGGCAGCCATGGCGGGCAGGCGTTTTGAGGGGGGAGGATACTCCGAGCTGAGGTTCTTTGCCTCCCTGAAGGAGCTGCGGGACTATGCGGTTCCCCTGGAGAATTACAACGTCCCCGGAGAGATCCTGCGGCATTTGGGGGCTCCCCTGAAAATTCATGGAAGGGCAAAGGAGGATCTGACATTCCTGAGCCCCGAAACAGCCAGAGCCATGGAGATGGGAAAAGCCCTGATCGGCGCAGTCAGTACCGGTTTTTGCGGCGCCCGCTGGTTTACCGACAGCTTTTTTATCGATGCCCAGCGATATTTTTCGGATGATGAGATGTACCTGGATACGAGTCGCTACTCCGAAGCTGTTCTGTCGGGTCTGAATATCCATGCCCCCCGGGTTCCAACCCTGCGGGAAGGTTTGAACCTGCAGGGAGGCAGTCTTGCCCTGGACGGTAGACTTGCACTGCCCGCCTGCTTTCCTCTTGATCGG
>Ga0334898_1002200_pt1 | contig 18583 bp, 16 predicted proteins | sample GraSluR3_MG_10_FD_207228 | JGI IMG/M metagenome (GOLD analysis project Ga0334898, IMG submission 207228) | Sludge microbial communities from methane-producing bioreactor in Wageningen University, Netherlands - Granular Sludge_3_08-R3 | ecosystem: Engineered > Bioreactor > Anaerobic >... | reverse complement strand
AAATATCTTCCAGCGGATAATTATCGAGAATCTGTGAAGCTGTAAGTCCATCGGTAGAACGAACCTGCACAACAGTACCTTCAGAGGCTGGGACCATTCGAGGTATTAATTCGTTTTGTTGAGGTTGAGAACTCGGACCGATGAGGAGTGCACCAACGAAAACAAACACAAAAGCTGCTGCAGCAACAAGTATTGTCGGTGTCTTAACCCGAAAATCCCTATGAAAAAAACCAACTTTACTCTTCTTTTCAATATAATTCTTCTCTATGAACTGAAGTACTTTATCCTTACGTGGGGCAATCTCATGCTCCTCAAGGCGTGCTCCTGAAACCACAACGTGCAGAGACCGTAACTGTTCATACCGAGTTTTACATGCAACACAGTAATTAAGATGCTCTTCAACTTGGGTTTTCCATGGTTCAGTTAACTCACCATCGAGGTACGTGTTAAGAATCTGGTCGTCAAGACACATGCATTTCCTCCCGGTCAAGCATCGATTCCATAATTTTACGAGCTCGATGTACTCTGACCTTAACATTACTCTCAGAAATATGAAGAATCCCGGCAATCTGCTTGTAATTTAAATCGGCATACTCTTTTAGGACCAAAACCGATTTTAATTTCTCCGGCAACTTCTCCACAGCCTCCCGGACCAACGTCCTCGTCTCTGAATCAATCAGGGCATCCTCTCCGTTCCTCACAGGCACTTTTGGGGCTTTTTTAATCTTGTCCACCATGGCCTGTTCTCTCGATTTTCTCTTCATTACATTGATTGCGAGGTTTTTGGTAACACGAATCAACCAGTACTTTGCCTCGTCAACAGAACGAAAATCGATGTTTTTCTCATAGAATCGGATGAAAGCCTCCTGGCAAATATCCTCGGAGACATCCATGTTGTAGGTAACATGATACGCAACGCGCATCACTACCGGGAACACCTCCGCATATACAAGCCTGAACGATTCATTCTCGCTGCTTTTTATTTCCATATACTTAACAACTCACCTGTGGTCTTGGTTACACAATTCTTGTGACAATCGCACCATCGCTGGTGTCAGTAATTTTATACCCAGCTTCTTCAACTATAGCACGCAACTCGTCGGCTCGGTGATAATTCTTCTGGAGCTTTGCCTCCGTCCTTTCATCAACAAATTTTTGGATTTCTTCGGGAATGATTTCTGAATCTTCATTCGATACCTCAATTTCTTTTAGTCCTAGCCCCAGAATCCTGTCCATACTATACAGACAAAGTAATTTTTCATTTTTTGGTATAGAATTATCTTTCAATAATTCCCACATATCTGCTAGTCCTCGAGGTGCATTCAAGTCAGTCCCTAAGTGCATATTGAACGTATCGAGATACTGCTGTGCCTCATGTGATAGCTTTGCAGCTGGTTCAGAATTCAGCCGTTTCATCTCTTGAATATTTCGTATCAGATTTCTTCTGGCATTCTTCGCTGCTTCAATCGACTTCCATGAAAATACAAGCTGACTTCTGTAATGCCCACCCAGGCAGAAATACCGATAATCCATTGGCTCGAATCCATGTTTTTTCAACACAGAAAGCGTGAGAAATTCTCCCTTTGATTTAGACATCTTTCCCGTTTCGTTCAGAAGGAATTCCCCATGAATCCAATATTTTACCCATTTTTTTCCAGTTGCGGCCTCACTTTGTGCAATCTCGTTGGTATGATGAACAGAAATATGATCAATACCGCCACAATGAATATCGAATGACTCGCCAAGGTATTTCATGCTCATAGCTGAACACTCAATATGCCAACCGGGATACCCTTTTCCCCAAGGAGAATCCCACACCATGACCTGATTCTCAAATTTTGAGTTGGTAAACCAGAGAACAAAGTCTTTTGGATTCTTTTTATTTTGATCGATATCGATACGTGCACCGGATCGTAAATCTTCAAGATTTAGCCGTGCGAGCTCACCATATCGACTAAATGTGTCGATACTGAAATAGACATTGCCTCCGGAAACATACGTATGACCTTTCGCTTCAAGACGCTGGATAAGATCAATCATATCCTGTATGTGATCTGTTGCACGGCATGCAATATGAGGTCTCTGAATTCGTAAGGCATCAGTATCGTCAAAAAACGCATCTGTATATAGGCGAGCAATTTCATATACATCTCGCCCAGTTTCCTGTGAAGTTTTTACCATCTTATCTTCACCGTCATCACCATCATCGGTGAGATGACCTACATCTGTTACATTCATGACATGACGAACAGTGTATCCGGCATATTCTAATGTTCGTCTAAGAATATCCTCAAAGATGTACGTTCGGAGGTTTCCGATATGCGCGTAATTATAGACTGTGGGACCACAACAATACATTCGCACAAGACCACTTTCTAGCGGCTCAAATGGTTCAACTGTACGAGACATTGTATTGTGCAGAGAAATTTTCATGGTTGACTCCTATCAAAGCTTGCAGTCCACAACAGCATTGTATGCCAAAGGGAAATGGGATAATATACCCCTGTGAGTACCACAATACGGAATGCAGATGAAAAAATCAATATCGAACACCTTATCCATGAAAAGGCAGCACTTGCCCCGCTCTCGACATATGGAACTGGGGGAGAGGCAGATTTCCTAGCTGTACCTGGAGATTTAAAACAATTGAGAACTGCCATGCAATGGGCGAAAGATCGAAATCAACCTATTACTATTCTCGGTGGTGGGTCGAATGTTCTTATAGCCGATGCAGGAGTCGAGGGTTTGGTTATATCTACAACTGGACTTACTGATCATCACGTTCGCGGTTGTCTTTTCTGCGCGCAAAGTGGGCTTCCGCTTGATACTGCAATAAATGTTGCTATAGAACACTCTCTCAGTGGACTTGAACCACTTGGAGGGCTTCCTGGAACAGTGGGGGGAGCGGTTCGAGGTAATGCGGCTGCTGGGGGTCTTTGGATTTCAGAGCTAATAGAATGGGTCGATTATCTTGATGAGGAGGGAGAACTCTATCGGTATCAAGGAATGGATGGGGGCTTTACCTACAAACACTCACCTTTCAGTGAGAATAATTCAATTATCTATGAAGTGGCTTTCCGGCTCATCCCAAATAAGAATACCAGTGATGCACGACTGAAGAAAGAACAAAGTAGAACGGAACGACTGGATACTGGCCAATTTGACTTCCCATCTGCAGGGTGTATGTTCAAGAATCCCCGTGGTGTTTCTGCCGGCAAACTCATTGACGACGCTGGCCTGAAGGGGCACTCTTTCGGTGGAGTGCGAGTGAGTGAACATCATGCTAATTTTATTGTCAATTATAATCATAGTGCCACATCCAATGATATTTATGAATTAAGTTGCATAGTCGAAAGGGAAATTCTAAATCGCTTTGACAAAAAACTTGAACGTGAAGTCATACTCATAGGGCGATGGAATACCGAAGATTGATTGCTCCATCGTGCATGAGACTCATGTGAAAGACTCCCTTATTTGCGAATTTTCTTGTTACTGTATAGGTAAGTTCTGCTGAATAACCTTCAATTGAGAGTTCGAGACTTACTGTGTCACGTGAACTGTATGGATAATCGGCATAAAGGATTACTCCGTAAGCGGTACTGCTGCCCCAGCGAACAAATGGTTGAGCTGATACTGCTACTCTCCCGATTTTCCCGTTGACGATAAGTGCTGTCCTGTTTGTACTTCCGCGAGAACCTGAGCGGTTCCATCTCCATTGGCAATATCCAGTTACTGTTACTGTATATTCACGCGGCAACATAAAAGAACACTCACCTTTCAGTTGAATCTGTCTCCTCTGAGAATCTCCGGCAAAGTGAGTAATTCTCCACCAGGTATCACTCAACGAAGCTGAGACAGAGATAGAGTGATGACGGTATGAAACAGATACTGTATCCCGTGAGAGCGGAGCATCAGAAGTGGTGTATGCCAGTTCTGCAACACTTCCTGCCCATGATGGCATCTGTCGTCGAGAATATGTACAAGCTACCCCGAAAATTTCGCATTTCACTCTAAGAGCAGTGCTCATACCAAACCCAAAAGCGGCATCGTAAGCCCAACGAAACATCAGATGCAATTCACAGGTAAAATGGTTCATGATTGACAGCTTGTTACCCGTCCATGCGAGATAATTCACACACCCTTCACCAATAGGCAGGGCTCCATAATCAATTATCGGCTTCAAAAATGTCTTTTTCGCATCATTGATCCAGAGCGATGATAATCGCAGTATTCCTAATACTGTCGGTTGTTCTACGAGAGCACCAATCCCAGAGTACAGACCATACGCATGAATCCAACTCTCTTCCCGAAGGGGAAAAACATATGCCCACTTATGCAACGGTACTACAGAATATGCTGCCGAAGTAAATGAGGGAGGTCCTAGCTTTTTTGTAGTTATGAGCGGAGTCCCAAGCTTCATGGAAAAAATAGTAGCGTATCGTTGGTCGCCTGCAATATCGCCTACTATAAGAGTTCCCAAATCTGTAGAACAGTCTATTCCCAATTGGGGTTCAATAAAGGCGTATGGGAGGTCAGTGTTTTTATAGCTAACTTCTCCTTCAGCTTTCCAGGAAATTCGTAATGAAGGTAACCATGCTGAAATCAGTGAACCCTTCACACCAAGTTTCGTGGAGACTTCACTGGCCTGCATTGTGAGAACAGTTTGGGCAGAGAGCGACGGCAGCCACCACACAAGAGAGAGCCATAGGGCACATGTGAAAACCTTAATTCCCATAACCATAGTACGATGAATATCATCATTATGCTTCTACTCCATTGCATTTTTGGTCTCGGCATGTCAGAATATGTCCCGGCTGTTGCAAAAAAAATTTAGATAGTAATAGAGGTAGTAGGAGGTCGTGATGGTGATTCTCACGTTGAATTGCGGTAGTTCTTCCGCAAAGTATCAGGTGTATGATTGGAACAATAAAGCGGTACTAGCCGTAGGTGTGGTCGAAAGAATTGGTCTCGAGTACTCAATTATTGAACATAAGACTACTAAAAATGGCGAATTCACCGAAAGAGTTTCGTGTCCTACCCATAAAGAAGCTATAGAACTAATTATAAAAATGTTACTGGATCCCTTACATGGCGTTATTACTGATGTAAGTGAGATTAGTGCGGTTGGGCACCGAGTATTACACGGAGGAGAACTCTTTAAGCAGTCTGCTCTGGTTGATGATGAAGTACTTGCCCATCTTAAGGAACTCGTTCCACTCGGACCATTGCACATGCCGGCAAATATCATGGGTATTGAGGCTGCTCGAAAAGTTATGTCCGATATCCCACATGCTATTGTGATGGATACTGCATGGCATCAGACTATGCCTGCTGAATCGTATATGTATGCAGTGCCATACGAATGGTATAAATCATATAACGTTCGTCGATACGGGTTCCATGGAACGAGTTACGTATACACTGCAAAACGGGCTGCTGTACTTTTGGGGAAGAAACCCAAAGATACTAATCTCATCATTTGTCATATTGGTAACGGTGCTTCAATCTCTGCTGTGAAAAATGGAGTATGTGTCGATACCACTATGGGACTCACCCCACTGGAAGGATTGATCATGGGAACTCGGTCAGGAGATCTAGATCCAGCAATACTTCCATTTGTGATGAACCGAACTGGTATGTCTGGCAAAGAGATGGATACTGCACTGAATAAAAAAAGCGGACTTGTAGGAATCTGCGGCATGAGTGATCGTCGTGATGTACGAGACGAGGCAGCTAAAGGCAATGAGCGTGCAAAACTTGCTATTGGTATGGAATGTCATAGATTGAAGAAATATATTGGAGCCTATGCTGCATTATTGGGCCGAGTCGATGCACTTGTGTATACTGCAGGCGTTGGTGAAATGGCTCCACACATACGAGAGGGAGCCACTACTGATCTTGATATTCTCGGTATAAAACTGGATGTAGAGAAAAATAAAATTGCAACTTGCAGAAATGCCGAACTTGAGATTAGTACAGACGATTCACCTACAAAGATTTTCGTTATCCCTACCGATGAAGAGTTAGTCATGACCGAGGATGCCTATGCACTCATGAATGGAATATACGATGTACACATGAACTTCACCTACTCATTCCAACACAAAGAGTATGTGAACAAGGCACGTGCAGCAGCACTTGAACAGGATCTTAAAAAACGTCCAGAGTTGAAGCAGTTGATTGCACTCCCTAAATAATCACTCGTGGTTTTACAGGGGGCAATACGTCTCGTACGCAGTACGGTATGCCTATTGCCCCTTCTTCTGTGATTCCTCCCACTCTTCCATATGTGCTACAACATAACAGAGCATTTCAGCAGTTCCAGCAATACCAAGCCTCATAGAATCGACGGTTAAATCATAAAACGCTGCATTTCCCCAAGTACCCGCTGCATAATAATCATGGTATTTTTTTCGTTCTTTATCATATTTGGAAATTCGAGAAAGTGCCTCTTCGATTTTTATATCCTCGTATTTGGCGATACGTTTCGCACGAGCCTCTTCTGGAGCGTGTATGAATACTGAAAGGTGATGCGGATGATCTTTGAGAATATAATCTGAACACCGACCGACAATTACACACGGGCCTTCATTTGCAAGCTGTTTAATAATCTCATACTGGGTGAGAAACAATGTATCGCTCAGCGGCATATTATACACAGTGGTTGAAGCATGACCTAGCGTAGGAATACTTGAAGGAATTGTATAAAGAAACCGACTCGCAGCTTTTTCATCCAAATTTTCAAGCACCTGTTTACTCATGCCGCTTTTTTCTGCAGCCATAGAGATGAGTGCACTATCGTAAAAAGGAATCCCAAAAGACTCTGCGATACGCTGACCGATTTCACGACCTCCAGAGCCAAATTGCCTGCTGATAGAAATTACAGTATGTATACTCATAGCATATTCCCCTCTCTTAGTTTCTGCGGCCCCATTGTACCGCGAGAATAGTGTACAGGAAAGAGATATTTGAGAATTATGACCAATTACACGAAAAAGTATTAATCATCATGAAGATTGGCTGTAGGAAATTTTGGTTCACTCGTAGTATGCAGACCTAATTTTCTCAGACCGTTCGAATCACCTACAGAGGGCAAATGAGTCAGATGAACTTCACAGCCACGCAGTAGCGGAAGCTTTTCCAACGCGAACTGAGCTGAGGGATTCACAGGAGCACTCATAGCCAGACAGATAAGAGTTTCATCAAGATCGAGACTTACTCTACGACCACTTAACACGTCACGTTTTAACAGGCGAATTGATTCAATTGTCTGTTTCGGTATTAGATCAATCGCTTTAGGAATTCCAGCCATGCGTTTAGCTGCATTCAACACGAGAGCAGAGGATGCGTGAAGGATTTCAGAGTTCGAACCGGTAACTATCGTACCATCAGGTAACTCGATTGCCGCAGCACATACAATTTCATCCCGACCTTTACCCTTTGCAACTGCAGCTTTTAAAGCCTCTTCTGCTGCGGGAACCGTGGTACGCATGCTCGAGGTTAACTCAAGAGACTCCATCATAAGTTTGATTCGTGAAATAGCTTCCTGAGTTCCAATACCTCTTGCGTAATCGCACGCAGCGGCAAAATATCTACGAATAATCTCCTGATAAGCAGCATTTCTTACCGCAACATCATCCACAATACCAAACCCGCATCTATTTACCCCCATATCGGTTGGCGATTTGTAGAAGGATGGTTGGTTTGTGATTTTTTCGATAATTCTCTTCAGAAGAGGGAAAGCCTCCATATCGCGTGAATAATTAACAGCCTGTTCTCCATATGCAGAAAGTTGAAAATGATCAATCTGATTTACATCGCCGATATCTGCAGTTGCAGCTTCATAGGCAATATTAACCGGGTGATCGATTGGAAGATTCCAAATAGGAAATGTTTCAAACTTTGCGTAGGTACTTTTTACTCCACGCCTATAATCGTGGTAGAGCTGAGACAAACAGGTTGCAAGTTTTCCACTCCCAGGTCCTGGAGCTGTAACGATTACTACGGGATGCTCTGTATCTATATAGGGATTCGCTCCATATCCTTCATCACTCACAATAGCATCCACATCTGAGGGATATCCATCAGTTGCTTTATGCGTGTATACCCGAATTCCTCGTCTATTGAGCCGGTTCATAAATTGAACAGCTGCAGGCTGTCCATTAAAGCGGGTGATTACTACACGATTTACAGATAATCCCCAATCGGCAAAATCATCAATCATTTTAAAGACATCGGTATCATACGTAATGCCGAAATCGCTGCGAATCTTTCTTCGTTCAATATCGTCTGCATAGATACACACAATGACATCGATTTTATCCTTAAGCGATTGAAACACCCGCATTTTCACATTCGGATCAAAACCTGGAAGTACTCGAGATGCGTGGTAATCATATAGCAGCTTACCTCCGCATTCTAAGTAAAGCTTTCCATCACACGACTCCAACCGTTGAATAATCGCCTGTGTCTGTTCACGAAGATATTTTTCGTTATCAAAACCTGTGTGTATCATGATATGTACTCTCTTTTATCTAAGACATTTTATGTAAATAAAATTGCTTGTGCTACCCGATTGCTTGCTTCACTATCGATAAGCTGTTCAATAATTGCTAGAGAAAATTCTACAGCACATCCCGCAGCTCGAGCTGTTATAATTGATCCATCCACACAGACCCGCTCAGTTCCGAATTTAAAATCGGGAGTATGAGATTCTGCTCCTGGATAGCATACAGCTTTATGCCCTTCTAAGAGACCTGCGGGGCCGAGTACTACAGCAGGTGCAGCACAGATTGCTGCAATCTTTCCACCATTATTGGCAATCATGAGCATTTTTTCGTTCACTAGCCAGGAATTGGCGAGGTTTTTAGAACCAAGACCTCCTCCAGGTAAAATCATGGCGTCAAAATCAACACCTACATCATCAATTTTAGTATCACAAGTAACGATAATATCATGTGCTCCTCGGATTACAGATCCATCCACACCAGCTACTGTAACGGCAATGCCGGCTCTTCGTAGCAAATCAATGGGTGTGAGAGCCTCAATTTCTTCAAAACCCTCAGCTAGAGCCACTAAAACTTTAATCTCTTTCTCTTGCATATTATGCCTCCAACTCCTGTTTTCCTTTTCGAAGAGCCATGCATACACGACGCAAAGCCTCTTCTGTCTCTTCCCAACCTATACACCCATCGGTTACTGACACCCCATACTGAAGCTCTTTTGGATTCTCTGGAATTGTCTGGCATCCAGAAAATAGATTACTCTCAATCATAAAGCCCTTAATCTCTTTTCGGCCCCAGATAACCTGATCAACCACAGCTCTCAGAACCCGACGCTGTCGTAAAGGATTTTTTCGGGAGTTTGCGTGACTGCAATCAACAATGATGGCTGGTTCTAATGAGAGTTTCTGCATAAGTTGCGATGCAGCCTCCACATCCTCCTCATAGTAATTTGGACCATGGTCTCCACCGCGAAGTATCAGATGCCCGCAATCGTTACCTGTGGTTCTATAGATTGAGGAACTGCCGTGCTTATCGATTCCAATGAATGCAGCACTCTCTCGAGCACTTTTAATGGCATTCACCGCAGTAGCATATTCACCACCGGTACTATTTTTAAAACCGACTGCAACCGACATACCACTTGCGAGGGTGCGGTGAGTCTGACTTTCGGTTGTGCGGGCTCCGATTGAACACCAACTCAACATTTCATCAATATACTGAGGAACAATTGGATCAAGCATCTCACAACCTACGGGTAACCCAAGTGAAGTTATGTCTATTAATAGTTTCCGGGCAGTCGCTATTCCTTCTTGAATCGCATAGGAGCCATCCATCTTCGGATCAATGATAAGACCTTTCCACCCACCTATAGTACGAGGTTTTTCAAAATATGTTCGCATAACCACATACAATTTATCGGAAACTTCGGAGGCGAGATTACGCAACTTATGTGCATATTCCAAAGCAGCTGCAGGATCGTGAATAGAACAGGGACCAACAATAGCAAGTAGTCGCGAATCCTTCCCTAGGATAATATCATTCACACTTTGCCGCGAGACATGAATAATATCTGTCAATTGATCTGAGACAGGGTATTGGCGTGCAAGCTCTTGTGGGCTCACCAGAGGTTCAACTGCTTGAATCCGAATGTCTATATTCTTATTCATATCGATTTGAAAGCCTCCCCTTCCCTTGTATACCATAAGCACTCACCAACCACAAGGCGGATAGTCTATTTCGAGTCATCCTGGTTCTTATCGTCCTTATGACCGGTAAGCGTCTCCTTGAGTGAATAGAGGTACCGTTTAATTTTCAGGGTTGGAGTACGCTGGAATGGTTCATCCTGCAACGAGACATCACGTATTCTGCTGAAAGAACTCAATTCCTTATTCACCTCTTCCCGAATATGAGTAAGATACGTAGAAGCACTCTCCTTTGCATCATTAACCGATAATTTTAAATGCTCTGCCATTAGCTCAAAGTCAAGTTTAATCAAAGCAGCCAGGCCACCTTCTCCGGAAAGTACCAGAGATTCCTGTACGTATGGAATCGTGTTAAGCAGAGTTTCAATAAGCTCAGGATATATGTTCTCACCACTTGGGCCGAGAATCATTGTCTTCTTTCGTCCCTTGATTGAGAGCCTATTCCTCTCTATGATTCCCAAATCACCTGTTCTGAACCACCCATCTTCTGTGAATACCTCTTTGGTTAGAGCTTCGTTCCTGTAATATCCCTGCATTACATTTGGACCTTTAGCTACTATCTCACCTACATGAGTAGTCGAATCGGGCTCATGAATCTTTACTTGGACTCCTTTTACGGCATATCCAACGGTTCCCGGTTTAGTCTGCTTCGGCCCAGAGCCAGCGAGCAGCGGAGCAGTTTCAGTAAGTCCATATCCGATTGCATAGGGGAACTTTGCTTCTTTAAGGAAGTGTTCGACTTCAATATCGAGTGCTGCACCACCTACACCGAAAAACTTGAGATTGCCTCCAAATGTTCTGCGTAATTTTTTACCAATAACTCCATTAATGAACCTTCTCAATAATGGATTCTTATGTAATTTTGCAACTCGCGGGTTCTTTGCTATCTGAGGAACGACTGAACTTCGGTAAATTTTTTCTATAAGCAGTGGGACGGACAACATTACCTGAGGGCGAATTTTCTTCATTGCAGGTAACAGAATACTTGCAGCGGGAGCTCTTCCAAGATAATGCACCTGAGCACCCGTAACGAGAGGAAGAAGAAATCCTATAGTAAACTCATACGAGTGACTCATTGGCAGGATTGAAAGAAATCGGTACCCGGTACGAATTTTAAAGAACTGTTTTACGCACGCCGACGCATTACTCGCCAGATTTCTATTGGTAAGCATAACACCCTTGGAGGAACCTGTTGTTCCGCTCGTATAGATAATTGAGGCTAAGTCGTCTTCTTTTCGGCTGCGTTCCGTAATTGCCTTGAGACTTGGCTTGGTTCGAGTCATATCACGCCCTGGTGCGTGCAGAAAATCGCGAGCTGTCTTAAGATTTGTGGAAATGGGTTCTGGAATATGAAAGAGATCCTCAAGCCGCATAATGAAAGGCACCGCTGTTCTATCTATCTGTTCAATTTTCTCGAATATTTTTGTAGAGACTACACAGGCTTTTGCCTCACAGTGAGTAAGAATTGTCTCAATTTCTTTTGCCGAGAAATCGGGAAGGATAGGAACTGCGACAGCCCCGGCAGAAATTATCGCCAGATATGCGACTCCCCACATAGGCTGGCTTTCACCAAGGAGTGCAACAGTTTCACCGGAACCTACCCCCTGTTCTATGAGGTATGTAGCCATGGCATCGACTTTTCGTTTGAGTTCTCTATACGTAAGCGAACTGTCATCGTCTCCGATGAGCGTCAAAGCTAATCGATCGGCATGGCGTTGTGCCGAACGCTCAAGAATATGGCGAATCGTAAATGTTTCTAATTCATGTTTCATATAATTTCTCCCAGGTCTACAGACCCACAGTACAATTGACCATGTTCACATATCGTGTGCTTGCCTTTCCAAGTGAGATGTTGTTCACAATGTTCTGCTAGAATTTCTGGACGATTATTCACCTTTGAAAGATGGCAAAAATACACATCTGTCAAACGATCAGTGGTGCAGGTGTTTAACAATTGGATAGCATCACGATTGGATAGATGTCCCGTAACACCTTGTATTCGTTGCTTAAGCATATACGGATACGGACCCTCGTGCAGCATGAGTTCATCATAGTTTGCTTCTAGAAAAAGTACATCGGAATCCAGTGCATGCTGCTTCATGGTATCATCTATCTTCCCAGTATCGGTAATAATTGCAAACTGCCTATTTCGAATTCCAACAGAGAACCACATGGAAGATGGACTGTCATGACTCGTTGGGAAAGCCGTAATGGTGAACGCCCCCACTACAAAGGGTTCATTATGCGAAAACACCCTCAATTGATCAGATGGAATACGAAGCGAGACGAGTTCCTTAAGAGACCCTTCAACGAGTGCTCTATGGACGAATACCGGTTTTCCTGTTTTACGTGCAAACACACCTGCACCTCGACAGTGATCCGGATGCAAATGAGTTATACAAAGTGCACCAACTTTAGAGAAATCGAATTGGGCCTCTTCAGCACGGCATTGCATCTGCTTAAGAGAAAATCCAGCATCAAAAAGAACACTCTCTTCCTGAAAGCCTATGAGATAGCTGTTTCCTGAAGAACCGCTTCCTAGGACCGCATAGCGTATCATTGAAGCTCCTTGGCAGCCTCTAGGCATTCGGGATTATAACCCACACACACGCTGTTTTTCAATTTTATTAGGGGAGTCTTTACCAGTTCAGGATGCAATACCAGCTCTTCTTCCGGTTCGTATGCACGCCATGCATAGCCTTCTTTCTTATAGTAAGCTGATTGCTCATCTATGAGTGACTGAGGTCTATGAGCTGCAAAGATTTTTTTCCATTCACCATCAGAAAGCTTTCGTTCGCCTAAATCTACAAATTGGCAAGGAATCGATCTTTCTTTACAAAATCTTAAAGCTTTTCTGGTATCTGGACACTTCTTGGTGCCAATTATCTGCAACACACGAAACTCCTTTCAAAACACTATAACGGTTTGTGTTCTCAACGTCCAGTTAGGCTATGATATCTTATTCTTTCAGATCTCTTAAATTCATGTTCAACCTTTTTCACTATCACGATATGCGTAGAAAACTCCTATTCAGTCCTGTTGACAAGAAACTCATAAGCATGAAATAGTGGCGCTATTACAAGGAGTCACTCAATGAATGCGCGAATATCACATGTACTGAAAAAGGACCCGAGTTCAGAACCTATCATTGTTGAGGGATGGGTCCGAACAAAACGAGAGAGTAAGCATGTTTGTTTTCTTGAAATTAATGATGGATCATGCCTCAAGGGACTTCAAGTAGTTATTGACACAAAAAATTTTAAAAATTCCGATATAATTGCAAAAATTACTACAGGAGCAGCAGTTTCCTGTAATGGAACTCTCGTTGCTTCCCCTGGAGAAAATCAGACAGTTGAACTTCAGGCTCAAGAAATAATTCTTCATGGAGAAGCTCCAGTAGATACGTATCCGTTGCAAAAAAAACGCCATACCCTTGAGTATCTCAGAGAGATTGCTCACTTACGAGCTCGTACTAACATTATCGGAGCTGTTGCCAGAGTGAGAAACGAAGTCTCGTTTGCTGTTCACAATTTTTTCAGAGAACGAAATTTTCTGTATGTGCACACCCCTATTATCAGCACTAGCGATGCAGAAGGTGCTGGAGAGATGTTTCAGGTAACAACACTTAACTTGGATAATATACCAAAAACTCCAGAGGGAAGCATCGATTATTCGCAAGACTTCTTTGGAAGAAAGGCATCTCTAACAGTAAGTGGGCAACTCGAAGGAGAAACTTATGCCCTGGCTCTAAAGAATATCTATACCTTCGGACCCACGTTTCGGGCAGAGAATTCAAACACGAAACGGCACTTGAGTGAATTCTGGATGATAGAACCGGAAATGGCTTTTTGTACGCTTGAGGGCGATATGGCCGTAGCTGAAGATTTTCTTAAGTATGTGTTCAAGCACGTTTTGGACCACTGTTCGGAAGATATGCAATTCTTCTCACAATGGGTGGAAAAAGGTGTAGCCGATACGTTGAAGTCGGTTGTAGAGAAACCATTCATCCACATGACCTATACCGATGCTGTCACTGAGCTGGAAAAGAACAATTCACATTTTGACTTCCCTGTTTCCTGGGGAGTTGATCTGCAGACTGAACATGAACGATATCTTACTGAAACAGTGTGCAAAGGCCCAGTGATTGTTACCGATTATCCAAAAGAGATAAAAGCATTTTACATGAAATTAAACGACGATGGTAAAACGGTGCGAGCAATGGACGTCCTCGTTCCCCGACTTGGTGAAATCATTGGAGGAAGTGAAAGAGAAAGCCGTTTAGCAGTACTGACCGAACGAATGATTTCGCTTGACCTTAATCCCGATGATTATTGGTGGTATCTTGATTTAAGACGTTTCGGGAGTGTACCGCATGCAGGCTTTGGACTCGGATTTGATCGTGCAATACAATATATAACCGGCATGCAGAATATTCGAGATGTTATTCCGTTCCCACGAGCAGCTAAACAAGCCGACTTCTAGGACTGTAATGCGGTGTGCACATGCATAACCGCATACAGAGCCAACTGCTGTAATGTACGTGCTCCGGTCTTAAGGTAGAGATTTCTTTTGTGAGAGACCACGGTGTGATGCGAAATCCCCAACGAAAACGAAATTTCTTTTGTGGTATCTCCCATTGCAATATGGGAGAGGACTTCTAGTTCCCGTGGAGTAAATGCTGGTGCTTCCTCAGCTGTTATACATGACTCTCTAGGAATTTGCTCAAGACCATACCTGCTCGCTAACACACTTGATACGTGGTTCATACAAGTTGCTATGGTAGATTGTGCAGCAGGCGTGTTACACAGCTCATGAGGAATCCTTGGTTCATGCAGGTTCTGCGAAACTACCACAATACCGGCACATGTACACGAATCAGGAATCAATTGAGAAAGAGCACGTAAAGTCTGTTCATATTCTGTTTTAGAAAAACAAAGAGACATACATACCGCATACGAATCCCTTTTAAAACCCCATGGGTGTTCATCAAGCAGGCAGAGTGTATCAATACTAACCCGGTTATGAAAAAATGAGAGAAGCCAATACCGGAATGTCTCGAGAATGATTGAATCTATTGCAGTCACTAATATGGGGTAAGGGGTCACACTATAGTAACATCGACAAGGTCTATTCTACTTCATTTTCCCCATGAAAATCTGTTTTCAACATTCGGGTAAGCTCTCTATCTAAAGCATTCGCAAAAGCTTGAATTTCGCGAGATCCGAGTGGTTTTGTTTTTTCGGCAAAAACACCGTATTCACGTAATTCCGTCATGAGGTTTCTCATTGAGAGACGTTCCCCTACCGTTTCTTTGGTGAATATTCCTCCACGATCATCAAGAACCACCATACCGAGCTCAGCTAGTCGCGATGCAAGTGGAATATCTCGAGTAATTGCCAATGAGCCTGACCTCCCAAGTTCGACAAGTAAATCATCGGCACTATCATCACCTTTTTCGACCACAATCATACGCACAAGAGGAGTACCAACAGCATCATGCAGTTGTTGTTTTTCAATATGGACAACATCGGGAAGCGGCCGATCTGCTGCAAAAAGACTTGAAACTTTTCGCTTCACCACGGCCTTGAGAATGATAGTACGCAGTTGCTTTGGGCATGAATCTGCATCCACATAAATTTTTGCTGCCCGAATGTCTTGCTCATTTTGATGTGCTGTTGGAATCTCTCTACCCTGAGCCACCATGAAATGCCTCCTCTCTTATATAATGTAACCATTCATTAGCGGAAATTGCAATGTATCATCTCTTGTTCATCAGGTATGTCCACTTGCATCATTCTGAATAAATATTCTATAGTTTTTACATACATACCTATCTTATAGTGCAGAGGAGTACATTCATGAAACATTCGCCCTTACAGACCGCACGATATGCGTATCAACCCAAATTGCCGAGCATTCTCCGTGAACCCATTACAACTATTACCCTGTCTCGGGGTGAGGCAACAGCTCCGGCTTCCGACCAGGAAAAGATACATCAGTTATTTCCCCATACCTATGGAATGCCGAAAGTAAGTGTAACAAAGGGAGATGGTTCTCAAAATGCACAACGCATTTCAGTTGGCGTTGTCCTCTCAGGAGGTCAAGCCCCAGGTGGACATAATGTCATTTGTGGACTGTATGATGCTATTAAAGGTGCAAACAGCGAATCACACCTTGTTGGTTTTTTAGGTGGACCTTCAGGTATTCTGGAAGATAAAACCTTACAATTTACCGATGAGATTATTGATGAGTATAGAAATACCGGTGGATTTGACATAATCGGGAGTGGAAGAACAAAATTAGAAACAGCAGACCAGTTCGCCCGCTGTGCAGAGGTCTGTAAAGCACACGACATTACAGCTCTGGTAATTATTGGAGGAGATGACTCCAATACTAATGCAGCAGTACTCGCTGAATACTTCCTGGAGAACCAAGCTGGAATTTCTGTTGTTGGCTGCCCAAAAACCATTGACGGCGATTTAAAGAACGAGTTCATTGAAATCTCTTTTGGATTCGATTCTGCAACAAAAGTTTATAACGAGGTAATTGGGAATATCATGCGTGATGCAAACAGTGCAAAGAAGTACTGGCACTTTATTAAAGTCATGGGGAGAAGTGCCAGCCATATTGCTCTGGAATGTACATTACGCACTCAGCCGAATGTCTGTCTTATCAGTGAAGAAATTGAAAAAAATAACACAAGTCTTTCAGATATTGTCGATAACCTGGCAACCATTATCGCTCATCGTGCTGAGAAAGGTCTCGATTTTGGTGTAGTTATTATTCCAGAGGGGGTAGTTGAATTTATTCCTGAAGTCAAAGCCCTCATAGCTGAATTGAACACACTCCTAGCTAAAAAAGCAGAGGCATATGGCAAACTTTCACAATGGAAGGATCAGTATCAGTTTATACTGGAACAGCTGAGTGATGTAAGTTCTCATGCTTTTGCATCTCTTCCTACCGATATTCAAAAACAGCTTCTCATGGACAGGGATCCTCATGGAAATGTGCAGGTCTCTCGAATCGAGACAGAGAAAATGCTGATTCTTATGGTAGATGCAAAACTTACTACGATGAAAAAAGAGGGAACCTATACAGGGAAGTTTAATGGGTTAAACCATTTCTTTGGTTATGAAGGCCGATGTGCAATACCTTCAAATTTTGATGCCGATTACTGCTATAGTCTTGGGTATAATGCCTTCATTCTCCTTACTCATGGTTGTAGCGGCTATATTTCATCTGTTTCAAACCTCACAGCACCTGCAAGCGAATGGAAAGCCGGAGGGATTCCCATTACTATGATGATGAACATGGAAAAACGGCATGGTGAAATGAAGCCCGTAATTAAAAAAGCGTTGGTGGAATTAGACGGTGCGCCTTTCCAATACTACGTTCAGAATCGCGATACCTGGGCCATTGAGACAAGTTACCTGTACCCTGGAGCAATTCAATACTTTGGACCTTCAGAAGTGTGTGACATTACTACGAAAACACTAGAGCTAGAGCATCAGAAATAGGAAATATCGGTTTTTTCTACACACTAAAAGAGGAGGCGTTTCGCACGTCTCCTCTTTTCTTTGTTAGACACTATGTATTGATATATTTTTATCGCATTCCTCAAAAAACAGTGATACCATACAGCCAGGGGGAATGCCATGGAACTGAATAAACGTATTTTCTCAGTGTTCGCTGATGAGGCGGATCGTTCGGTTATCGGGGAAATCCACATTGGTATAGGCTACACCGCTGTCCGTTTACAGGATGGCCGTTGCGGAATTTGTGCAACACTCTGTGATGCTACACAAGCTATCCACATCAACACAGACAAGAATGATTACGAGGGTCGTTCTGCAATACAACTCCTACGCCATATTCAAGATGAAGAAGCGCATATGAGCAGAGTGATGGCTATTGCACTCGTAAATGCTCTGAATCAACCCTTTGCACATGCATTACCGGAAACTCCTGCAGATTGGCACAGAGATTTAGGATTAACTCAGGGAGCAAATATTGCGATGGTTGGGTTTTTCTCTCCGGTATTTGAGCGGTTTGAAGAGACAGGATTTACCGTTCGTACCCTTGATCTTGGACAACATATGGGAGACCCGGAAAAATTCTATCCCTGGGCTATCAAAGAGGCTGATGCCTTAGTAATCACAGCAACCAGTGTGGTGAATAATTCCTTAGAAACTGTATTAGAACGATTTTCTGGACGTGATATCCCTATGCTCCTTCTCGGACCGTCAACGATATTGCATCCCGAAATTTATGAAGGGCTTCCGATTCAGTACATTGCGGGATCGGTGGTCATTGCCCCTGCAGATACGCTGAAAGCGGTGAGAAATGGAAGAGGAAGCTTAGACGTTCACCACCAGG